>ODAI012376979.1_pt1 | contig 15877 bp, 13 predicted proteins | sample 1539321 | NCBI WGS metagenome assembly ODAI01 (sample SAMN02144231, study PRJEB22623) | gut metagenome | biome: sheep rumen | host: Ovis aries | place: New Zealand
CAGGAAGTGCTTCGTTGCGTGCTCCTTCTGGTAGTCAATCTTGGGATCGACATACGGCAAGTCATTCTTGAGCACGTAGTAGGCGTAGACCATCACCTTGCGTGCGATGGCCATGACAGCCTTCTTGTAGCCCTTGCCCCGCTGCAGGAGGCTTTGGAACTTGCTCCTCAGCGTCGTGTCCCTTGTCTTCGCGGCCGCCCCGGCGCACTCGCATGCGACGCGGCGGAGCGCCTTGTTCCCCTTGCGGGTCCCGGCGGGCTTCCTCCTTCCCGCCGACTCGTTCTGGCCCGGCGCCAGGCCGGCCCAGGAGCAGAGCGCGTCTGCGGAATCGAAGGCCTCCAGTCCGCCTCCCCCCAGCTCGGCAAGGATCAGGCGGGCCGCGAGCGCATCGACTCCCGGTATGCTCTGGAGAAGATCAAGCTTCTTCCCGTCCTTCTCCCTGACGATGCGCATCAGTTCTCCGACGCATTCGTCAAGCTCGCCGTCAAGGTAGTCGATGTGCTTCAGAATGTGCCTGGGCGCGAACAGATCGCCCTCTTCAAACTTCCCGCCAAGGGCGGGGAGCATTTCCTCCTTCGTGTGCTTGTAGCGTCCAGTCCGCGGAAGCCCGGCTATGATCTCTTCCGGCTTCCCGCCGTCGAGAATGCCTCTCACGCAGACCATTCCTCCTGCTCCGTACATGTCGGTGAAGACGGTGTTCAGCCTGTATCCGGCGGCGACGAAAAGCTTGCCGAGCCTGTTCTTCTCTCCGGCGGGCACGAAGCGCAGGCTCGTGGCGTACCGCGCGAGAGAGCGGAGTCCCCTGGCCCCGCGGCCGGGAACGAAGGACGGATGGAAGGAACCCTGCTTTGCGATTCTGGCAAGCCAGTCGGCATCGTTCCTGTCGGTCTTGCGCCCCTTCATCCCCTTGATTTCGCGGGCGTTGACGATGACGACGTTGAAGCCTGCCTCCAGAAGTGCGTCGTATGGGGACATCCAGTACACGCCGGTGCTCTCCATGAGCACGACTTCAACGGACAGGGGCCTGAGGAACTCGACGAGCTCCCTGAGGCCCTGCTCGGTAAAGGTGTTGAACTCGCCGCGCACGAACTCGCACTGCAGGCCGTTCCCGGTGGGAACAATGGCGGACACGACGGCAAGTGACTGGTGGATGTCTATCCCTGCTGCCCGGGAGTACATGTCAATGACTGTTTCTGCCATAATGCCAAACCTCCTAGGTTCAGGAAGTCCGGCTGTCTTCTGCCGTAAGGCATGCCACGGTTCCCCGCGGCAGCTCCAATTTACCATGCAAGCACGATGCTTCGAGACTGGGGTGCGACGGACAGAAGCCGACGGAGTTTCTTAGACACGTAGGAACGTAGAAAGCAGCACGGTCATGTGCCGGACTTCGCCTCCCCATATTTTCATGGTCGGGGGCGGAAGTCATCGCCTTTCCATCGTTGTTTCTTAGGCTCAAGCTGTATATTGTCTATTTTGTTTACAGCAAAAACTGCATATTTTGCTATTTGGTTTGTAGCATGTTGCTATTCAGTTTGTAACAATTTCAGGCCGATAGTTTCAGCTGATGCTTGTCTGCCCCCTCAAATATATCGGTGAGATTCTAGCTTCGATCGTCTCCATCGAATGCTCGAAACCAAATAGCAATTTGCTGCAAACCAAATAGCCAATGTACACAAGCAGAGAAGCGCCCTGCGCCCTGCCCGGGCGCAGGAACCCCGGGTTCCGGGACCCAGAAACAAACAGTCCCTGCCTGGCGCTGGGCCAGACAGGGACTGCATTGGTGCCTTGTGGCGGAGAGATAGAGATTCGAACTCTAGAACGGCTTCCACCGTTACACGATTTCCAATCGTGCTCCTTCGACCAACTCGGACATCTCTCCGTGTTCGTTGAACCCGTTTCTTATAAGCGAAGACGGTGCGGGTGGCAAGCCTTTTTTTGCCGAAACCCGCAATTTTCCCTGCCGGGACGGCATGGCGCCAGCAGGCCCGGTTCTTTACAGCGCAGGCTTTCCTAGCTATGAATCGTCTCTGGAAAGTCCCCTCTGCCCCGCACGGAGAGGCATGTCTCCTGCTGAACCAACTTTATCCGCTTTCTTCAATCCCATGTCGAGAAATACCACTGAGCACAAGGGCTTACGGCTACACACCCTCAACATCCCCATGTTGCTCATCTCGAGCATCGTGCTGATCTTCCTGGTGTACGTCACCTACGTCTCGCTGACCAACTTCACCGAAATGCAGGAAGTCACCGAACGCTACATCGATGCCCAGCAGGACGCGTCCAGCATGCTTGCGGCCTCCGACTACCTCACCGCGCAGACCCTGAACTTTGCCGTGAATGCCGACAAGTCGCACGTGGACAAGTATTTCCACGAGGCCTTCAAGACCAAGCGCAGGGAGCGCTCCGTGGAGGAAATGGAGCGGCTCTTTCCCAACAACAGGGCCTTCCTCAAGCTGCAGTCCGCCCTTGCGCACTCCAACGAGCTCATGCAGCGCGAGTTTCACGCCATGCGCCTCGTCATCGAGGCTGTGAAGTACCCCACCGACTCCTTTCCCCAGGCGCTGCGCGACTACCATCTCTCGCCCGAAGAGATCGCCCTGCCGCCTGCGGAGCAGCGGCGGCTGGCCCAGCGCCTCGTCTTCGGCACCGACTACCAGATGTACAAGGACTGGATACGGGCTGGCATCTCCCAGTGCCTCGCCCTGCTGGAAGAGGAGACCAAGGAGCAGATGCTCAAGCCCCAGGCCCTTCTGAACAACCTGATCCGCTACCAGTATATTCTCATCGCGACCCTGGTGGTCGTCATGCTCGTCTTCATTGCGTCGACGTCCCTGCTCGTGGTCAAGCCCCTGAAGCAGGGCACCAACAGCATGCTCAAGCAGGAGACCATGCCCGAAGTGGGCGTCTACGAACTCCAGTCCTTCGCCAAAACCTACAATGACCTCTTCCTGCAGAACCAGGATCTCAAGACCAAGCTCGCCTACAAGGCCGACCACGACGCCCTCACGGGGCTTTTGAACCGCGGCGCATTCGAGCGCATGCGCATCCAGGGCGAAAAGCGCAAGACGGCCCTCATACTGATGGACATCGACAAGTTCAAGGAGATCAACGACGCCAACGGGCACGACGTCGGCGACAAGGTGCTCCAGAAGGTCTCCCGCTTCCTCCTGCAGAGCTTCCGCGCCGAAGACCACGTCTTCCGCCTCGGCGGCGACGAGTTCGCCGTCATCATGATCTACGCCGACAGCAGCATGCGCGGCGTCGTCGAGCAGAAGATTCTCCTTTGCAACAAGCAGCTCTCGACACCCAAGGACGGGCTTCCCCCCGCCTCCCTGAGCGTGGGCGTCGCCTTCAGCGACAGGCAGAACCCGTCTGGCGACATCTACAAGGACGCCGACACGGCCCTCTACTCGGTGAAGCAGCGCGGACGCAACGGGATCGCCTTCTACGGCGACGACCAGACCTAGGCGCGAAGCCAGCCGCCCCGCCGCAGCGCCAGACCGGAGACACGCCCATGCCAAGCACCACCGAACCGAAGAACGCGACAAAGCTGACCATACTCGTCGTCGAAGACAACGAGATGAACCGCGAGATACTCGTTGATCTGCTTTCGGACGACTACAACGTTCTTGAGGCTGACAACGGCCTCACGGGCCTTGCGGCCATGGAGGCGCATGCAGACGAGCTCTCCGTCATTCTGCTCGACGTCTACATGCCGGAATGCAACGGCTTTGAATTTCTTGAGCGCAAGCGCCGCGACCCCCGCTACGACTCGCTGCCGGTCATCGTCATGACGGCCTCGAGCACCGTGACGGACGAGATACGCTGCCTGCAGCTCGGCGCCTCGGACTTCATCTCCAAGCCCTACAACACCGAGGTCATGAAGAACCGCATCCAGAGCATCATACGGCTCAGGAGCGCCTCCAGCATGCTCCACCGGCTTGAGCGGGACAAGCTAACCGGCCTCTTCAGCAAAGAGTTCTTCTTCGAGGGCGTCAAGGCGGAGCTGGCGGCCCATCTGGGCGAGCCCTACGACATCGTCGTGAGCGACGTCGAGCACTTCCGTCGCGTCATCGACCGCTACGGCGAAGAACGCTGCGACGCCTTCCTCGCGACCCTGGCCGAACGCATCACGAAGGCCCTGCCGGACATGATCCTCGGCGGGCGCATCGACTACGACGTCTTCGCCTTCCTCATCCGGCACCAGGACGGGGACTGGACCGCATCGCTCGATGCCGTTGCGGAGGACGGCCTGATAGGCGCCAGCGTCAAGTACGGCATCATGACGGGCATAGATCCCCACCTTCCCGTCTCGACACTCTGCGACCGCGCCGGCATGGCCCTGAACAAGATCCGGGGGCAGTACAACGCCCGCGTTGCCTGGTACAACGAGGACTTGCTCAAGAACCAGCTGCGCGACCACATCATCGTCGAGGGCATGCAGGACGCCATCAGCCGCCACGAATTCCAGGTCTACTACCAGCCAAAGCACGACGTGCGCAAAAACCGCATCGGCGGAGCCGAGGCGCTGGTGCGCTGGACGCATCCGGTGCTCGGCTTCATCAGTCCCGGCATCTTCATTCCTCTCTTCGAGCGCAACGGCTTCATCACGAGCCTTGACCGCTACATCATGGAGGAGGTCTGCATCGAGCTCAAGCGCTGCCGGGAAGAGGGGCTGCCGACGGTGCCCATCTCCGTCAACCTCTCGCGCATGAACTTCGACAACCCGAAGCTCGCCGACGAAATCGCGGCCATGGCGGACAAGTACGGCGTGGATCACAACCTTCTGCACATCGAGCTCACCGAATCCGCGGCAGGCGACGATCCCAAGAGCGTTGCAGCCCTGCTCAAGCAGATGCACGACGCGGGCTTCGTCATCGAGCTCGACGACTTCGGCTCAGGCTACTCGGCCCTGGCCTCGCTCTTTACCCTGAGCCTGGACGTCATGAAGATGGACATGAGCATCATCCGCCATGCGGCCCAGGCCAGCAACTACAGCCTGGCCCGCTACGCCATCATGCTCGCCGAGTGCATGAAGCTGAAGACTGTGGCCGAGGGCGTGGAGACTGTCGACCAGGCGTCCGCGCTCAAGGTGCTCGGCTGCGACTACATCCAGGGCAACTACTATTCCAAGCCGCTGCCCCGCGAGGAATTCGAAAAGTACCTGGTGGAAGGCCCCAGGAACGCAACTGCAATCTAGCATCGGCGCCCGGGCCGCGTCTGCACCGAGGACGCCCCGCCCGCGGCACCGCAAGGAGCGGAGACAATGACACTACAGGAACTGTACGCAAGCGTCGGAGGGAACTACGAAAGCGCCCTGCGCATCTTGCAGATGGACAAGCTCATCACCAAGTTCATCGCCCGCCTGCCCCAGGATCAGTCCTTCGCCAAGCTGATGGACGCCTGGAAGGCCCGCAGCAGCAGCGGCATGTTCGAGGCGGCCCACGCCCTGAAGGGCGTCAGCGCCAACCTGGGACTCAACAGCCTCTCCGAACTGGCCAGCGCCGTTGCCGAGGAGTTCCGTCCCGGCAAGAGCCGGACCATGGCCGACGAGCAGCTCGACAGCCACATGGAGCAGCTTCGCGCCAAGTACGAAGAGACCGTGGCCGCCATCCAGAAGTTCACGCAGGGCTAGGCCCGCGGCTCGGCATCTTCCGGCAAGGCCCTCTTTTTCCTGCAGGAATAAAGGGGGGGCTAGTTGCTTGCTCCAGGCACCCTCTGTTGTCAAAGGGGGGCTTTCCCGCTATGCTGTCTCATGCCTTCAACCGCTAACTGCAGAACAGCCATGTGCACACTGAAAGCTACGCCGCGCCGTCCGGGAAGCGCTCCCGTCTGCGCCCTGCTTGCACTGCTCTTCCTCCTGCTGGGGGCACCCCAGCCGGCCCAGGCGGACGGCTTCGGCAAGATCTTCGGCACTGTGGCCTTCCAGCGCCCCAAAGACGTCTTTGCTCCCTGGCTCGAGGTGCAGTCGCGCAATAGCGCAAGCTCCATCTTCGGAGGCGGCACGCAGCTCAAGGGCGGGAAGACGTCGTCCACCCTGCTGAGCGAAGGCGGCTCCCTGACCGGCATGCAGCGCCTGCGCTTCGTCAACAGCTTCTGGAACAACTATCCCTACATCACGGACATGAAGAACTGGGGACGCCAGGACTACTGGGCCATACCGAGGGAGTTCGTCGGCAAGTCCGGCGACTGCGAAGACTACGCCATCGTCAAGTTCTTCACGCTCCGCGCCCTGGGCGTGCCCAGCACCGCCATGCGCATCGTCGTCCTCAAGGACGTCGTGCGCAAGCTGGCCCACGCCGTGCTCGCCGTCGAGGAAGGCGGAGAAATATACATACTCGACAACATTTCCAGCGCCATCGTGCCTCACAGCCGCCTGACGCAGTACGTCCCCGCCTACTCGCTGAACGAAGAGAAGGCCTGGGTGCATCTGAAGGGGCGCGCCAAATAGCGTCGCCACCTGCTCCAAGGAGTGATCAACGCCATGCGCGACGAACTCAATGCCGTCAAACGCAAGCACAAGACACGCCTCCTTCTGCTGGCTCTCGCCACCATCGCGGCCTTAACCTGCGCCGTCTTCATCACTCTGACCAGCATCGACCACGCCAAGCGGGACATCGTAGCAGAAGCCCGGCAGGGAGCCCTGCAGGAACTGGATGCCCTGGCCGAGCGCATCGGCGCCTGGAATGCGGGCCTTGCCGGCATGGCGGCCAGCATTTCCCAGGCCAACCTCTTCCAGGTCTTCGTCTCCGACTTCGCAACGAGCGAGGAGCGCGTGGCCAAGCTGGAGGAGGTCAAGCGCGACGAAAACGTGCCCGAACACGACATCGTCAGCTATCTCGGCGATCTGCTTGCGGAGTTTGCCCGCGAGTCCAAGCTGCTGCACGCCTGCATCCTTCTGCCCGACGGACGAGCCCTCCTCGGCGAGCCCCTGCCCGAAGTCAAGGCGAGCCTTGGCGGCACGGCGCCCGTGCGCGTCGTTGCCTGCATGCAGAACCAGGACGAGGTCTACGCCAGGATCATCGCCCCGGTCTATCCCCTTGCCAGCGACAGCAAGCCTGCGGCCTATCTCGTCTTCGACGCCCCCCTCGACGAAGCCTTCGCCAAGGCGCTCTCAGGCGTGCACCCCTACGGCTGCGGCCTTGTCATGAAGGACGGCGAAGCCACCCTCTCCGGCGCCACTGTCGGCTTCGCGCCCGCCAGCGGCCTGCCCGACCTGAAGGAGGGGCCCTTTGTGGAAGGCCGGGGCACGCGCTTCAACTGCTACCGCCGCACCCAGGTGCCCTGCGAAGGCTACCTGCGCGCCTACCTGCCTTCCGCCGTCGTGGACGGCCGCATTGCGGCTGCCCAGTGGGACATCCTGCTGCTCGCGGCCACGGCCGTGGTCGCCATTCTCACGCTGGCCATTGCCCTCTTCATCGCAGCCGCCCGCGCCATGGAGCGCTCCCTCAACGAGCGCATCAGCCAGCAGCACGTCCTGCTGGAAAGCATCAACAGCTCCGTGGACGACGGCATCATGCTGATCGCCGGCGACGGCTCCGTACAGTACCGCAACACCTACTTCACCAAGGGCGATGCGGAGAAGGAATGGGTCAAAACCGCGCTCTCCAGCATTCTGCCTGCCGACACGGCCGAGGCCGTTCTGGCCAGGACGGCGGAAATCAGCGAGGCCCAGAAGGGCGGCTCCATGGAAACCCACATCATGGAGAACGGCGAAAAGCGCCTCTACCGCGTCTCCCTCTTCCCCTACGCCTCCGGCAAGAGCCGCGGAAAGGGACTGTGCGTGGCCCTCTTCAAAGACATTACCGAGTTCAGGCGCCGCGCCCTGGAACAGAAGCGGCGCGTCGAAAGCCTGCTCGACGTCTTCGCCTGCGCCATGGAAAGCGTGGAGAAGGGCTTTGCCGGCCACACCCACAAGATGCTTGCCGTCCTCGGGCGCATCAAGGACAGGCTCGCCCTGAGCTCCGACGACATGGAGACCCTGCGCATCGCCTCCCGCATCCAGAGCATCAGCAAGCTCTTCATCCCGCCGGAAATTCTCTACAAGGAAGGTTGCCTCACCGACGACGACCGCGACAAGCTGCGCAAGGCGCAGGATCTCGCCAACACGGTCATCCGCAACTTCGACTTCCATCTGCCTGTGGCCGACACCATCTGCCAGAGCGGGGAGCGCGTGAACGGCACAGGGCGCCCCGCCGGTCTCAAGGGCGACGCCATACTCAAGACCGCCCGCGTCCTTGCCGTGGTCAACGCCTTCTGCGCCATGACGAGCCCGCGCAAGCACCGCGCGGCCATGACGCCAGCCATGGCCAGGGCCGAACTCGAGCGCGACCCCGGCTACGATCAGGAAATCGTGGCCAGCCTCGACCTCGTGCAGGACTCGGACGTCGTCAATCTGGACATTGCCTCCCAGCAGGACGGGATCTCGGAATACAGGAAGCGCGCCCTGGAGGCCAAGCAGCGCGCCGAGCGGCTGCTTGACGTCTTCGCCTGCGCCATGGAGAGCGTGGAGAAGGGCTTTGCCGGCCACTCCCGCAAGATGCTGGCCGTCCTGGGACGCATCAGGGACGAGCTCGGCCTCACCGACGACGAGAGCGACACGCTCGCCGTGGCAGCCCGCATCCAGGGCATCAGCAAGCTCTTCATCCCCCACGAGATCCTGGTCAAGGAAGGCAAGCTCACCGAGGACGAGCACGCCAAGATCCGGGAAGCCCAGAGCATGGCCAGCTCCCTCATCAAGAGCTTCGACTTCCACCTGCCCGTTTCCGACACCATCAACCAGAGCACCGAGCGCATGGACGGCACAGGCCGTCCTGCCGGCCTCAAGGGCAAGGCCATACTCAAGACGGCGCGCGTCCTTGCGGCCATCAATGCCTTCTGCGCCATGACGAGCCCCCGCAAGTACCGCGCGGCCATGACGCCTGAGGCAGCCATCGCCGAGCTCGAAGCCAATCCCGGCTACGATCCCCAGGTCATTGCGAGCCTTCGCCACGTGAAGCAGGAAGACATCGGCTAGCCAGCCGGCGCATCCAGTCCGGCAAGCGCATTTCAGGGGCGCGGTCTTTCGGGGCCGCGCCCTTTTCGCCGGTCTGCCTCTTTGCGGTCGAGCTGTCGGCATGGCGCAGGCAGGAGGCGAAAGCGCTACCGAATCCGGCCAAGGGGGACGACGCATGCGCAGGCACCAGCCGTCTTCGCCAAGCTGCCGGGGAGCTTCCCCCGGGCGACCGTTCCCAAGCGTTCCGCGACGAACTGCGACGAACCGCAACGAGCCGGCCAGACTTGCGCTACCTGACCTTCGCGGTCCCGCTCTTGTCGCTCAGGCGTGCGAGCGTGCGGGTCAGCAGGACGGCATCGATGGGCTTGGGCATGTGGGAGTTCATGCCGGCATCCATGCAGCGCTGGGCGTCTTCGGCAAAGGCATCGGCCGTGAGGGCGATGATGGGCACCGTCAGGGCGTCGGCACGCGGCATGCTGCGGATGGCGAGGGCGGCCCCGATGCCGTCCAAGTTGGGCATGCGCAGGTCCATGAGAATCACGTCGAAGAAGCCCAGCGGAGACTCTTAGAACATCTTCGTTGCAATGAGGCCGTCTTCGGCATGCCGTACATGCGCGCCGGCATCTTCGAGTATCGTGGTCGCAATGTCGGCATTGAGCGGCTGGTCTTCGACCAGCACACGCGTATGCCGTCGAGGTTCATGCGCCGCTCGCTCTCCTTCTTTTCCGGCTGCGCACTCGCCCCTTCCTGGCCGTAGTCGTTCAGGGCGCGGTAGAGCGTGGACTTGAACAGGGGCTTGGCAATGAAGCTGCTGATGCCGGCAGTCTTGGCCTCCTCCTCGATGTCGTTCCAGTCGTAGGCGGAAATGAGGCTGACGGGCACGTCGCTGGCCAGCTTGCGGATCTGCAGGGCCGCCTCGATGCCGCTCATGTCCGGCATCTTGTAGTCTATGAGCACGAATTTGAAGTCCTCGCCGCGTTCGCGGGCCTGGGCCACCAGTTCAACGGCCTTGGCACCGCTTCCGCAGGTCTGGACCTGGACGCCAAGCTCCCTGAGGGCGTATTCCGCCGTCTCGCGCAGCCTGGCGCAGTCATCGACCACGAGCACGCGCCACGGCGGAAGATGCAGGTCCTGCGGGGACGGCACGCGCTCAAAGTCGATGGTCACGTGGAAGCTCGACCCCTTGCCGCCCCCAGTCTTCACATCGATGGTGCCACCCATGGCGGTCACGATGTACTTGACGATGGCAAGTCCGAGGCCCGTGCCCTGCGTACGGTTCACCCGGCGGCTGTCCTCGCGGTCGAAAGCCGTGAAAAGCTTCTTCCGAAACGCCTCAGTCATGCCGATGCCGGTGTCCCTGACGGTGAAGTGGCAGCGCACCCAGCCGTCGCCCTTGGGCGAAGGCTCCTGCCTGAGTTCGAGCTCGACGGAACCGTGTTCAGGCGTGAACTTGACGGCGTTGCTCAGGAAGTTGAGGAGCACCTGGTTGAGGCGCAGCCCGTCGCAGTAGACAGTCTCGGCAAGTATGCCGGAGATGAAGACGTCGAAATTCTGCTGCTTGACCTTGAGCTACGGACGGCTGATGTCGCACATGGTCTCCATGGTCTCGCGCAGGGAGAGCTCCTCCGGCTTCAGCGTCATCTTGCCGCTCTCGATCTTGGACATGTCGAGGACGTCGTTGATGAGGCCGAGCAGCTGCTTGCCGGAGATCATGATCTTCTTGAGGCAGTCGTAATGCGGGCAGGCTCGCCTACGTAATCCCTGGCAATGGTCGTCAGGCCTATGATGGAGTTCATGGGCGTGCGTATGTCGTGGCTCATGTTGGAAAGGAATTCGCTCTTGGTCTTGTTGGCATAGACGGCTTCCTCCCTGGCAGCCTCGGCCTCCTGCTGGGCCTTGAGCGCGTCCGCCCTAGCCTCTTCAGCCTTGGCCTGCGCCTCCCTGGACTCGGCGAGGGCCGATTCGGCGGAGGTGCGCGCCGTGGCGAACTGGTTCATCTGGCGCATGGTCATGCCGGCAAACAGCCAGAAAACACAAAGAATGACCACGACGAGCAGAGTCATGCAGCCCACGGACGCCATGATCATGGCATCGTCCAGCTCCTCGATGGTTTGGTCGAGCACGCCGTAGGGAATGATGGAAACAAGATACCAGTTGCTGTCGTTGAGCGGAACGGCGCGAATGCTGCGACGCTCGGAGATGCCTTTCTCGCTGTTGACGTAGCTGACGTTGAGCGTATAGGGGACGCTGTCCTCGATGCTCTGCTGGAAGCGCTCGACCTCGGCCTGCATGGAGCCGCCGTCGTCGAGACGTCCGTAGGACAGCATCTTCTTGAAGTAGTTGTCCTTCTCCACGCCTCGGCTCTGCACGACGTAGGTGTCGTTGCGGCGCATAATCTAGTAGTAGACGAGGGACTCTGGGTCGTCCAGATTCATCAGGCGCCGGAAGAGGACAATGGATTTGCACCAGAGCAGTCCGAGGCTTCTCTTGCCGCTGGACATGGACACGCTCAGGGGCGAGGCGTAGATGACGAGCTGGCCCGTGCTGCCCCATCCGCCAGTGACTGAACGGCTGCCGGCCCTGAGGGAGTCCATCAGGAAGCTGGGATCGCCCAGCCTGGCGATGCTTTCTCCGTAGATGGTTTCGAGCGTGCCGTCCTCGGCAACAAGAGTGCAGCTTGACAGGCGCTGAAGGTGGGCAAGCTCGAGAAGCTCCTTCTTCACCTTCTCAGCATCCGAGAGCACGCCCTTTTCATGCAGGGTCTCAATCTTCATCCCCGTCTGCCTGAAGCGCAGGGACTTGATAGCCTCGTAGCGGTTCACTTCCTGGTTGGACATGCCGTGCAGGTGCACTTGCGCAACATCTTTGACGCGTCGCACCGTCTCGCTGTCCATGTAGCGGAACAGGCAGAAAAAGATGCACACTGCAACCAGCGCTATGAAGGTCAAACCGCCGGCAATGAATTTGAAATCTTTTCTCATGCGAAAGCCTAAAGTGGAGAGGAACTTCATGCGCTTCAGAACTAGCAAAATTTCCTAGTATAGTCGAAATATCCCGCTTTCTCAAGCAATTTGCATTCTGATGGATCACGTGTCCGCATTGCGGCCTCAGGGCAATGCCGAGCCGGGGAGCCCTCTCCGGAGGTGCCGAATTCTGTCTGTGTAGACATGCCCGGCTGGTCGCCGCCTCGCCAGCCCCCCCCTGCAACGCAAAGCAGGCTCCAGCGTCCATGGGACACCAGAGCCTGCATCGCTGCCATATATGTGGCGGAGAGATAGAGATTCGAACTCTAGAACGGCTTCCACCGTTACACGATTTCCAATCGTGCTCCTTCGACCAACTCGGACATCTCTCCGCGGAAGCTACAGCCGTTTGGTACGCAAACGGCAGACAAAAGGCAAGCCCTTTTTCGGCTAGCGCCAGGGATGGAAGCCCTGTCAGGGCTTTTTGGAAGAGCCTTCCCTGCGCTGATCCTTGTCGAAGGATTTCTTGCCGATGAAGTAGAACAGGGCAACGCCGATGACGCCGGCCAGGGTGATGCCGATGTCGTTTAGTGTTCCGACGTCCATTCCTAGACCTTGCCGACGGAGTTGCTGAAGCCGTTGTCGCAGTAGATGACCTGGCCGGTGACGGCGCGGCCGAGGTCGGAAGCCAGGAAGGTGGCCAGGCCGCCCACGTCGGTGGACTCCACGTTGCGGTGGATGGCGGCCATGTCGGCGGCCACGGAGAGCGAGGTCTTCAGGCTGTGCACGGCGGAGGCGGCCAGGGTCTTGATGGGGCCGGAGCTGATGCAGTTGATGCGGATGCCCTTGGCGCCGAGATCGAAGGAGAGGTAGCGCATGGAGCACTCCAGCGCCGCCTTGGCGACGCCCATGACGTTGTAGGAGGGCACGACGCGCGTGGAGCCCAGGTAGGTCATGGCCAGGATGGACGAGCCGTCGTGCATGAGGGGCTCGAAGGCGCGGGTCAGGGCAACCAGGGAGTAGGCCGACACGTCGAGCGCCAGATGGAAGCCTTCGCGGGTCGTGTTGATGAAGGCGTTGTTGAGATCGTCGCGGTTGGCGAAGGCCAGGGAGTGCACTAGGATGTCCACGTCGCCCCACTTCTCCTTCACGAGCGCGGCCGCGGCCGCGATGTCCTCGTCGCTGGAGACGTCGCACTTGAAGGTGAACTCGCCGCCGGCCTCCTCGCTCAGGGGCTCGACGCGCTTTTTGATGGCGTCGTTGACATAGCTGAAGGCGAGGCGGGCGCCAGCCTGCTTGAACTGCTGGGTGATGCCCCAGGCGATGCTCCGGTTGTTGGCCACACCGAGTATGAGGGCTTTCTTTCCTTCGAGAAGCATAGTCACTCCTTGATGCACAGTTAAATCTTGAGCGCAGAGCCGGTCAGTATGCGGTAGGCGTCGCGGTACTTTCCAGCGGTGACATCGGCAACCTCGTCCGGAAGCGCCGGGGGCGGAGGCTGCATGTTCCAGGGCTGCCGCTTCAGCCAGTCGCGCAGATACTGCTTGTCGAAGCTGGGCTGGCCGTGGCCGGGCTCGTACTTGTCTGCGGCCCAGAAGCGGGACGAGTCGGGGGTGAGCACTTCGTCGATGAGATGGATTTTGCCGTCGACGAAGCCGAATTCGAATTTGGTATCGGCAACGATGATGCCGCGCTCGGCGGCGTAGGCCCGCCCCTTTTCGTAGATGGCAAGCGTCGTCTGCTCGATCTGGCGGGCGACATCGGCGCCGACGAGTTCAGCAGCCCGCTCGACGGAGATGTTTTCATCGTGCTGGCCGAGTTCGGCCTTGGTGGAGGGCGTGAAGATGGCGGGAGAAATCTTGTCGGACTCTCTCAGGCCGGCGGGAAGCCTGTGGCCGCACACTTCGCCGGTCTGCTGGTAGGCCTTCCAGCCGGAGCCGGAGAGGTAGCCGCGCACGATGCACTCAATGGGCAGGGGTTTGGCCCTGCGCACGAGAACCGCCCTGCCCTCGAGCTCGTCGCGCCAGGGCGCGAGGGCGGCAGGGAACTTGTCCGCGTCGCGCTCGACGATGTGGTTGGGCACGAGATCCCTGAACATGTCCATCCAGAACAGGGTGATCTGGTTGAGAATGACGCCCTTGTAGGGGATGGGACGGCTCATGATGACGTCAAAGGCGCTCATGCGGTCCGTGGTCACGATGAGCAGGGTCGCGTCGTCGACGGCGTAGATGTCGCGGACCTTGCCGCGGGAAAGGAGCGGATAGGCAGTTATTTCAGTCTTGGTTACGACTTTCATGGCGTTCCTTGTCTTTCGGCCGCAGGCGGGCGAGGCGCCGCCAGGAACCGGCTGTCTTGTGGCCTAGCGGATCTCGACGGAGCGTGCGTGGGCTTCGAGCCCTTCCAGGCGGGCAAGGGCCGCAATGGCCTGCCTGCTCTCGCTCACGAACTCGCGGGACGTAGCCACGATACTCGTCTTCTTGCAAAAAGTCTGTACGGAAAGCGCGGAGGAGAACCTTGCCGTGCCGAGGGTGGGCAGGACGTGGTTGGGGCCGGCGAAGTAGTCGCCCACGGGCTCGGGACTGTAGTGGCCCATGAAGACGGCACCCGCGTTCTTCACGTAGGGAAGCGCGCCCCAGGGATCCCTGAGCGAGAGCTCGAGGTGCTCCGGCGCAATGCGGTTGGCAACGGCCAGCGCGCAGCTCAAATTCGGCACCACGACGATGGCGCCCCAGTCCATGAGCGAGCGACCCGCAATGGCGGAGCGGGGAAGCTTGGCGCACTGCTCCTCGAGCTCGGTCTGGAGGGCGTCGGCCAGATGCTGGTCGAAGACGATGCAGATGGCCGAGGCCAGCGGGTCGTGCTCCGCCTGGCTGAGCATGTCGGCGGCCAGCCACTTGACGTCGGCCGAGCCGTCGGCGACCACGCACACTTCGCTGGGGCCGGCTATCATGTCGATGCCGACCGTGCCCTGAACAAGACGCTTGGCCGTAGTCACGAAAATGTTGCCAGGGCCGGCGATGACGTCCACGGGATCCATGGTCTGGGTGCCGTAGGCCATGGCTGCCACGGCCCAGGCGCCGCCGACGCAGTAGACTTCGCTGATGTCGAGCAGGTGGGCTGCCGCCAGAATGACCGGATTGATGGTGCCGTCGTTGCGACAGGGAGTGCAGACGGCGATCTCGGGCACGCCCGCCACGAGGGCCGGAATGGCGTTCATGAGGAAGCTGGACACCAGAGGGGTGTTCCCGCCCTTGCCGCCCGGCACGTAGAGGCCAACGCGACCCACGGGATTCACCATCTGGCCGAGGATGCTGCCGTCGGGACGGGTGGTGAACCAGCTCTTTTCCTTCTGCTGCTCGTGGAAGGCCCTGATGTTGCCGGCTGCCTGGGCAATGCACTCGCGGTCCTCGGCTGGAACCGTTGCCGCGGCTCTGGCGATGTCCTGGGGTTTCACGCGGATGGGGCCGGCAAAGCCGGGGCAGTCGAAGCGGGCGGTGTAGTCGATCAGAGCCGCATCGCCGCGGCTTCTGACATTGGCGATGATCTCGCGCACATGTCCCTCGACATCGCCCCCGCCGGGATGGGCGCGCTCTTCAAGCCATTGGCCGGCCTTTGCCCAGTCCTTGTCACTCTGCAGATTGATAATGCGACATATAGCCATGCTAGGTACCTCGTAAGGGGAGAACATACGCGAATGCAGGCAGGTTGTCTAACAGACAGAGGGCGTCCGGTGTCCTGCCGAAATGCCCGCAGTGTCCCGGAAAGGGGCGCCGGAAACACAAAAAGCCCCGGAGCTCGAAAGCTCGACGGGGCTTGTGCAAAAATCCTTGGCGGCGACCTACTTTCCCACATGATGATATGCAGTATCATCGGCGATAAGGAGCTTAACTGCCGAGTTCGGAATGGGATCGGGTGTACC
>ODAI014255891.1_pt1 | contig 15877 bp, 12 predicted proteins | sample 1539321 | NCBI WGS metagenome assembly ODAI01 (sample SAMN02144231, study PRJEB22623) | gut metagenome | biome: sheep rumen | host: Ovis aries | place: New Zealand
AAATCCGAAGATCCACCTCTTTATCGCAACGTCCAAGCTCCATATGGACTATAAGCTGAAGATGACAGAAGAGGAAGTTCTTGAGCGCATTAAATATATGACAGCATATGCAAAGAAATATTGCTCCAGTATTGAGTTTTCAGCAGAAGATGCAACGAGAAGTGATCTCGCTTTCTTAGCAAAGGCAACGGAAATCGCAATTGCAAATGGAGCGACCGTTGTAAACCTTCCGGACACCGTTGGATATTCTACCCCGGATGAAATGAAACGCATGATCTCTTATGTATTAGAACATGCAGAAGGGGCAAAGGACATCGAACTTTCTGTTCACTGCCACAACGATCTTGGAATGGCAACGGCCAATTCCTTAGCAGGCGTTCAGGCAGGTGCAAGGCAGATCGAATGCACGATCAATGGTCTTGGAGAACGTGCCGGAAATACGGCGTTAGAGGAAGTTGTCATGGCGATGAAGACGCGTGCAGATTCCTTTACGGATGTCGACTGCAGGATCGATACGAAACAGCTTTATCGTGCAAGCAAGACGGTCTATAACGTGATTGGCCAGCATGCACCGCTGAATAAGGCAATTGTCGGACAAAACGCATTTTCTCATGAGTCCGGTATTCATCAGCACGGCGTACAGGCGAATAAGCTGACCTATGAGATCATGACACCGGAATCCATTGGTATCCATGTCAATAATATCGTACTCGGTAAGCATTCCGGAAAACATGCCTTCCAGGAGCATATCGAAGATATGGGATATCAGCTCAGTGACGAAGATCTTCTGAAAACCTTTGATGCTTTTAAAGCACTCTGCGATAAGAAGAAAAATGTTAACGATGCCGATATTGAGGCACTTATTCTTGATAATACAAGCGCCGAGATGGAAGTTCATGAAGATGACTACAGACTTGATTGGTTTGCGGTTCATACCAGTAACTTCACAACCAGCACGTCTACGGTATGCCTGAGAAAAGGTGATGAAAAGTTCGAGCAGGTAGCACTTGGTGACGGACCTGTCGATGCGGCGATCGCGGCAATCGATAAGATCATGAACCCGGGAGAGCATATCTTCGGCAAATTCAGCATCAATTCTGTATCCGAGGGTAAGGATACCTTAGGAAGCGTATCCGTTTCCCTGGAAACTCCGGATAGTAAGTTTATCGGCCGCGGACTTTCTACTGACGTGATCGAAGCGAGTATCCGCGCGTATATCAATGCAGCAAACAAGATGATTGCGGGAGATAAGAAGAAACGGATCTCCGTACAGGATTAAGTTTTCTGATAAACGGACAGTTTGATTTTTAGAAACGAAAGGATAGAAGCTATGAAGATGACGATGACCCAGAAGATCCTGGCAGCTCATGCAGGTCTGGATCAGGTGAAACCTGGCGATCTGATCGAAGCAAAACTGGATCTGGTCCTTGGAAATGACGTTACGACTCCGGTTGCTGTCGATGAGTTTAATAAGGCCGGCTTTACCAAAGTTTTTGATAAAGACAAAATCGCAATCGTGCTTGACCACTATACTCCGTGTAAGGATATCAAGTCCGCACAGCTTTGTAAGAAAGCAAGAGAGTTTGCGATCCAGCATGAGATCACAAACTTCTTCGATGTCGGAAAGGTCGGTATCGAACATGCACTTCTTCCGGAGCAGGGCTTAGTAGGTCCCGGAGATGCGATCATCGGAGCAGACTCCCATACCTGTACGTATGGCGCACTTGGTGCATTTGCAACAGGTATTGGATCGACGGATATGGCAGCAGGCATGGCAGGCGGATTTTCCTGGTTTAAAGTTCCGGCAGCGATCAACGTTAAATTGACGGGCAAGTTCCAGCCGTATGTTTCCGGAAAAGATGTCATCTTACATCTGATCGGACTGATCGGCGTAGACGGCGCTCTTTATAAATCCTTAGAGTTTACCGGAGAAGGCGTAGCAGAACTTTCCATGGACGACCGCTTTACGATTGCAAACATGGCAATCGAAGCCGGCGCAAAGAACGGTATCTTCCCAGTTGATGAGAAAACCTTAGAGTATGTAAAAGACCGCTTCAAGAGAGAAGTGAAGATCTTTGAGGCGGATGAAGATGCAGAATATGAAAGCGTTGTAGAGATCAACCTTTCCGAACTGAAACCGACAGTATCCCTTCCGCATCTTCCGTCCAACACAAAGACTGTTGATGAAGTTAAAGGACTGCATATCGATCAGGTTGTGATCGGCTCCTGTACAAATGGACGTATTTCCGATATCCGCGATGCAGCGAGCGTCTTAAAGGGCAGACAGGTTGCAGAGCATGTCAGATGCATTGTTATTCCTGCAACCCAGGAAATTTACAAGCAGGCGCTGAAAGATGGTCTGATCGAGGCGTTTATTGATGCAGGCTGTTCCGTATCGACTCCGACCTGCGGACCGTGCCTTGGCGGACATATGGGCGTTATGTGCGAAAATGAAAGAGCCATCGCGACCACTAACCGAAACTTTGTAGGCCGTATGGGACACACTTCAAGTGAAGTTGTTCTTGCTAATCCGGAGATTGCAGCAGCATCTGCTGTGAAAGGCGAAATCTGCACACCGGCAGATCTGGAGGTGTAATTATGGTTACAGGAAAAGTATATAAATTTCAGGATAATGTGGATACTGATGTTATCATCCCTGCAAGATATCTGAATAACACAGATCCTGCAGAACTTGCAAAACATTGCATGGAAGATATTGACGATACCTTTGCATCAAAAGTTCAGCCCGGAGATATCATTGTTGCAGGCGCAAACTTCGGATGCGGCTCCTCGAGAGAGCATGCCCCGATCTCTATTCGTGCTTGCGGCGTTTCCTGCGTTATCGCAGAAAGCTTTGCAAGGATCTTTTACCGCAACTCACTTAATATCGGCTTTCCGATTTTAGAGTGCCCGGAAGCTGCTAAAAATATCAATGAAGGTGACCAGATCTCTGTTGATTTTGAAAAGGGACTGATCACAGACGAGACAACGGGACAGACCTTCCAGGCAGTACCATTCCCGGCCTTTATCGAAAATATCATTAATTGCGGCGGCTTAATGGAATACATTAAATCCAAACAGGATAATTAAAACAGGAGAACTGAGATGGAATTTAACATTGCATTAATCAAAGGTGATGGAATCGGCCCGGAAATCGTAGACAGTGCTGTCAGAGTTCTTGACGCAGTGTCGGAAAAGACCGGCGTGAAATTTAATTTTAAATCTTATCTGGCAGGCGGCTCTGCAATCGATGCTGTCGGACAGACGCTTCCGGAAGAAACCGTAAAAGGATGTTTGGAATCTGACAGCGTTCTGCTCGGCGCCGTAGGCGGAGAAAAGTGGAATAGCCAGCCGCCGGAAAACCGTCCGGAAAAAGCTCTTCTCGGAATCAGAAAAGAGATGGGACTTTTTACGAACCTGCGTCCTGCAAAGATCTATGAATCTTTAGCGGATGCCTGCCCACTTAGGAAAGATGTGGCAGAGCAGGGCTTTGATATGGTGATCGTAAGAGAGCTGACCGGTGGAATTTATTTTGGAGAGCGCGGAAGACGCGAAGGAAAATTCGGACCGGAAGCTTATGATACTGAAAGCTACAGTGTTATGGAAATCGAGCGTATCGCAAAGGTCGCTTTTGAAACTGCTATGAAGCGTAAGAAAAAAGTGATCAGTGTTGATAAGGCAAATGTTCTTGAAACTTCAAGACTCTGGAGAGAGACGGTGCATCGCATTGCAGCGGATTATCCGGAAGTTGAAGTAGAGGATATGCTTGTTGATAATGCGGCAATGCAGCTTGTTCGCGCTCCTGGAAGATTTGATGTTATGGTAACTTCCAATATGTTTGGTGACATCCTGTCAGATGAAGCTTCCCAGATCACAGGCTCTATCGGTATGCTGCCTTCTGCATCTTTAGGAGAGGGGACACGCGGCATGTATGAGCCGATCCATGGAAGCGCACCTGATATCGCAGGACAGAATATTGCAAACCCGATCGCAACGATCCTTTCTGCTGCAATGATGCTCCGCTATTCCTTTGATCTTCCAAAGGAAGCAGACATGATCGAAAAAGCAGTGAATGATACCTTAAATGCCGGACTTCGCACTGTAGATATTTATGATAAGAATACCTGCACAGGCGAGCCTCTTGGCACAGTAGAAATGACCGACGAGATCATTAAGCGCTTATAGAAAATTCTGTAGATGGTTTCTCTGTTTCTATAGTTGCATTATCGGAAATCGATAGACATTTTAGAAAGCAACTTCTTTTTGCAGAGGCAAATCATTAGTTTAACAGAATATTTGAACCTTTCTATATTTATACGAGGAAAATATATTGTATTGCTAGAAAGAGAGATATGTTTTCTAAAAAGAAATAGTATTTGTGAAGATGTACCTATAGAATGCAGTTATTATTTACCGTATTAGTTTGTTTAGAAACAGTAGAGATTTGTAAATAGATGCGAGGTAAGAAAATGTTGGATATTAAGATTACGAAAACAGAAACACCGAAGGCAAAACCGGAACATGTAACAGGATTTGGAAAGATCTTTACGGATCACATGTTTGTTATGAACTATGAGACAGGAAAAGGCTGGTTCGATCCGAGAATCATTCCTTATCAGAACCTTTCTCTTTCTCCGGCAAGCATGGTCTTCCATTATGGCCAGGAAATGTTTGAGGGACTTAAAGCATACAAAGGCGATGATGATAGGGCATATCTTTTTCGTCCGGATATGAACGCAAAGAGAACGAATAAAACAAACGAACGTCTCGTTATTCCGGAGATTCCGGAAGAGGACTTTGTACAGGCAATCAGAGAACTTGTAGCAGTCGATAAGGACTGGATCCCGACAGAGCCTGGAACATCCCTGTATATTCGTCCGTTCATTATCGCAACCGATGATTTCTTAGGCGTGGCTCCATCCAATACCTACCTCTTTATCATTATCCTTTCCCCGAGTGGAGCATACTATGCAAGCGGTTTGGATCCGGTTGGAATCTGGATCGAAGATGAATATGTCCGTGCAGTCCGCGGAGGTATGGGATTTGCAAAGACCGGCGGAAACTATGCTGCTTCCCTGATCGCACAGGTAAAGGCACATGATGCAGATTATGCCCAGGTTCTCTGGCTTGATGGCGTAGAAAGAAAATATATCGAAGAAGTTGGCTCCATGAACATCTTCTTTGTAATCGATGATACAGTCGTAACTCCGATGTTAAACGGAAGTATCCTTCCGGGTATCACAAGAGATTCCACACTTTTCCTCTGCAAACAGTGGGGATTAAAGACCGAAGAAAGAAAGGTCTCTGTGGATGAACTGATCGAAGCGCAGAAGAGCGGAAGATTAAAAGAAGTATTCGGAACCGGTACAGCAGCTGTTATCTCCCCTGTTGGAAAGCTTCGTTACGAAGATGAAGTCTTCACAATCGGTGATGGAGGAATCGGACCGATCACACAGAAACTCTACGACACGATCACAGGAATCCAGACCGGAAAACTTGCGGACGAATATGGCTGGAGAGTAGAAGTTTAACCACGTCTTGAACCAATTATAAAAAGAATTAACCGCTGTGTTTTTTGCACAGCGGATTCTTTGACAGGAGAATCAGAATGCTTACACTAGACAGAGTCTATCAGGCAGCGTTTGCACTGAAAGACGTTGCAAGAAAAACAGATCTTATTTATTCAGATAAACTTCCATCCGATGGAGAACTGTATCTGAAGACAGAAAACCTTCAGGTGACCGGCAGCTTTAAGCTGCGCGGTGCCTACTTTAAGATCAGCCAGCTATCGGCGGAAGAAAAGGCACGCGGTATTATTGCCTGCAGCGCTGGAAACCATGCACAGGGTGTGGCACTGGCTGCTTCAAAGATGGGAATTAAAAGCATTATCTGTATGCCGGATGGAGCACCGATCAGTAAGGTGGAATCTACAAAGGCATTAGGAGCAGAGGTTGTACTTGTTCCGGGTGCATATGATGATGCTTATGAAAAAGCCTGCCAGCTGAAAGAAGAGATGGGAGCTACTTTTATTCATCCGTTTGATGACGAGGATGTTATCGCAGGGCAGGGAACGATTGGTCTTGAGATCTTAGACCAGCTTCCGGATCTTGATATGGTCCTTATTCCAATCGGTGGCGGCGGACTTGCGGCAGGACTTGCTTATGCAGTTAAGAGTCTTAAGCCGGACGTAAAAGTAATCGGCGTACAGGCAAAGAACGCTTCTGCCTTTGCGGAGAGCTTTAAAGAAAAGAAAGTGATCTCTCACGATACCGTTGCAACCTTTGCCGATGGTATTGCGGTTAAGACTCCGGGAACTACAACTTTTGAACTGATCAGTAAGTATGTGGATGAGGTCGTAACGGTAACAGAAGATGAGATCGCGGCTGCGATCCTTGCACTTATCGAAAAACAGAAGCTGATCACGGAAGGAGCGGGAGCTGTAGCAGTCGCTGCGGCAATGTTTGGAAAAGTGGATGTTACGAACAAGAAAGTCGTTTGCGTCCTTTCCGGCGGAAACATTGATGTTAATATCTTATCCCGCGTTATCACAAGAGGATTGGTAACAAGCGGAAGAATGAGCAATCTGACGATCGAACTCGAAGATAAGCCGGGACAGCTTACCGGAGTTTCCGAGATCATCTCCCATTGTGGAGGAAATGTGATCAGCGTTCTTCATGAACGCTCCGATGCGAATATGGCAATCGCAAGCTGCTTCTTAAAGATCGGTATGGAAACGAGAGATGCTGCACAGATCGAAGAGATCCGCAATGCGCTGACAGAAGCAGGATTTAAAATCGTAGATTGAGCTGTTTGAAATACTTAAAAGAAAAGCCCGGATGTGTAAATGAACATATCCGGGCCTGTTTGTGAAGATGAATCCAATTATCGTTTATATAATCATCATATATCTTGTTCTCATGAACCTTTTAGGCTTTATCCTGATGGGCGCGGACAAACGCAAAGCAAAGCTTGGCAAATGGCGCATTCCTGAAAAGACCTTCTTTATCGTCAGCATCTTAGGAGGAAGCTTAGGGACCTGGCTTGGAATGTATGCATTCCGTCATAAGACCAGGCATTGGTACTTTGTCGTCTTCATGCCTCTGATCTTTATCGCACATGTTGTACTTGCAATCTTTCTGCTAAAATAATAAACAAGGTGACAAGGGGACAGTTCTTTTGTCACCATGACTGAAATTAAAAAAGCACAAAAACTTTAGTTTTACTAAGAGATTTTGTGCTTTAATTATTTTCCGTTACTTTGCTTTAGTTAAAATCAAGTGACAAAAGAACCGTCCCTCTGTCACATTACAGAAGTCTGACACCTGCTTTTTCGCAGGCCTCTACGGTCTCGCTGTCCCAAACGCTTGCCTGGACTTCACCGATATGGGCGGAGCCCATGAGGAGCATGCAAAGACGGGACTGTCCGATACCGCCGCCGATCGTAAGCGGAAGTTCGTCGTTTAAGAGGCTCTTATGGAACGGAAGTTCTTTGCGTTCTTCACATCCTGCAATCTTCAGCTGTCTTTCTAAGGATTCCTTGTCAACACGGATACCCATGGAAGAAATCTCTAATGCACGTCCTAAGGTCTTGTGCCAGAAGAAGATATCGCAGTTTAAATCCCAGTCATCATAGTCCGGTGCACGTCCGTCGTGAGGCTTTCCGGATTTTAATGCGCCGCCGATCTGCATGATGCAGGCGGTCGGATGGTTTTTCACAAATTCGTTCTCACGCTCCTGAGGCGTAAGATCCGGATACATATCCTCAAGTTCCTGTGTTGTGATATATTCCACATCACGGCTAAGATCAATGTCAATCTGTGGGTAGTGGACCTTCATATGATCGGCTGTGTTGCAGATTGCATGAACGATCGCGCGAACGATCAGTTTTAAGAAATCCAAATTGCGGTTTTCTTTTGTGATAACTTTTTCCCAGTCCCACTGATCAACATAGATAGAATGAACATTATCCAGTTCCTCATCACGGCGGATGGCGTTCATGTCAGTATATAAGCCGTTTCCTACACGGAAATCGTAGCGTTTTAAAGCATATCTTTTCCATTTTGCGAGCGAATGTACAACTTGTGCTTCATTGCCGCCAAGTGCCGGGATATCAAAGGATACAGGACGTTCTACGCCGTTCAGGTTATCGTTCAGTCCGGATGCCTCCATAACAAACAGCGGAGCAGAAACACGCTTGATATTCAGCGCATCCTTCAGCTGCTGCTGGAATACTTCCTTAATGTAAACGATGGCCCGCTGGGTATCATACTCGTCCAACGGAGACTGGTAACCTTCCGGGATATAGACTTTGCTCATGGTTTTTATCCTCCTTACAATTCCCTGTTTTTTTGTCTCCCGTAGCTCCTAATGGTGTCTAATCAGAAAAGGCAACGGAGCCGGCGAGACATTTGTCTCTAAGACACCATTGCCTTATTTAAAGCGTATTATCTGCTTTTTTTTGCTTTTTGTCAATCAAAAATAGAATTTGCTTTTAATCAGAGCCTGTGTAATACTTTTGTTATAGAAATGAAGGTAGTTATTGAAAGGGGATAATAAAATGAAAAACATGAAAAGAATTGCAGCTATAATTCTTGCCATTGCACTTGCAGCTATGTTTGTAGGCTGTGGAATCGCAAAGAATGAAGGCGGTAACGGAGGCGGAGCAGTTGTAACTCCGAAGCCGGAAGAAAAAACGCTTGAAGGCACCTATTATGCAGATGTTGATATTTCTGATATTGTTGCTACTCAGATTGCAGACGAATATGATATCGATGCATCAGCGCCGCTGCTTATGAATTTATCATTAACTCTGAAGTCTAACAATATGTATGAGATGGCGTTTGATGTAGAAAAGTTTTTCGCCAACACAGAAGATTATTATTACCAGATCTTTCCTGCGCTAATTAAAAGTATTTTTGCTGATCAGGGAATTCCGGAAAGCGATATAGAATCAACTCTTAAAGGCTTAGGTTATGATAGTCTGCAGGCTTATTTGGATGAAATGGTAGTACAGGCTATGGATGAGGTTCACAGCCAGTATTCATCCAGCGATGCAAGTTTTATTTCAGAAGGATCATATAAGGTTGATGGCGATAAGATCGAATTGTTTGACGGCGGCGTTTCTACTCCTACTGATTCGGGTGTGATCAACAGCGATGGAACGATTACCATTGAAGATGTTCCTGTTGAAGGCGGTTTAATGGACGTAACTTTTTCTAAATAATTTAGGAAAATCGATATTTTAATTGTCAGATTATTTTCAAGCGGGCTCTGCATATGCAGGGCCCGTTTTTATCTTAGCTGTCCATGTTCTTCTATTGCGCGAAAATAAACAAATGCTTATAATAACGAACAACTAAAAAACGAAACAGATGACAGAAGGTGACAAAAGAACCGTCCCCTTGTCACCTGGATAAATGATGGGAGTATTTATGAAAAAAGAAAGAAAAGAATATTTAGATATCATCAGAAGTTTAAAAGGTGATGAAGAAGGAAGAAGAAAGGCAGCCGATTATGTCAGGGATTCTGATTGTGATACTTATGGCTATCCGGCGCCGTTTTCTTTTGTTCCGACGTTCTACAACTCAAAAGAAATCTCTTTTATGGAAAAGACTGTAGAAATAACGCACAGCGTTTTAAGCAAGGCAATCAAACATTATGTAGAAGATCCGGAATACCGGAAACTCTTCGCTTTTTCTGAAGCAGTAGAAAAGCTGATTCTGCTTCCTTGCGGATATGAAGAGCAGCTCCCGATCAGCCGCTTTGATTTCTTCTTAAGCGAGGATGATTTCAGTTTCAAGTTCTGCGAATTTAATGCAGATGGTGCAGCAGCGATGAGCCGTACCCAGATCGGCTGTGAGGCAGTCGCACTTTCCGAGAGTTTCCAGAAGTTTACGGAAAACCATGAAGTTGTTCCGTTTGAATATTTTGATACCTGGGTCAGCGCATTTCTTGATACTTATAATTCTGATATTCACGTGGCAAAGAGTGCAGACAAGACCGATGCGGAAGAAGGAAGATATCTGCCTCTCATGCCGAATGTACTGATCACAGACTTTAAAGAAGCTGTCACCTGGAGTGATGTGACAAGATATTTAGCAGCATTTGAGAAAGCCGGCGTAAATGCGCGTTTTGTGGATCTCAGAGACCTTAGCTTTGATGGAGAGCATTTAATTGACGCATCTGATGGTATGGTCTTTCATGCTGTTTACAGAAGAGTTACGACCAGCGACATCGCAAAACGTTATGAGGACTGTAAGGCACTGATCGATGCGGTTGCTGCTGAGAAGATCGTTCTGATCGGACATTTCCGTACAACGGTTCCGCATGCGAAGATGATCAATGTTGCACTTTTAGATGAGCAGACAAAAGCCATCCTTACAGCTGAGGAGTGGGCGTTCGTGCAGGAACATGTGCTTCCGACATACCGCCTGCGCCATGACACAAAAGGACTTGATATTGCAGCGATCAAAGCGGATAAAGACAAGTGGATCTTAAAGCCGGAAGATGATTATGATTCCCATGGTATTTATGCCGGAGGCGACCTTTCCCAGGAAGAATGGGAAGAGAAGGTCGAAAGCCTGATCGATAAAGACTATATCGTAATGGAGTTTTATGTGCCGGCAAAATCAGAAATCTGCCTTCCGATACCGGCTGCTGATGATCTTAAAGATGATACTTATAATTCAGATAAGCCGGCTGGTCTTGTTTCTGCAATTGCTTATTATGCAGATGAGGCAATGAAAGAAGACTATGGAATCAAACCTTGGTTTTCGATGACAGGAACTTATTCCTTTAATGGTAAGTTTGGTGGTTTCTTCAGCCGCATGGGTCAGGAATTTGTTATTTCCGAAAGCCACCATGGAGTCAGCATCCCATCCTTTAGACTGATTGGAGAATAATTATGACCAATATCGCAATTTTAGATACCGATACATTAACAAGCGGCGATCTGGATTTTTCGCCGATCGAGGCATGCGGAAATGTCAGCTTCTTTGATCTTATGCCACAGGAAGAGATCGTAAAGGCGATCGGACAGGCGGAGGTCGTGGTTGTAAATAAAGCGCAGATCACGAAAGAGATCATGAATCAGCTTCCGAATCTGAAATACATCGGTCTTTTTGCGACCGGCTATAACAATATTGACTGCAAGGCAGCAAGAGAGCGAGGCATCGATGTCGTAAACGTTCCGGGATACAGCACAGATTCTGTTGCCCAGCTGGTTTTTGCGTTTATCCTTTCTCATGCAACCAATATAGCTTTTTATAATGAGTCCGTACATAAAGGAGACTGGATCAGCTGTCCCTCCTTTGCATACTTTCCGATGCCGATCGAAGAACTCTCCGGAAAGACACTTGGAATCATCGGCTTCGGAAACCTCGGAAAGAAAGTTGCAAAGATCGGCGATGCTTTTGGCATGAACATCCTGATCCACTCACACAGGAGCTATGAGGATTGCCCATACAAACAGGTCGATAAAGAGACGCTGTTTAAAGAAGCGGATTATCTTTCCATCAACTGCCCGTTAAATGAAGAGACGGCCAATATCGTCTGTGAAGATACGCTGAAGCTGATGAAGAAAAATGCGTTCCTAATCAATACTGCGCGCGGCGGCTGTGTGGATTCGAAGGCGCTGAAAAAAGCATTGGATGAAGAATGGATCTCCGGCGCAGGAGTAGACGTTTTGGTTTATGAGCCGATGGCAGCAGATGAGCCGCTTTTTACGGCAAAGAACTGTATGATCACACCGCATATCGGCTGGGCTTCCATCGAAGCCAGAACCCGTCTGATCCAGAAGGTCGCAGACAATATCAATGCATGGAAAGAAGGAAATCCTATCAATGTTGTAAACTAAGCGGGATATTGATTGACACTTATGCAAGGATATGTTTTAATAATTTAACCCATTAAATATTTAGGAGAGTTATGAAAAGAAGAGTTCTGCTTGTTTATAAATAATGTGATTTGTTTCGCCGGCTCCGAGTGCGTATGCATTTTGTGAGCCGGTTTCTTGTATATAGGCAAACTTTTCAAGCTGATACATAATCTGAGGATCAATACATAGGAGGAAAAACATGGCAACTTATATCAAAGAGACTTCCCATACTTTTAACGAATATTTACTTGTGCCGGGATATTCATCAAGCGAGTGTTTTCCGGCAAATGTCAGCCTGAAAACTCCACTGGTGAAATATAAAAAAGGTGAAGAACCGGCAATCAGTCTGAACATACCGTTGGTTTCCGCAATCATGCAGGCGGTATCCAACGATACAATGGCTGTCGCACTTGCAACAGCTGGCGGCGTTTCCTTTATTTATGGATCCCAGACGATCGAAGAAGAAGCGGCTATGGTAAAAAGAGCCAAAGACCATAAAGCCGGATTCGTTCTCAGTGATTCAAATGTAAGCCCTGATAACACAATGGCAGATGTTATTGCCTTAAAAGAAAAAACAGGACATTCCACCGTTGCTGTTACAGACGATGGAACAGCTGAGGGCAAACTGGTTGGTATTGTAACCAGCAGAGACTACCGCGTAAGCCGCATGGATCCGGACACCAAGGTTTCTACTTTTATGACACCGTTCGACAAACTGATCTATGCAAAAGAAGGCGTTACCTTAAGCGAAGCCAATGATATTATCTGGGATCATAAACTGAATGCACTCCCGATCGTCAATGACAAAGGACAGCTGAACTCCTTCGTATTCCGCAAGGACTATGAGTCCCATAAATCCAATCCGGATGAACTCTTAGATGCGGACAAGCGTTATGTAGTTGGTGCCGGCATCAACACAAGAGATTATGAAGAAAGAGTTCCGGCACTGATCGAAGCCGGAGCGGATGTTCTGTGCATTGACTCTTCCGAAGGCTTTTCTGAGTGGCAGAAGAGAACTTTGGAGTGGATCCGTGATAAATACGGCGATAGCGTAAAAGTAGGTGCCGGAAACGTTGTAGATGAGGATGGCTTCCGCTTCCTTGCAGAGTGCGGCGCAGACTTTGTAAAAGTCGGTATCGGCGGCGGCTCTATCTGTATCACCCGAGAGACCAAAGGTATCGGTCGCGGACAGGCTACTGCTCTGATCGATGTCTGCAATGCAAGAAATAAATACTTTGAAGAGACAGGAATTTATGTTCCGGTCTGCTCAGATGGCGGTATCGTATTTGACCATCACCTCACCTTAGCTCTTGCAATGGGTGCAGACTTCATCATGCTTGGACGCTACTTTGCAAGATTTGATGAGAGCCCGTCCAACAAAGTCAACATCAACGGTACCTACTACAAAGAGTACTGGGGTGAAGGTTCTGCAAGAGCAAGAAACTGGCAGAGATATGACCTTGGAGGCGATAAAAAACTTTCTTTCGAAGAAGGCGTTGATTCTTATGTACCATATGCAGGTTCTTTAAAAGATAACGTTGCTTTATCCCTGAGCAAAGTAAAATCTACAATGTGCAACTGTGGAGCGCTTACGATTCCGGAGCTTCAGAAAAAAGCAAAACTGACTTTAGTTTCTGCAACAAGTATTGTAGAAGGTGGCGCGCATGACGTCATCCAGAAAGACAGCAGTACAGGAATTAAATAATCTTTTCTTGTAGTAAAAAAATAGTAAATGGCGTCTGTATGATTACAGGCGCCTATTTTTTATCTATTCAAAAAACGGAATGTGTGCTATAAAGAAGTTGGAAACGAGTTGACCTCCAAAACATATAAACGAAGAGGGCAATCAATTATGAAGAAACTAGGGAAAAAATTAATTGCGGGCACAGCATTTGCGGTTGCTGCAGCTGCGACAGCTGGCTGTGGTTCCGGACCGCCGTCTGTCTATGGGCCACCCGAGTATTTTGAACAAGAATCTGAATCCACTGTGCCGGAGGAAACTACTATAAATAATAATTTTAATCCTGGGGGAGAAATTCCAGAAGCAGTTTATGGACCACCGGAATGGTTTGAGCCATCTTCTGAGAATTTAGAGGGAGTATATGGCCCTCCGTCTTATGATCCGTCAACGAATATTCCGGAAGATGTTTATGGACCGCCGGAGTATTTTGAAAATCAGAACTAATTATGAATCGAAATGAACTTGACCTTGTTCAAATAAAGAAAGATCATTTAAAGCTGCTTGCAGATTATCGCAGGCAGCTTTATCAACATCCGATCTTAAAGTATCTGTTTTTAGAACTGACTTTAAGATGTAATGAACGCTGTCTTCATTGCGGCTCTTCCTGCGGAGATGTTCCGAGCAATGAGCTTTCTTTTACGCAGTATCAAAAAATACTTGACGATGTAAAGAAAGACTTTGATCTTAAAAGCTTCCAGCTCTGTATTACCGGCGGCGAGCCTCTTTTAAGGAAAGACTTTTTCGATATCATGGGCTATGCCAATGAGCTGGGCTATAACTGGGGCATGACAAGCAACGCTACTTTGATCGATAAAGAAGCCGCACATAAACTAAAGGAATGCGGCATGAAGACGATTTCTGTCAGCATTGATGGTTTAAAAGAATCCCATGATGCCTTTCGCCGCACACCGGGTGGATATGACAAAGCGATGCGCGGAATCAATGCCTTGATCGAGGAAGGCGGTTTTAAAGCCATTCAGATTACGACGGTTTTAAATCATTCGAATATGAATGAGCTCGATGCTTTATATGAGATCTTCTGCGACATGGATATCGATTCCTGGAGAGTGATCGGAATTGAGCCGATGGGCAGAGCACTTCAATACCCGGAACTTTTGATGACGGCAGAAGACTATCGCAGGCTCTTTGATTTTATCCGCGAAAAGAGAATGGAGGATATGCCTGTCACTTATGGCTGCAGCCATTTTCTTGGATACCAGTTTGAACGGGAAGTCAGGGATCACTATTTTATCTGTAACGCCGGAATCTATACGGCTAGCATTCTCTGTAATGGAGATATCTGTGGCTGCTTAGATATTGAACGCAGGCCGGAAATGATACAGGGAAATATTCTGACGGATCATCTAAAGGACGTTTGGGAAAACAGGTTTGAGTTTTTCCGCAAGGGCTTAGATGAGATGAGCGAAGAGTGCAGCGCTTGTGAGCACAAGGACTTTTGCGCCGGCGGCGCCAGACACAGCTTCGACTATGATAATTGCCGCCAAAGGATGTGCTTTAAAGATACGTCTGTATTTGACTGTGATTATTAAATATGTTATAACTCTTAAGGCTTTTTAACGTCTAATTGCACAATTAAAGCTTGAATCATTAGTGCAAAACTTACAATCAACGACTCGAAGGATTTATATATGAACCAGAACATGATTACGGGCAAACCGGCCAGAACTCTGATCGCGTTTGTCCTTCCTATGATATTAGGAAACTTATTTCAACAATTTTATTCTCTTGCGGATTCCATCATCGTTGGAAGAACGCTTGGTCAGGATGCCTTAGCCGCTGTCGGAAGTACGGCTGCTATCGTCATGGTATATGTCGCGATTGCAAATGGCCTGGCTATTGGCTGCTCTGTTGTTATTTCGCAGCTTTTCGGATCCGGTGATTACGTGAAGATGAAAACTTCATTTAACACAGCTTTTATGACCTTTATCGGATTAAGCGTGCTTGCACTGATCATTGGATTTTCTACAGGAAATGCCATCGTCTCTCTTACCGGAATTCCGGAGAATATCGTGGCAGATGCAAAATCCTATTACTATATCTATGCTTTGGGATTCCCGGGACTCTTCTTTTATAATGTTTCGAACTCCGGATTTAATGCCCTTGGTAAGAGCAGAATGCCACTTTTCTTTCTGATCATTTCATCGGTTCTCAATATCGGACTTGATCTGCTGTTCATTTTAGTATTCCATTGGGGCGTCGCTGGAGCTGCGATTGCAACAACGATCTCACAGTATTTAGCA
>ODAI012621347.1_pt1 | contig 15870 bp, 7 predicted proteins | sample 1539321 | NCBI WGS metagenome assembly ODAI01 (sample SAMN02144231, study PRJEB22623) | gut metagenome | biome: sheep rumen | host: Ovis aries | place: New Zealand
CAAGGCATCCAGGCTGAAGGCATCTACGACCTGAACGGACGTCGCGTCAGCGAGATGACTCACGGCATCTACATCGTGAAGACCCTCGAGAATGGCAAACTCGTCACAAAGAAAGTTCTGAAATAATCACTATCCACCCTGTGGACGTGCCGTGTATCCAATCGCACGGCACGTCCTCCTTTCCCTATTTTCTTTCTTCCCGTCCTAAGACCTCAACACCCAACCACTCTTTAGGTCCCCTAAGTCAAAAACGGAAAAGACTATGCAGAAACAATCCATAAAAGCTGCTCTGCTGACATTCACTCTGACCATTTCCTGCGTTGTGCATGCCCAGAACATCTCAGAAATAGCCCAAAGCGACCCCTTAGTCATTACAGGAGCAGTGGGCACCCAGAACACCTACCGCTATTCGTCGATGGGCGATGGCTACCGTTCCCCCATGAGCAACGTCATCTATGCCCACCTCAACGTCAGCATCTATGGCATCAGCATGCCTTTCTCGCTTTTCTACAGCAACGACAACCTCGACTTCAACTATCCGCACCTCACCTTCAACATCAGTCCCACCTACAAAAACTGGACAGGTCACCTTGGACAATCATCCATGGGTTTCAGCAACTATGTGATGAACATGTCCTTCAACGGCATCGGATTGGAATACAACGACAAACAATGGCGCGGAGGCATCTTCTACGGACGCTTGCGCTCAGCCATCAATGACGACCCCACCAATCCTTACGCACGCACTCCCCAATACAAGCGCATGGGTTGGGGATTCAAAGTAGGTTACGGTTCCAACAGGAACCACGTGGATCTCTACATGCTTCGTGCCTACGACATTCTCGGCTCGCTCCACGAACAGTGGCGCGGCATCATTGCCCCACAGGAAAACCTCGTTGTGGGGTTGCAGGGATGCGTCACTCCCACCAACTGGCTCTCACTCACAGCCAACGTGGCCACCTCGGTGTTCAACACAGACAAAAACGCCGAAAAGGTGCACACCACCACTTCCTTCGACAAAATATTTGACACACGATACAGTTCACTCATGCGGTTTGCAGGCGATGTCAACGCCAACCTCTCGCTGCCAGGAATCAGCACCACCATCAGCTACCGCATGATTCAGCCCGATTACACATCGCTGGGCACTTACTACATGACCAACAACTACCACAGCCTTGGCATCACAGCCAGCACCCAACTTTTCAGGAAAGTGGCTCTCTCTGCCACATTCTCTGGGCAGGAAGACAATCTTTCCAACAAACAGATGTACACCACCTGCGGCTATGTGTATGCAGCCAACGCTTCCACGCGCTTAGGCAACCACTTCAACCTCGCACTTTCTTACAACGGCTACTTGCAGACTCAGCGGAAGGGTACATGCCACGTGAACGACACCACCAAGGTGCATCGCCGCATGTCAAGTGTAAGTTTTACCCCTTCTTACATGTTCGAAACTCCCATGCTGGGACACAACATCAGCTTGTCGGCCAACTACACAGAAAATAAAGACCTGAACAAATTTGCCACAGGCGAGAGCGACGTGAAAACCACCGCCTTAGGTTGTTCCTACAGCATGGACGTAAAACCTTGGGACACTGACTTCATGGTGATGTTCAGCCACCAACGGTCGAAAGGCTACCGCACGGTCTATACCAGCGATATCGCCTCGCTCACAGCCAGCCGTTCTTTCTTGGAAAACAAAAACCTGAACCTCTCCGCCACCGTGTCGATGTGTTTCAACGAGGTGGAGCGGCAGTCAAAAAACCTCTCCATCGGCACCGACCTTTCAGCCAGCTACACCCTCAACAAGGTACACGTATTCTCTGCCAGTGCAGGCTTCAACAAATATGGCGATGTCAACGTGAGCAAAACCCACAGCCAACTCGATGGCACCGACATCACCGTCAGTCTCAACTACGCCTACACCTTCAGCCTACTCTCCATCAAGAGCAAAGCTCACAAGGCGGCTGAAAAGGAGGCCATGAAACAATGACAAGTCTAACCACCTATCAATTCTATAGACTATAAGCCATAAACCCAAAACGCTAACCCCTAAACTCTCCATATATAATGAGTAGGAAAATATACAGATCGACAGCGACCCTAACAATAATCGTTCTGAGCATCCTCCGAATGGTGGCTCAAGATGTAATTGTGAACGTTACCCCTGTGCAGCAAGTGCTTCCGCCACAAGTGCTGCTTTATGTGGCCGACCCGGGCAAATATTTCAACATATCGCTGACCAACACCTCTGGCCAAGCACAGCAGGTATATCTTGGTTTGCAGATTGAGCAAACCATGCCTGCCTCCGACCTGTCCATCTCCACCCCCCCAAAGCGTCAGCCTCGAGCACCGTTTGTCATCCAGCCCAATGCCACCTACCAGTTGAGCACAGCAGAGATGAAACACCTGTTCGACCACATTCCGTCGAGCGAGATTAGCTGCCCCCCCAACCTATTTGGCAACTATCAAAACGGCTCCTTCGGACTCTTGCCCGAAGGACAGTATCAGATACACATCACTGCCTACAAGTGGAGCAGTCCCCAGTTAGCTAATCCTGTGGTGGTAAGCAACCCGGTGGGTGGCGTAGGCCACTTCACCGTGTGTTACAAGGCTCAGGCTCCCCAGTTCCTCATGCCCATGCTGGTGGGCACGAAAACGCCCGATGTGGCAGAGGTTGACCCCCTGAGTGCACAGTTCACTTGGACTCAGCCCGTCATCACATGCGGTTCCACTTTCTCTTCCTACACTTACAACTTCAAGGTGGTGGAGTGGTTCGAAGGTCAACAGCCCGACGATGCGATGGACCGCAACCCCATCGTCTATGAATCGAACAATCTGATGGCTCCCCTGTGTGTGATTCCTTCCAACGTCATCACCACAAAGTTCTACACTACAAAGAAATATTTAGCGCAGGTGACAGCCCGCAGCACCAGCACCAACACACTTAACTATGTGATGCTGGAAAACAATGGCAAGAGCACCTACCACACGTTCCGCATCAGAACCAGCGACGAACCCAAAGCAGAGGAGAAGCCTGCTGAGAATAAAGGTGAAGGCGAAAAAGGCGAGGACAAGAAAGGTGATGACAAGCAAGGCAATGAAGGAGAAGGTGACGGAGACGGTGACGGTGAAGCGAAGGTAGGTGGCGAAGTTGAAGGAGCCATAAAGGTGTTTATGGGCATGGAGCTGAGCGATAGCATTTCGACAGACTCCCTCTATACTTTCCACCTCCCATTGATATTAGAGCCCCTCTACTTGGAAGACAACGGAGCCAGAAAGACTTTTCTGGAGAACAGCATTAAAGTCAGATGGCGCGAGGCATGGTATATGGGCGGTGAAGGTTTGCAGTCCGACACCATCAAAATTGCCTACGATGTGCAATTGTACAATGGTGGGGCTACTGCCGACAAACAGAATGCCCTGAACTCAGAACCCATCTACACCCACCGGGTGACGGAGGACAATGACAGCATCCCATGGGATGCCATCAAGGAAACGGTCAACAAGGGCGACTACCTGGTGTTGCGCATCCAGCCCGTTGTGCTCAACGGGGCTTCGGTAGCATTCTCAAACGATTCCACCAACATCATCGACTTTGCCTGTGCTGAACTCCTGAGCAAGAAGTACTTTGAGTGCTCCAACATGGTCACCATCGAGAACACCACCCCTACCGAAAAGACAGCCGACGAACTGAAGGGTAAGGTGGTGACGATTGGTGAGTATGAGCTGACCATTGACGAAATCAAGGCTGGCAAGGAGGCCAACACTTGGGAAGGCAAAGGCCGCGTGGCTTGGGAACCCTTAGGATTTAAGGTGGGCGTGTGTGTGGAGTTTTCTGACTTGAAAATCAACACCGATGACATCGTCTATGAGGGCACAGCAAAGTCCTACGCAGAGAACGAGAGCCTGAGCGACATGCAGGTGGTGGATAAGCTCTTCAGCGACTGGGGCATCGACAACCTCATCGGCGACACAGGCATCCCCTACGCTGGCTACCTACAGACGCAGGCCACCAACGGAGTGAAGGACTTGGCCAAGAAAGTGAACCTGAGCAAGTACTATGGCTATGTGAAGAAGGGACAGGCCGTGTGGAACTCCTTCCTCACAGGCGAGGTGGAGCGGCTCTATATGCCTTTGGCTCTGCCCAAGAGCGTGAACAAAAGTCCGGTGGATTTGCAAATTGTCGCCATGAAGTTTGCACCCACCCACGCCACCATGGACGTGCTGGGCGAGTTCACTTTGCCCGACTCAAAATATACCGACAACGACATCCTTGTGCTGGGCGCACCCCGTCTGTGCATCTCGCCTGACCAGGTGATTCCTGAATCGGGCACGGTGGCTCTGCTGAGCGACTTCACCATCAAGGATCCGAACTCATCCTACACAATGACCTTCAAAGCCCCTTCGGATGTGACTCACCCGCAGGATGGCTGCTACATTGCCTGGCACGACTACCAGTTCGAAATCCTTGGCTTGGATGTAGATATGAAGATTCCAGGTCTGAAGAAGGACGTGAACGGCAAAATGAGCGACGAGAACCCCACACTGACTGTTACGGCCAGCATCAGCGACTGGGACGACTGGATGGTGGATAACGTGAACATCGACCCCTTCCAGGCAGAAGACCTGCCCGGGTGGACTTTCACCGCCAGCGACATTGTGTATGACCACTCCCTCTACCGCAATTCGCAGAAGATGGGTTCCTTCCCCACGGGCTACCAGCGCAGCAAGTCGCTCATCAACAACCAAATCAACTCTTGGCAGGGCCTCTACATCAAGGAAATTAGCGTGAAGATGCCCAAGTCGCTGGAGTTTGGCACAGGGGGCGACAAACGACTGGAGATTGCAGCCAAGAATATGTTTTTCGACCAGTCGGGAGCCACACTCTCCATCTCGGCCAAGGACGTGCTCTCAGCCAAGACAGGCAAGGTGGGCGGATGGTCCTTCTCGCTTGAGAGTGTGAACCTGAGCTTCATTCAGAACAACTTCAACAACTGCAAGTTCAACGGCAAGTTCAGCGTGCCTCTGCTGGAGGGCGACATCGCCTACAACTGCCAAATTCTGAAACTGAACAACCAGCAGAACTCGAACGCTGGCAATTATGCCTACATATTCAAGACCCAGCAGGTGAACAACCTAAGTCTGGACTTCTTCCTGGCCCAGGCCACCTTCGACAAGAAACTCACCTACTTCCTGGTGGAGGCTGTGCCCGAAGGAGAGAAGCTGACCACTCGGGTGGAACTGCTCATGGGTGGCGACCTGAAGATTGGCGGCACGGACTACCTGCAGCGGAAAGCCAACTCACTGCCCATCAAATTCACCATCCCCGGCATCCACTTCTCCAAAATGCGCATTGCCAACTGCGACAAGTGGGAGTCGAAGTATGAAAGCGAACTGCAGAACGGCAAGGACTCGAAGAGCGTCATCAAGAAACTCTTCTCGGACAAGCAGTTCAAGTTGGGTTCCTACTGCTACTTCAACTCGGGCGACTGGTCGTTGGCTTCGCCATCCAAGACGCTTGGCCCTTTCACCTTCACGCTCGACGACTACAAGTTCAACTACCAGAGCAGCAACCTGCAAGTCTATCTGGAAGGCAGCATCAAGCTGGTGTCGAGCATCGACATCAGTGCAGGGGTAGGCCTCACCATCAAGGCGAGGGTGTCGAACTTGGGCACCGACATTTCCAAAATATCGGTCAAGTACAACACCACCCAGTTCGAAAAGGCCAAGATTGATGCCTCCTTTGCGGGCATGACCCTGAAGGGTGAACTCACCGTGAAGAAAGGTGACTCCACCAAGGGCGACGGCTACCAAGGCAGCATAGAGTTCCGTATGCCGGGCGACCTGTTCACAGTCAACTCCAACGGTGGTTACTACGAATACAAGAGTGGCAACACCAGCTACACGTGGGGATTCTTCAACATCCGCTTGGGCAGTGCCACAGGCCTGCGCCTCGACCCTGTAGTGATCAACAGCATCAAGGGCGGTTTCTACTTCAACTGCAAGAAGAAGGGCGACAATGACGCCACACCCGAAAAGGGCATTATCGGCGTGATAGCCGGCATGGGCCTCTCCACCACGGCAGGCAAGGATGCCCTGAGCGGCGAGTTTGAAATGACGGTAGTCTATGACAGCACGAATAAACGACTCACCACCTTCATGTTCGACGGCACACTGAAAGCCGTGTCAGGCATGGTGAATGCCAAGGCCAGCATTGTCTATCAGCACGATGACATTGACCAATACTTTGCCCTGAACATCACGGTCGATGCCTCAGCCGACGGAGCGGTGGCCTCAAAACTCTACAACAGCGAGTACAACCGCCTGTCCAACACCATGAAGAAGCTGAACAGCGGCTACACCAAGGCGGTGAGCAATGCCACAGGAGGCTTGTCGGACAAACTGAGCGACACGTCGAAATCGCAAGCCGACAACAAGACGAATGCTAAGAACTCAAAGAGTGCCAGCCCTGCCAGCGCAAGCATCACGCTCGACTTTAAGGTGACAATGAAGGAGAAGGGCAAGAAGCTGAACAAAGTGAAGTGGCACGTCTATCTGGGTGAACCCGACTTTAAGAAACGTTGCAATTTCCAGCTCATCAACTTCAAGTCGAGCATTGTGAGTGTGAAAATTGGAGCAAATGCCTACCTTTGCGTGGGCAACGAACTGCCCAACGACGGGGCACTGCCTCCCATTCCGGCAGAAGTGGCCAGCTTCCTGGACGGAAGCACCAAGGGTTCGGGTATGGTGAGCGACGACATAGCCAAAGCAAACAGAGCTCGCACCCGTGCGCTGGAGGACTTCAAGGCCGACGTAGTGGGCGGTGTGATGCTGGGCGCACAAGTGTATGGTTACTTAGACGTTGACCTCGGCATCATCTACGGCAGCATGGGTGCAACGGCGGGCTTCGACCTCTCGCTCCGCAAACTTACCAACGCCACATGCATGAACTTGGGCAAGAATCCGGGATGGAACGGATGGTATGGCGAAGGACAACTCTATGCCTACCTCTATGCCAAATTCGGCATCGAGGTGAACTTGGGCTTCTGGTCAAAGCGCTTCGACATTGTGGATGCCGGCATTGGCGGTGTGCTCAACATGGGCGGTCCCAACCCGAACTACTTCACTGGCAAGGCACGTGTGAAGCTGCGACTGCTGGGCGGACTGGTGAACGTGAACCGCAAGTTCGAGTTTGAGTGTGGCGACCGCTGCGACCTCTTCCTGGGCAATGCGCTCGACAATTTCGAACTCTTCGGCGACTGCACACTGGGCGACAGCATCAAGTCGGTAGGTTGGGACTCGAAGAACCAAATCTCCCCCACCCTCTACACACGTCCCACCATCGACACGCAGGCTCCCCTCGATGAGCATTTCCGTGTGCTGGACGAAACTGAGCTGAACAAGCTGGCCAAGGACTATGACGGAGACAAGGCCGACCTGGAGGCACAGGCAAGCCGCACCTTCGTGTTCCGCAGCTACGGCTATGTGAAGCTCTACGAATACACCAGCAAAAGCTCCACTTATCCCACCAGCACCAAGTACTTTTACCTGAAGGGCAAGCAACGCATTACGCACGTGATTGACATGACCCAGCTGAACCCGAACCGATACTACAAGATGGAAGTGACAGGCTGGGCAAAGGAAATAAGCAGGGGAAAGGAAATTGACCCCATCAAGTATTATCCCAAATTGCACGTTTCGTTCCCCTCTCCCTGGATACAGACCAAGACTTACTACTTCTGCACAGGACCGAGCAAGACTCTTGAAGACTGCCCCGACCTACAGGAGTATGTGGCTATTGCCTATCCATCGAACTACAACCAACTGCACGACCCAGAGGGGCAGACAGGCTACTCTTACGCCTACGTCAACGACATTCAGAACCCCACCATCGCCCTGCTGACCAATCTGAAGGACAAGAGCTTCAAGAAGGGAACGCTGAAGTGGAAGCTCTGCAACAGTTCGAATCAGGTGTTGGACGAGGTGAACAACCAATGGGTAACAACCTACAGTTCGTGCAACATGCAGCCTTCGAGGAGTTTCAAGAATGTGACGGCCAGCAAATACTACAAACTGAAGCTTGACTACGTAGTCACTTCAAGTCAGAATGGCAAGGTGACCACCACTACAACCAATTTGATGGACCTGAAACTCTATTCTATTGCAGGCACCTGGCGTGAAGGGCGCGACATGGGTTCTTACCGCTACTCGCTCCAATACGAGAAGCCCTTCATTGGACAGCGCATCAACGAAGTGGCTTGGGAAAGCGGAATGCCAGCGCGCGTCAGCGACCTTGCCATAGCACAAGCTGCCGGCACCAAGTATCAAGGCGAGTTCCTGCGACTCTACGACCCCTATTGGTACACCAGCTATCTGAGCAACTTCGCCATTGTGGGCGGATGGAGAATCACCAACTCACGCCTCTCCATCAATGCCACCACCTCACAGTCGCTCATCTACCGCGACAAGGGTGGCGTGTATGAAGGTTCGACTGGAAAGGGAACTTCCTACCACATCTACGACAATTACAAGAAGATTCGCAGTCTCTCCATCTTCGACAAATCGCAATGGCAGAGCATTTGCAGCTACCCATTGCCATTCCTCGATGAGAACCGCTACGAGTATGTGATGGGTGGTGTGGAACGAATACCCATCTTCACCCCCGGCACTACCAATACGCAACGTGTAAGGAGACTGCTCGATGATATGCAGGATGTGTATTACCTGACAGAAACGATGTCGAAAGACATAAGTGGATACAGCCAATGGATGAGGAACATCGGTTCGGACGATTTCGAGACGAAGAAAGCCAACAAAGTGGAAAACTGGGCTGTGGAACGCACGGGGGTGTATTTCTCTGCTACTCGCAACGGAAAGAAGATGGAAGTACCTGCCTACCAGTTCCCCATTCTGTGGGGTTCGGTGTTCGCCAACAAAGACTCACGCAAGAAGGTGACCATGTGGGGAAGTTTCGATGACTTCCAGAAGTCGGATGACCGCCCGCACGAAAACATATCGGAGGAAATATGGTTCAGCTTCACGGGTGGCAATATGGACCACAAGGTGAACGGCTCTAAGTATCGCTCGAAGGAGAACTTCAAGGTGAGCAAGTGGATGTTGGAAGACATGGTGTGGGGTAGCTTCTCTGTCTATCGAGTGAATATGTACGACTACGTGAACTGCGAATACAAGGTGATAGACGGACTGCGCAATGGGTCGGCCATGGATACCTTCACCATCTACTACCCGCTGACAAAGTAAGATTAAAAAGTTAAAAGATTAAAAAGTTAAATAATTAATGATACGCATAACAAAAGGACTTATTGGAATTTTGGGCACAATGATTGTGGCTGGCAGCCTCTCGGCCCGTTCGGGATGGTGGGGCGCCACTCCATCGGATGATGACACGGTCATCGTCTTGGCCGATCAGGACACGTCCAACATCACAAGGGGCGAGGATGGCGAAGTGCAGATGAAATATCTGCCTGGAGAAATACGCGACACCTCGTGGGTGGCTGGCGACACCGTACGTGAGGGTAATTTCGATGCCCACATCCACTTGCTGGCTCGCTCCTACGGCGACAGCATCGTGCTGCGCTGGGCAGCTGAGGACTATGTGTCGTGGCGCTACCTGAACCGTGTGGGCGTGAACATTCTGCGCACTTGCTGGGATGACAAGGACATGACCACCGACACCTTAGCGCTGGCACTGAAACCTGCCACGCTGGAAGAGTGGAGAACGCTCTACCCTGAGACGGACTCCATCGCCGGCATGGCCATGGGCGCACTCTATGGTGAGGGGCACGTCACCCAGGATCAGTCAAAACACGGCACAGGCACATTTGGAGCCATGCTCGACGTTTATGACGATCAGCAGATGACCTTCGCCGTTGCCGTCCTCGCCAGCGAATGGCGCAGGGATGTGGCCGAACGGCTGGCTATGCGTTTTGTGGATAAGAACGTGAAGAAGGGTAAGGAATACGAGTACATTGTGCAGCCCACAGAGTTCGACAGTACCCAGCACCTCATTTTCCGCACGGGCTACATTCCCCGCATCAAGAACGAGCGGTATGTGCCCGAAAAGTTCGATGTGGAGATTGGCGACTCACTTGTGGGCATCAACAGCATCTACCTCTGGTGGGAAAACAAGGATGCCTACTCCACCTACGAGATTGACCGTCGCAAAAAGGGGGAGACTCGGTGGACCCGTGTGAACGAGCACCCCTTCCTCATGATGCAAGACCTCAGAGGCGAGGACGTGGATTGCCACACTCAGGAACTCCTGCCCGAACCTGGCGACTACGAATACCGCATCTTTGCCCACGATGCCTTTGGCGACCTGACTGAGCCGAGCCACATCCACACAGTCCATGTACGCGACATCGACCCTCCTTCAGCTCCCGACATCACCTTCATCGAGATAGAACGCACCGACACCACCACCTTCGAAGGGCAGGTGAAAGCTCACATCTATTTCAGAAAAGACTCCATGGAGCAGGACTTGGTGGGCTACAAGCCACTGTACTACAAAAGGACAGATGAGGGTGGAAAATGGGTTGAACTGGTGCAGGACCTGATTCCTGTGGGCGACACCCTGTGTGTGGCTGACGTGACAGGACTTCCTACAGGACAAATCGTCATGGCTGCTTACGACACTGCTCACAACGTAGGCTACTCCATGCCACGCATCATCCGCATCACCGACCTCAAGGCACCCGAAGCTCCGAAGAACTTCCGCTACGAAATTTTGAAGAACGACGAAGGCACCATCCGCCTGATGTGGGATGCACCCAGCGAGGATGTGGATTATTACGAAATTGTCTATGCCAACGACACCACCCACGAGTTCATGCAGTTGAAAACCATCGACAAGGACAGCCTCCTGCTGCGCAACACTGAGTGGATTGACACAGTGGCTCTTGACGTGAACCAGAAATACATCTACTACAAGGTGCGGGCTGTCGATTATGCCACCAACGAAGGTGCTTACACCGCTCCCCTGCAAGTTATCCGACCCAGCCTCATCATCCCAGGCGAAGCCCACATCGACTCCGTTTGGGTGGATCAAACTAAGGGCATCAACATGCGTTGGGTGTGCAGCGACGAAGAGCAAATCTCCCACCATGTGCTCATGCGCCGTTTGGCAGGAGGCAAGCAACAATGGGACATCATTCGTCGGTTCGATGCCGACTCGGTGCGTGCAGCCGGCAATGTGGTGGAAATTTGCGATGTGCCTGAATACAACCGCGAAAACCGCTACGAATACGCCATGGAGTCCTTCTCCTTCGCCGGTATCTCCAGCGGACTCAGCCTCGTCTATTCCGTCCTCTTCGAGGGTGATGCCGTGTTTGAGTGGCCCATCAAGCTCTATGGCTCTTACAACGAGAGCACAGGCGAGACTCGCTTGGCTTGGGAAACGGAGAGCAACCTCCCCTACAAAGGCGACTGGTATTTCTGCATCTATCGGAAAGGAGCGGACGACAAGCGCGCCAAGTTCCTGATGAGTGCTGAACCTGGCGAACGTTCCTTCAACGACTTCCTGCTCCAACCTGGCGAGGAGGCGGAGTACTATATCTTCATCCAGTACAAGGACGGACGCAAATGCACGCCCTCTAACTCTGTGGTGGTGAAGGCTCCGAAGAAGAGTGGGGAGTGAACCTTTAGCTCGACGTAGTCAAAAGTGAAAAATCCAAGTTACCGTTACAATAAAAGTTACAGTCAAAAAATATGAGACGCAGAAAACATTGGTTCATCACGCTGTGTGTAGCAGTCTGCTCGCAATGGTTTATGTCATGCGGGTTAATAGACCTCGATGTGAGCGAGGATGCTCAGGAAGCATACGAACTCTTCCTTGAGCACGACTCCGTCTATGTGATGGAGGGCGACATGTTTACGCTATCACCACGGTTCTCGCCCGACTCGGTCAGCAACCGCGAAGTCTTCTGGCGAAGCGGTGCCGACAGCGTGGTCACCATTGTCGATAACACCCTCATCGCCCAGAGCGAGGGAGAGACATACGTGAGTGCCGTCTCCGTTCAGGACCGCCACACCGACTCCTGCTACGTCTATGTCATGCCCCGCTGGGAAGTCAACGTCCATGACTACCCCTACGAAATGGTGGTCTATGCCAAGGTCAGCGTGCATGGCCAGCCCATTGACCCCACTCATATGCTCATCGGTGCATTTGCCGAGGGTACTTGCCGTGGCATAGGGGTATTAAAAGAAAGCAATGGAATATCCTATATGGAGTTTCGCATATTGGGTAACATGCAATATCGGGGCGAACTGGGCGAGGAGGAAGTAACATTTTTTGCCTATGACCGAAAGAACCTCATGCGCTACGAATTCCCTGCATATCTAATCTATGACGGGGAAACCCATGGAAGCCTCAGCAATCTTTTCACCCTAAACATACCATAACCCTTCAACAACCATACAGTCATGAAAAAAATCTTGCTTTATACGGCACTGCTCTGTGCACTGATAGGTATCAACAGCTGCTCACTGTCGATGGACGAATATATTGAAGAACCTGAAGATGAGGGATATGGCGAGTTGGCAACCCTCGAAAGTGAATTTGGAAAGATTTCATACCAATTCAAGGAATCCACCAGATCGCTCACTCCCAGCATTCAGGAATTCATCGCTGATGTAGAAGCCGATACCATTCTCTATTTTCTCGACAACATCCCATCCGCTTGGATGCCCAAGGTGGGAGGATGCGTTGTGGCCAATTGCGGCGAGAGATTCCCCATGGGGCTCATCGCACGCGTGCAGTCCATCACCCATCAGAATGGCATGTACCGAGTGGTGACAACCTTGGGCAGCATTGACGATGCATACGAAGAGTTTGACGCAGTTTACGACTTCGACTACAACCCCGCTCTCATTTTGCCCGACACTGACAGTGCCGAAGTGGTCACCGTGACAGACTGGTCCATCTTCGATGCCGATTCCGTAAACCGTAACAATGAAGCATCCATTCGGCGAAGAGCCAAGCTTCAAACACGAGCCGAGGCCGACGAACCCGACGAAAAAGAGACGGACGAAAAAAAGCTCGACCGCACAGAAATAGTCACCTTCGATGCAGGAAAGTATAGCTATTATTTCCCAGATTGGGCAAAGAAGTACGGACTAACAACATTACAGTTTAAGGCAGAGTACGAGACAAATAAGCATATATATAAGCACATCATCAAAAGCAAGGATTACGAAAGGACTGAGATAACCTCGACCGACGCTCTTGTTTTCACCATAGGAGCCCATAAAAGCTCCAAAAACAATAAAGAAGCCAAAAAGGGCATCACAGACGAAGAATTCAAAAAGTTATATGACGAGGTTAAAAATGAAGTTGCCAAAAATCCAAAGAAGAAAACACCTTTCACTAAGGAGGGCTGGATGGTTAATCTGCCCATTCCTGGTCCCATTCCATTTGTCATGCAAATAACCCCTGCCTTCGATTTTGACCTCAACGTGTATGGATCTGCAGAGTTCAAAGTTTATACGGGCAAAACCTACTCTGTCACTGAATATGATAATGGGGAAAAAAAATTGGACTATACGGAAGAAAAAGAAAATCCATCCAACACCATATCTTCAGCAACCATTGGCGGGAACATGACAGTTTCGGGGGGGTTAGAAGTTGTACTGGCAGTAGGACGTGCAGCAGGAGGATTTGGCGCTGGTGTGGGAATTTATGCAAAACCCAACTTAGAAGGCAATCTGGAAGTCAATCACACTTTTGGATCAGATGGAGAATACGTTTCATCCCGAAATGGACTGACCATCAGAGGTCTTTTGGACATTGGGCCCAAGGCTTTTGTCAAAACACCTGGCGGAAAAGAATGGGGATTCGACTTCGCCGCCCACACATTCATCCTATGGGATGGAGTGAATTACCCATGGTGGCCATCGGTAAAAAAAATATCCTCTGTCAATCACGGCCTTTCCGTGGAGGGCAACGTATCTGTCTCCAAGGTGACCGCTTCCTACCAATGCACCAGCATGGGACTGCTGAAAGGGGCTTTCGAGCTTTACCCCATCAAACCCATGCTCAGAATGTATCTTTCCTACGATGGCTCAAACTACAAAGACTACGTCGATTTGTCTGCCGACAAGGGAGGAGATAAACTCAAGGCAGGAGCCACCTACAACTTTACGCTCCATGACACCCAAGGCTACCGCTACTACAAAGCGGTACCCCTGCTTGTAGATGTTACGGACCCCACAATAAAAAAAGAGCTAAGCGATTTCGCATTCGAAGTGGAATCAAGCGCAGAGGAACCCCGAATAGATCTTTTCCCTGCCAGCTACACACGCAGCTCAGAATATGCTGTAGCCTACCAAACTGGATTTTCCGACAAACCCGACTTGACGAAATGGCCTGGAGCAGACCCCTCAGAACAATGGTACGAATACGAATTCTGTTTCCCTTTCCAATTGAAAAATGGAAGCTACATCGACCTTTGGTGGGAGTCAATCACGTTCGAAGGCACGCTGGAGTATTCAGCATTCAACAATGTGAAAAAGAAGATACCGTTCTCAAGAGTGCTACCATCCAACATGAAGACTGGACTTTATGTCATCCGTGTGAAATTCCTCAGTAATGTCCATGAAAATAACTACTTCGCCTGGTCTGTCCGCCCCAAACTCGTTGTCAAGAAAAAAGACGGGAAGGAAGTGGTATATCCAGGCAAATGGGCAAACGACCCTTGGCCTGACACAAAATACAGTTCTCTTGTCATACTCTGGGACGACTACATGTCCATTGCAGAAAACAAGGAATACAAAGCCACAAAAACCGGGTGGTACAAGAAAGCCAAACCCATCAACTACAAACTGCAATAAAAACATAGGGGCTGCACCCAACTTTTACCATAACGGTAACTTAGATTTTTGACTACGTCAGCTAAGGTTTACTCTTCACTCCCCCCCACTTTTAATCTTTTAATCTTTAACTACCCATGAAATTTCTCCTCCTTTTAATAATCCTCTTCCCCTTCAGCCTCTCTGCCCAAGAGAGGCTGAAGGCTGTAGATACACTTTCTGTTCGGGAGCTGAAGAAAGAGTTTGCCCAAATCACCTTCGAAGAGCAGACTTACGACTTCGGTCAATTCTCGCAGGCAAAGGAGCCTGTACACAAGCACACGTTTGAGTTCACCAACACTGGCACGAAGAACCTCTATGTGTTGCAAGCTGTGAGCGGATGCGGATGCACCACTCCAAAGTACACCAAAGACCCCGTCAAGCCTGGCGAGAAGGGGAAAATTGTGGTGCGCTTCGATGCCAAGGGTCAACGCCCCGGAGCGTTCCGCAAGTCCATCACGGTCTATACCAACGACCCTCGTTCCTACACGCGCCTCTTCATCAAAGGCAACATCTTGCCATAGAAACGCGCTTCTCCACCGTCAGTTGGCATTGGGCAATTTGGCAGGGTCGGCAGCTGTGTAATTATCCATTCTAAGGTGATAGTTGGTGACCTGCTCAAGCGTGTAGCGGAATGCGGGACTGTCGGGGGGGAGTGGACGATGAGAGAACTGCTGGAAATAGAGCAGACAAGCATCACGCCACCATTGAGCATCCTGTGCCTGACGCTGAAAGCGCTGCAGCTGCTGCTCATAACGCTCGCGTGTGTAATCAGGACGCATGGGAGCATTGAAATCTCCCACGAAAGAGTCTTGCGAAACCTGGACGAAGAGGTAACGCTTCATATCTTCCCACGTCTTCACAAAATCGGCAGCTTGCTGCACACCTCGGTCATAGGTGTAGCAGAGGTTGTCCCACAGGGACAAGCCATTGCTCATGGTGTAGTTCCAAGGAACATGGTGAAACCACAGGAGCAAGTTCTCTGGACATGTACCTACA
>ODAI010172561.1_pt1 | contig 15868 bp, 12 predicted proteins | sample 1539321 | NCBI WGS metagenome assembly ODAI01 (sample SAMN02144231, study PRJEB22623) | gut metagenome | biome: sheep rumen | host: Ovis aries | place: New Zealand
GCACGCTCACTACGCATCAAGAAGGGCGACCCCTACAATCGCAAGACCCTTGAGCAGAACCTTACATATAATCCTTCCGGTACCGACATCACCAGCCTGTACATGGATAATGGATATCTCTTTTTCCGTGCTACACCTGTGGAGGTGGCAGTGGAAGGGGATTCGATTGATATAGAGATACGCATCGTTGAGAACAAACAGGCCCGCATCCGCAATGTGTGGGTGGAGGGTAATACCATTACCAACGATAAGGTGATTATGCGCGAGTTGCATACCCGTCCCGGTGATTTGTTCAGTCGTGATGCCATGATGCGCAGTTACCGTGAGTTGGTGACATTGGGATATTTCAAACAGGAGAAAATCTCTCCGGAACCGCGGCCTAATGAAAAGGATGGCACGGTGGATATTGTCTATAAGGTGGAAGAGGGTTCGACCAGTACGCTGAATCTGCAAGGTGGATACGGCAGTGGAATGGTGATCGGGCAAATAGGAGTACAACTCAACAACTTCAGTGTGCGCAACATCTTCAACAAAGATGCCTGGGCACCGTTGCCGGCAGGTGACGGGCAAAAGTTGGGTATCAATGCTGTCACTAACGGCCAGGCGTATTATGCTATCAGCGCATCGTTTACGGAACCTTGGCTGGGAGGACACAGGGCCCAAAGCCTGACGGGCACCATCTACCACAATCTTTATAGCAACGGGTTGTATTACAAAAAAGAGGATGCCAATTATTTCAGCCTACAGATTACCGGAGCAGGTGTCAGTTTCTCGCGTCGCTTGAAATGGCCCGATGACTATTTTGTCGCCTCTCATGGTATCACATACAAGCACTATGTGCTCAATAATTATACTCTTAATTCCGGCCTTTTTACTAACGGTATTGCCAATGATATCAGCTACGGCTTCACATTGAGCCGCAACTCGTTGGATTCACCCATCTACGCCCGCAGTGGCTCTGAGGTGAGCATAAGCACCTATATCACTCCTCCATTCTCGCTGATGAACGGGAAAGATTACTCCTCGGCCACTAATCAGGAGAAGTTCAAATGGCTGGAATACTACAAGGTAAATCTGCGTGGCTCTTGGATGCTCAATTTGGTGGGCGATGTAGTGCTTAGCACCCGATTCCGCTTTGGCTTCATGGGGTATTACAACAAAGATATCGGCTACTCGCCTTTCGGACGCTATGTGGTGGGCGGCGATGGATTGGCGTCGTGGAATTTTGATGGACGTGAGGTGATTCCTCTGCGAGGCTACCAGAATAATTCTATCGGTGCCAGTCAGGACGGTGGCGGGTCGGTATTTGACCGCTTTACACTTGAATTGCGTCAGCCCATTGTGGAAGGATCTTCCGCCACTATCTGGGTGCTTGGCTTCTTGGAAGGTGGCAACTGCTGGAGCGATTTCTCCCAATTCCAGCCTTTCAAGATGTATAATTCGGCTGGTGTGGGTGTGAGGCTGTTCATGCCCATGATAGGCCTGATTGGTGTGGATTGGGGCTATGGATTCGACGGTTCCACGGGTGGCAGTCAGTTCCATTTCTCAATCGGTCAAAGTCTTGATTAAACGATGATGAAACGTTTTTTTCTCATATTGACGCTGCTGATTGCTATGGCGCCTGTGTCTATGGCGCAGAAGTATGCTTGCGTGAATACCGACTATATCCTCAAATCGATACCTGACTACGCTAATGCCCAGAAACGTCTGGACAAGTATGTCGCCGATTGGCAGAAGGAATTGCAGGGTAAACAGGACGAATTGGACGGTCTGAGGGCTGATTATGAGCAGGAGAGCTACCTCTTGCCCGAGAACCTGAAAAAGCGTCGTATGGATGAAATCAAAGAGAAAGAGCAAGAGATAAAAGCATTGCAACGGCAGCGCTTCGGAGCCGACGGTGACCTCGACAAAAAACGCGCCGAACTGCTCAAACCTGTGCAAGACCGGGTGTATAGCACCATTGAGCGTGTTGCGCACGAAAAAAACTATGCTTTCGTATTTGACAAAGCAGGGAGTGCCACACTTCTGTTTGTCAATAAAAAATACGATATCAGCGATGAGGTTTTGGAGTTGCTGGGCTACAAGCCTGGGAAGAACGACACGCCTCCTCCCGACGAAGGTAAAACGAAGAAAAACAAACCGACGAATCCGGAAATTCGCCCGTCGGGAATGGGGGGGAGAGATGGTCGGAACAACGGCAACAGTTTGCCGCCATTGGGGAAAACAATTAAACAATAAAAACAGCTATAAAAATGAAGAAAACCTTAATTGCTATTGCAGTCTGCCTGTTTGCGTTTGGAGGCAGCGCTATGGCTCAGAAGAACGTTAAATTGGGACACATCAATTCCAGTGAACTTATGCAGATCATGCCGGGCCGTGATTCGGCTCAGGCGGTGTTGCAGGCCGAGGTGAGTGATATAGAGGCTACCCTCAAGTCGATGCAAAGTGAGCTCGAGACCCGCTACAACGACTATATGCAGAACCAACAGGGGTGGACTGACCTTATCCGTCAGACCAAACAGCGCGAAATTCAGGATATGGGTACCCGTATTCAGGAGTTTCAGGAGAACGCCCAAAAACAGCTTCAGGAGCGTGAATCGGAGTTGTTGAAGCCTATCATTGATCGTGCCAAGGAGGCAATCAAGCAGGTGGCTCGCGATGGAGGATATGCCTATATTTTTGATACCAGTATGGGTGCCACTCTTTATGATGAAGGTGGTGATGACATTATGCCGCTGGTGAAGAAAAAACTGGGTTTGTAAATCTAATAAAATAATAAAGAGATGGGGGCCGACGCAAACGCGTCGGCCCCCATCTCTTTTATTTCAAGGGGAATTTGTTATTTCTTCCCCTTATGGAACATCCATCGGTTGACAATCTCCTCGGTCACAGGAGTACGTTGGATAATCAACGCGATACGGTTGTTTTCCTGGGGTTCGTATTCCATGATACCACCCACAGGCACCAGAATGAATTGGTTACCGCTGGCGTCAAATTGATCGACCAGCATATTGTAGGCAGCTTCACAGCGTCGCTCGGATAACCACTGGTTGTGGCGGATGGTACCGGTGATGGAGTCGGCGGCACCTACGATATAGTATTCTACGGTGTCGTCAATGGCGTTTACCTCTTTGGCAAATCGTTGCAGTTTCTTGCGGCCGTTGTAGTCAATGTCGTATTTGTCCAGCTGGTAGTAGATAATGGTAGCGGGCAGGTTGAGATATTCGTTGATGCCCAGCAACTCCTCCATGATATTGCGAGGGCCATAACCACCACCATATATCTGTGCTGAATCGAGTTCTTGCTGCAGGCTATCGACCTCGTTCTGCAGGGCATCGACAACAGCTGCATTTTGTATCCTCAGTGTGTCGGTCAGGTTCTGGATGGAGTCTATACGGGAGTTAAGGCTCTCGATACGGCCGGTAAGTGTGGGTATTGTCCTGCGTGTGCCGTAGGACAGGAATTCGTGGTTCACTTTTTCTCTCGAGGAGCTGCGGGTGTAGGGATTGTATTTGGTGACGTTCTTCAGCAGGTTGAACTTTACACCGCAGGTGACAGAGGGAATGAGGTCAAAGATGGAGTAGGCGTTGTCATAGGGAGACCAGTCCCAGGTGGATTCTGAGGCAAACAGCTCGGCTTCGGCAAAGATGTTGATATTCTTGGATAGAACGAATTCCAAACCAATTCCCGCATCGAAGAAGTATTCCCAATTGCGCCGGAACGATCCCTGGGGGTGGATGTCGGAACTTCTGGGATTCACCTGGCGGCCGTAGAGCATCGACATACCCAATCCGATGGGGGAGAAGACATGCAGGCGGTTACGCTTTCCCTTTTCGTAACCACTAAGGAAGTTGGTCCAGTCGAAGGTGACAAACCCAACCAGAGCAAAGGCGTTGGCACGGAACGGTTGGTATTCGTAGAATCCATTCGCAATCGGGGCATTGGTAAAGTCAATGAAGGGCTGCAATCCATAGCGGCTCTGGCCCTGAACGCTGTAGTGACTCAGGCGCAGCGATACTGCCACATCGGGGATGATCCATTTGCCAATCTCGACACGCAGATTGTAATCCAATTTGTTGCGTCTCGCCGAGGCATCCAGCTCATTGCCGATGAAGGTTTGCACACCACCGCCAAAAGTAATAAACCAGTTGTCGAACGGGGATGCGATGATGTACAGCATCGTGTCGCGGTCGGCACCAAGTGAGAAACCACGTCGTTGGAAGTTTTGGGCCGAGAGAGAGGCCGTGACTATTAAAAGTGCGACAATAGTAATAATTCGTTTCATTGTTCAGTTTAGTGTATCTCTTTTTATTGTTATTGTTTCTTGTTGTCTTTTTCCTCCGCTTCCTCTTCGCCGTAACCATATCCATAGCCATACCCGTAGCCATACCCGTAGCCATAACCATAGCCATACCCGTAGCCATAACCATAGCCGTATTTCCGTTCCAGCGGGAGTAGCTTCTTGTAATGTACGTCGTTAAGCACGAGAGATATATTGGGGAATTCGTGTTCCTGGTAGAGACGTTCGATGTCTTCGAGGAGTCGCTTGTCGAAGTGTCCGGCCCGGATGACGAAAATCGTATTATCGACAAATTCTCTCAGCACATCGGTATCCACCACCCAGCCGGTAGGTGCGGTGTCGAAAAAGATGTAGTCATATTCACGCCTCAACTCCTCCATCAAAATGTTGATGCGGCCGTTGGTGATGAGCTCCGTCGGGTTCGGAGGTATCGGGCCGGTGAAGATGGCGTCAACGCCGGTGCAGATAAGGTCTTTCTTGACGAGAGCGTGCCAGTTGTCTGTCTTTCCGGCCAGATAGTTGGACAATCCCGTGTGGCGGCGGGAATAGTAGGTTTTGGTCAGCGAGCCGCGGCGCAGGTCAAGGTCTATCACCATCACTTTCTTGCCGGCAATGCCGAAGCTGGCGGCCAGGTTGGCCGAGATAAAGGTCTTGCCCATGCCTGGCTGCAGGGAGGTGATCATGAACACTTGGCTCTGCTGGTTCTGCCCGTTGCCGAGAAACTCGACTTTGGTACGTAGCAGACGGAATGATTCCGAGAGGGTGTCGTGGTCTCCGCTGCTGACCACCATGTCGCGGTTGTCATTGCTCGGACGACCGGGTATCTCGCAGAGGAAGGGCGCTGTGGTGCCGTTGATCACATCGTTGTAGAACTTCACCTTGGTGTCGAACAATCTCCGCAGGAAGAATATGCCGACGGGTATCGCCAATCCTATCAACAATCCCATCAGGGTCGTGCGGCTCTCGTTGGGGGCGATGGGGGTGCGGTTGATGCGGGCGGGGTCGAGAATCTTGCCGTTGGGCTCGATAGAGGGTTGGCTGATCATCAACTCCTCGCGGCGGCTCAGCAGGTGGAGATAGAGCTCTTCTTTGATCTTCTGCAGACGCTCCAGATTCTCCAGATACAACTGCTGTTGGGGCACCTGGCTCATTTTGCTCGATGCGGCCGAGGCCACGATCTGGGTTTCGGCAATCCTCTCTTGCAGCACGCCTACATAGACGTCGAGCAGCCGGTTCATGTTGGCCTTCAGGGCAGCCAACTCGGCTTGCTTGGCCTTCACCTTGGGGTTGTTCGGGCTGTCGTAATGTTCCAGTTCCAGCACCAGCGCATTGTACTTGCTGATCATCTGCATGATGTTCTCGTTGTCGATCACGCTGCTGGAGGGAATCAAATGGGCGTCGTCGCTGCTTTCGTTGGTTTGGATAAGGTAGCGGGCCATCGAAAGCTGCTTGCGCAGTTTCTCGATCTCCTCCGACGACTGGATGCTGGTGGCCAGATAGTTCTGTCCGAACGAGGAGAGGTCGAGCAGCTGGTGTTCGCGTTTGAAACCGGCCAACTGGTTCTCCTGGATGCCGAGGTCGGTTTGGAGAAGTTTCAGACGTTCGTTGATATAGTCGTATGTGTAGGCGATGATGCGCTGTTTGTCCTTGATGGCATCCTCGTTATAGACGCGGATCACCTCGTTGATCACCTCTGCGGCGCGGATGGGCGAAGGATCCTGCAGCACGATGTTTACAATGGTGTTGTAGTCGTTGTCGCGGTTCACCGAGAGGGCGGCGCGGTAGCGGTCGGCGGTGGCGTTGAGGCTCTGGTGGGTCACCGTGATGGGGTTGCCGTAGCTTCCTTCGGTCAGGAACCAGGTGTTGTTCACCACCACCCGCCCGAACGGCATGGCCACTGTGTCGCCGTAGGGCGCTGTGACGGGCTCATAGTCTTCGCCCATGCTCAGGTTCGCCTTTTGGTCGTCAACCGGGGTGGCGATCAGCGTCACATAATCCTCGTCGTCGTTGTCTATGAAATCAATCGTTAGCGGAGATTCCCCGTAAAGGTCTTTCACGCGCCCCACAATGCGTGTCTTTGTGGTATAGATGACATTCAGTTTGAGATTCTTCGCCACCTCGGTCATGGCCGACTTCGAGGTGAGAATCATCATCTCGTTGTTGATGGTGCTGTTGTAGAGTGTACGGGCGGGGAACATGTTCTTTATCGAGGCCTCGCGCAGGGTGTTGTCGTTGCTCCCTGTCGATGAACCTTTGATGAGCATTCTCGCGTTGCTCTGATAGATGCGGTTCTGGTGATGCACGGTGTAGCCGGCAATCGCCGCACCGGCGACCGCACAGATGATAAGCCAGTGCAGATTGCGCAACACGATGAAAAGCACGTCTTTGACGTGAATCTTCCGGCTGGGTTTCTCGTCGAGGAACGAAGTGTCTTTGCTCTTGCTTTCTTCCGCCATGGTTTGTTATTTGTTTGTCGTCATTTGTCTGTACAATGCAATGCTGACCACCACGGATACCAGCGAAACGGCCGAGCCTAATAGACCGGTCCAGAAGGATATGTCGTTTCGCAAGACGCCGTTGTTAAGGGTGGGAGCGATGATGAAGTCGTTCTGCTGGAGCATGAAGAACGGGTCGTTGAACACATCGCTCGAGCGTGGGTCGAGATAGCGGGTCACCATGCGTCCATCCACTTCGCGCATCACGGCAACCCGGTCGCGCGGAGTGTAAAGGTCCAGCCCGCCCAGCATCGCTATTGCCTCGAGGAACGTGCACCGTTCGTTGGGAATGGTGATCACTTTGCCGGTGCCGCCGCTCAGGAAGAAAACCTTGAAGTTGGTGAACCTCACCATCACAAACGGATCGGTCAGGTAGCCGCCGCGCGCCAGCATGTCGGTCAGCGTGTCCTGCAGGCGCAAGCGCGTCAGCCCGGCCACATGCAGGTCCCCCAATATGGGCAGAGTGATATCGCCGTTCACATCCACAAGATAGGTGCCGGTCTCACCTTGGTTGAAGGGGGAGGCGAGGTCGGCGGTGTTCACATTGGACGACTTGACGATGATGCTCAACTCGTCGTAAGGCGCTATCATCGCCTCAAAACGGTTCTCTATCTCAATCTGGCTGCCCTGGGTCATGTCCTGCAGATAATCCACGCGACGTGCGGTGACACACGAGGCGGTGCTCATCGCCATCAAAACCAGCAGCAATATATATATTATTTTTCTCATTTGTAAAATATCGTGCGTTCTAATTGTAAAATATCGTGCGTTCTAAAATGTAAAAAACAACGCCATAATTGTTCATTTATTGTTGAAAATGAGTGGGGGGGGGCGTTAAATAATGTTAAATAATGCGTTTTTTTTCTTTTTTGCTCGTCGAGCCTTTTTCGACACCTTCTGACGAAGTTCTCTATCGTGGTTCCTCGCGGTATTGGACCCCGTTGGATAGCCCTTACCAAGTCATAACCTAGGAGTAACCTAGGGGTAACCTAGTAGTAACTTAGGAGTGCCTAAGGGGTGATGCAAGGATAATCCAAGATGGTCAGGTAGGCGACTTCGAGGTCTCGGAGTGAGGGGAAATAGTTTTAGGAATTACGGTACTTGGCTATTACGTATTTGGCTTGGTTTTTCCACCATTGCACGGTGGTTTCGACCATCCATTGCACCCCGAAAGGCATCCAGCGCTGAGGGTGGCTGTTGAGGAGTAGTGATTTGCTGTGGATTAGGTGGTCGTGATTGGAAAGTGCGCGGATGATATCGTCGGTGGTGTGGAAAACGAGCCCTTCTGCCGCCCATTGTTCCTGGTACTGGGGCACTTTGTCCCGTACGGCCACTTTGTATCCATCCCATCGCCCTCCGGTATCGGTCAAATACAAGGTCTTGCTGAAATCGGTGTCCAGCATAGGCTCATAGTCGATGCCCAAATCATGAATATCATGTCGATTCCAAATGTCCTGGCTGTTCCATGGTGATCGTGGGCTCCCGTGGGCGCAGGCGGTGCGGACGGGCGCCAGTCGCCGTAGTTCGTCTAGATGAATGCAGAAGTCGTCATAGGCGGCTTTCAGATCGCCGTGCGTGGTCGTCAGACACTCATAATGATAGCCGGCTTCGTGCCCGAGAGAAACAATGCCCTTGATGACGTCAGCATGAGTCCTAAAGTGCATGGAACGAAAGTAATAGGTGGCCTTCGCGCCCATCTCTGCCTCTATCTGCGCCACCCGTAGCGCATATTCGGGTCGCAAATCCACATCATGCCTGATTCTATGGTTTTTATGCAACTTTAGAGCCGTGAGCAGTTCACGGTATCTTTCGAGAGTGAAATCCATTTAGATATCTAGTTTTTTGATGACACATGCGGGCACTCCGGCAGCCAGAGAGTGTGGGGGGATATCTTTGGTTACTACCGCACCGGCACCTATCACGGCACCTTCACCGATGGTTACTCCAGGCAGGATGGTCACATTGACTCCCACCCAGGCGTTGCGTCCAATGGTGGTGGGAGCGACGAAGGCTTCCATGCAGTTTCTGTGATATTCCATTGGGGTGCTGTGCGCCAGCACATAGTCGTTGCCGGCCAGCGAAGCCCCGTCTTCAATGCAGACAAAATAGGGGTAGGGGTAGTCGAGTGTACAGCCAGGACCTATGTGTACATCATGGCCGATGTGGACACCCCTTAGCCGCTGGAGCCTGATTCTAAGTCCGTTCCAGGGGCATCGCATGGCCCATTGGTTCAGTACATGGTCTTTCCAACGAATGATAGCGAACCACAAGGCGCAACGGTAGCCATGTACCTGTGCCGATTGGCGGATTGTAGACCATAGGCCTGTGCGTTTGTAGAAGGGCAGTGGTTGCCGTTTCAGTTCAAGATAGGCTTTCATAATGTTCTATAAAGTTGACGAAGAACTCGGTAGGGTCTATCATCTCGTTGAGCATTCTTTTCCGCTTGGCCTGCCATTCTTTCTTCAGTTCATCGGGGTTGCGTGCCAGCAGTTGCTCTATGTGGTGGTACATCTCATCGAACTGTGAGGGTAGGTAGGCGTAGCAGAGACCGTACCGTTGCTCAAGCATGTTGGGTACGGAGAGACGACCGGCGAAGGTGTTGCATTTCAGTGCAGGCACTCCCAGCACCGCTGCCTCTGAGGTCATGGTCTGGCTGTCGCCGAGGAACAGGGAGCTGTAGGCCATCAGCGAGTGTATCTCTTCGGGCGGTACTGGCAGGCGGTAGGGTTCAAACTCGGAGGTTAGCGGCTTCTCGGAAGTGATGAGAATGCGCCCGTGGGGTTTCAGGAGTTCGATGAGTCTTCGTTGATTTTCAAGGGAGATGCCGTTCTCGCCTGTATCGTGGTAGGCGTTGAAGGCTACGAGGCGGAGTATGAAAAATCGTTCCCCCGTGGTGATATTGGCGTGTTGCAGTGCAGCCGGATCCGGCGCGAAGCGGTTGGGATGGAGGTAAGCCAACTCATGAGTTCCGTTGTAGAATACAGCGTGTTTTGAGCGTCGATGTTCCTTGAGCGCAGCTGGGGTGAGCCGAGCGTTGGAGAATGGATGGGAGTACTTGACAGACAGGGGTTGTACGTCGTCATCGTCGTCGTCCATATTGACGGATTTCATACGACAGAAGCGGGATACAATCGGGATGGTCATGGAGGTTCCTGTGGCGACGTCAATATGGTTGGCGACGGCGATGCGCCACAGCTTGAGGTCGAAGAGTATCTGACGAAGCATCTTTGAGTGTAAGGATTTCCCCTTGTGCCCCAAGACGATGTATTGGATGCCGTAGTGGTCGAGCAGGTGTCTGACGATGGGGATGTCTTTTGTGGTCACTGTGACGGTGTGTCCGTGAGCCTGGAGCTCCTTGATGGCATACTTCATCAGGTGCACATGGGCTGGGTGGCCAATATCTACGAGAATGTTCATCGGCGGTGTTTTAAAATGTGGAATGAGAGAAAGGGCAGAACGAGGGCGGGTTTGAGGTCGTGGAGATTCCATACGGCATGAACGGTTTCTCCCTGGAACGATGCAAGGTAGTCCTTGACGGACAGGTGCCCTTTGGCTATTGCTTTGGCTGAGTATGGTATGTCGGTCATAAGGTTGACCCATTTCCCTCCGACCTTGTATTGGGACGGGAATGTCTGTCGTATGCCGTTGGCGAAGTTGTACATCATCAAGGCGAAGTCGCACCCACATCTCCGGGCCAACCCGACCCATAGCCATGTGCGGGGGTTTATCTCGATGAGTTTGTAATGACCATCCCGTTCGTCGAACATAAACTCAATCTCGCAGATTCCTGTGTAGGAGAGGGCGGATATGAGGGGTGTGGCTTCTGTGAGCAACTCGGGTATGAGAACGCTTTGGGCGAAAGTAGCTGTTCCGAAACGGAGAGGATGCTCACGGATTTTCGCCCCCATCCAATATGATTTAATGGAACCATCGACAGAGAAGCAGGAGAATGAGATTGCCTCATCATGCGAGTTTTGTATTTTCTCCTGGATAAGGAAATCAACCTGTGGAGGGATTCCCTTGACGGTGGTTGCCAGCTCTTCAGGTGTGTTGGCGATGATGGCCTTCTTGTGTAGTGTTTTATAGAATGAGAGACCGTTGCGACCCTTTATCAATACGGGAAACCGCATTTCCCTGGAGTCCTGGATGCTTGTACTGTCACACGAGGCAGGTACGTGAGTGCCTACTGATGCTGCGAGTGATGCCAGCGCTTGTTTGTCTACGATTTTGGTCAGGACGCAGTAGTCGGGCACGACCACTGAATAGTAGGGGGAGAGTTCCTGCTTGTGTTTTGACAACTGCTCAACTATGTGGTCGTTGCTGGCTAATATCAACCAGTTGGAGAAGTTCTCGGTTTGTCCCAGATGTACCAAAAAGGGTATGAATTCATCAGAGAGGAATGGTGGACAGCGAAAGGCTTTCGTGCAGTACTTGGAGTACTGCGCAATACAGCGGGTGCAGTCGGCAACGTATACGGGTATTCCCCACTCGCCGAGAGCCCGGACGTTGGACAGACCCTGTATGTGGCCTTCTATGATTAGCGCACCGTTTGGCATCATTTTTTTTGACGTATGGCTTTGTATATTCTTTTGAGGCTTGTTCTCATATTATCCAGGATTCTGTATCGCGAAAAGACCATCATGGGCAGGAATGAGTACGAGGAGCCGTATTTCTTTTTGTATGAGGCAATGCCGCCGAGTATTAAGTCTCGGGAACCATGATTGTGAAGGATTCTCATCCCTTCCCATATCATGAGTTCGTTGGGACAGTATTTCATGTACTCCTCATTGCTGGCGCCGGAGAAGTAGGTGCTGACGGAGGGACCGATGCAGAAGACGGAGGAGGCCATTACCTGTTCCGTTCCGTTGTCGGTAGTTCCAAGCACCTGCAACATCAACACCCTGTTGGGGAAGAGGCTTTGGCATAGAGCCATGAGGTATTTCTTGCTGTGGTGGACGTGCCTTCTTTCGTGTTTGCGGCGCGAAACATCTTGTATGAGGGCGGAGAGTGTATCAACAAATTTTGGTATCTCTTCCCGCCGATCCACCACCTTTATGTGGAGCCCGAGTTTACGAGCCTTGTTGATACAGTATTTGCAGGATTTGTATTTGAGATTTGCCCACAGTTGCTCCTCCGGCAGGGATGTGTCTATGAACAGTGTGGAGCGTAGGTTCTGATGGAACCCCTTTGTCGTGGGGAAAGAAAAAGTATAAGAGGGTTGTGGAATCCATTCGGTAGAATGTGACGACAGGCTCCAATCCGAGACCTGGATGTAGGAGGCCAGTCTGTTTTCAAAGACAAACGCAATGATGTCTTGGTAAATGGCCATCCTTTCGTCAGCTGATACTTCCTCTTTCATGCAAAGTCCCTGGACGTAGGTGCCGCTACCTCCGTCTGGAGAACCGATAAGTTTTATTCCAAAGTTTCTGATTGTGGCAACGAAAAATCCGATGCATGAGGTAGGGGTTGTGGTGGTTGAAATGGAGAGTATGAAATGATTCCGCCCGATTGTTGACAGGTAGTGGTCCCATTGACGGGTATGGAATACAGTGCAGTCGGGACAAGATTCAATGTCGTCCCAATCTGCCTCGTGCGGTTCTATTTGGGCGATGAGGTATCTACTCATTGACAATGGTAAGTCGTTTGTTGTTGTGCATTAGAGGTATTTCGGCGACAACAGCTATGTTGACGGGGACGCCAAGTCTCTGCTGCCAAAAATCAATGGTCGTGCGTTCGACGTCAGAATTGTATTGCCGTTCGGCTACCAGGTTGATGGTTATGCTTCTGTCGCGATGGCGAACAATCTGGTAGGCTCCTACACCAACGACATCATGGGTAAAAAAACGGCTGAAGTTATGGACGGTGTATACAGTACCATTGGCTGGAATCAACGCATCGCTCTCTCGCCCCATGATACGTTGTATCTTGCCGCCTCTGACCTCTACCAGGTCCTGCGTGTCATAGCGTATAAAGGGATGCGCCAAGTTCCACAAGTCGGTGCTCACCACCCGGCCGATGCCGTCGCTGACGGTTCGACCGTCATTGTCAAGCACTTCAATGATGCCGTAGTAGCCGCATACACGATACCCGTCGTGTGCCGGGGTCTCGTAGGTGTTAGGTGTGCCCTCGCAGCTGTAGGAGTCTATAATGTCGCACCCGAAAGCCCTTTCTATCTCTTCTCTGTAGACGGCAGGCAGCGTTGAACCTGTGGTGAAGAGGCGCTTGGGGCAATAGCGGAAATCCGCTGGATGGCTGTTACGGTATTGCGCCAGCAGGTAGAGCGGTATGGGGTAGGCCCTGACAAACAGCGGCTTCTCCTGCTCTATGGCCTCCAGTATCGAGTGCAGGGCTTTATCGTCCAATGAGTAAAAAGGCACATATATGCAGTTGTTCACCTTGTCCTGCACAGTCTTGAGCCTGCCGTGACGCGCCCCGTTGGCAATCTTCATGTAACGGTCGCCGAGTCGGTATCCGGCTTGGTACCATGTGCGTAGCTTGGCAGCGGTGTTGACGGCGTCGGAGAGCGTAGTGGTGTAGAACGAGAAAGGCTCGCCCGTAGACCCGCTGGAGCGCGACGCTATTCGTTCCTTGACAGGGAACGGTGTCGCTGCAAAACGCTCGATGCCCTCCTGGCGCATTATTGCTTTGGACACTATGGGTAGTTGCCCTAATGTGGCAGTGGACGGGTCAATGCCGTGGTCGTGGAACCAGTCTTGGTAGAACGGCACTTCGCACGCCGCATAGGTCAGCAGTTGCCGCATCCGCTCCTTTTGGAAGTCGTGAATCTGCTCGTCGCTCCACGACTCGGCCTCGCGCAATTGCCGCAGGTATTTGTGTACCTCTTCGCCGCGCACAATGTCGCTCAACGGCAGTATGATGTGTTCATGCAGGAATGCCATAGGCGGTGTATAGTTGTTTCTTGATGTATTCCCAGCGATATTTGTACACCTGCGCGTGTGCATTTGCAACTATGTCATAGGGCTGGTGCGTTATTGCCCAAAGCATTCTCTCTGCCAGCTGGTCGGCGTTGTCGCTCTCGAAGAGCAATCCTGTCACCCCGTCCTCAATCATATACGGCACACCACCGACACGCGACGAGATGACCAGCAGGCCGGCATTCATGGCCTCCAGCAGCGACACCGGCATGTTGTCCACCCTTGGGGCAGAGAGGAGAATATCGGCTTTGTCGAGCTGGCGGTATATCTCGCTGTTGTCCACCCGTCCGGTAAAGATGACGTTCCTAAGGTTCATATTCCGGGCCATTGCGACGAGGACTGCGTGCTGTGAGCCGTCGCCTACTAATGTCAGCGCAGCTTCCGGGTGCTTGACCTGCACCAACCGGAAGGCCCGCAGTATGCAGGGTATGTTGTACAGCGGCTCGTGGGCGCGAGTGCAGATGAAGTGTGGCCGCAGCCTTTCGCGCCTGCGGAAGCTCTGCTCGTCCAGCTCGATGATGTTAGGGATGACGGTGTACGGCAGATCGTGTTTGTCAAACACCTTGGCCAGGAACCCCGAGAGGACGATGTTCCGGTCGGTACGTGTCAAGTAATGCCTCACCAGCTTCAGGTGCTTGTCGAAGAAGCGCTCGCCGCCGCCGCCATGATAGGTCAGCACCGTGCGTTTCTTCAGATGTCGGCCAATGGTGATACCGACCGTAGCCGGCATGAAGCCCCAGCCGGAGCAGCAGTGGACATGCAGCACGTCGTAGTGTTTGGCCTCGCGCCACAGCCTGCCGAGCATCCCAAGCCGCCAAAGGAGAGTCCCCTTGGTGGAGAAAATCTCGGCCGCATGCCCCTCCGCACACAGATGCATCTGTAGCAGCTCCACCTGTCCCGAGATGCCCCCGACGCCAGGCCTATAGTTGCATATCAATAGTACTTTCATGGTCATAACAATCCACGTGAGCCAAGCTTGAAGAATGCCCATCCGAAAGCCATCACCGGTACTACCCAGTACCAGATTTTGATGAACCTGTAGTTCTTGGCATCCATCTGCGTCATTCCGTATGCTGCCATGATGAGCAGCACGGGTAAACCGGGCAATAGGAACCGCTCCGAGTTGGCGAATCCACTGGTGGATACAATACCGAGGTAGGCGATGACAAACGATCCGATGAGCGACAGATTCCGCCAGTTCTTGGTGATGAAAAGTGCGCTGAATACGGCGATGAGCACAAATCCTCCGAGGAAGTTACGGACGTAGTTACCTCCACTGAGCATCTGCTGGGTGTATTGCTCATCGACATCTACCATCGTCGGGAAGGGTAAAACGAACATCATGGGAGCCATCACGGTTCCTGTGGCGTATTTCGCCCACTGGTTACCCTTGTTGGTCTGCATGAGTCGTTTGTTGGACTGGTTTATGTCTTTCTGCTCTATGAGACCGTCAATTTCGTTCATGATGGTACCACCGGTCAGAGTCAATGCTGCCAACAGTCCCCATCCAATAAACATAATACGCTTCCTTTTTCCGATAACAGAGTTGTTGGTGAACACAACCGCTGTGGCAAAAGCAAAGACGGCAGCAATACCAAGTACGGTGCGGAATGTAAATAAGCTGATGGCAATTAATACAGGAATTGCAATGGTGAAGACGTTGTACCGGCGGCTTCGTAACAAGTAGTCTGCACGCTCCAGATAGGCAACCATGAGGAAAATCATAACAGTTTCCTTCATGTGCAGGCCACAGTAGAAGATAAGGTTGGGCATGAAGCAAGCCATGATGGCCGCCAGCCGACCGCCTTCTTCGCCGATGTTGCGTTTGGCGAGGAGATAAATGAGCAGCACGGTCACTGCGCTGAAACATGCATTGACAAGACGAGGAAGGATAATATTTGTCCCGAATATCTTGGCAAGGAACGTCAAATAAAGCACATATCCAGAGTCTGAAATTGTCGTTGTATCCACGAACAGGTAGTTCCAGATATCCTTCCATTGGGTTCTGATATTATCTGTTGATTCTTCGTAATACCAAAGAGAATCTGCTGCGGAAAATTCAAATGGAATACCCGTCTTTACAATATAGAAAAAATATGCAAAGAATACCCAGAAAAAACGAATCCCCAAGGCTGTGA
>ODAI010617101.1_pt1 | contig 15868 bp, 14 predicted proteins | sample 1539321 | NCBI WGS metagenome assembly ODAI01 (sample SAMN02144231, study PRJEB22623) | gut metagenome | biome: sheep rumen | host: Ovis aries | place: New Zealand
CCTCGAACAGCTCCAGCGAAAAAGAATCCAAAGCGGAATTTTCGGGATCATTCTCATCAATACTTTTCTGCAGATCATGAAGATCCTTATAGATATCCCTGTGAAACTTGTTTCTGTATATTCTTGGAATGGCTGCGGAAGCCCTGAAGGTCACATCCTTGTCATCGATATTTACAAAGACAGTAGTCTGTTAGTTTTCATTCACATTCCAGACATCCGACTGCTGCAAAAGGTTTCTCATGATTTTCCTCAACAATATTATTCTCAATCGTAGTTAAATCCATCTCATAAGGTTTCAATGTCAATCTCAGGGACTTATCCCCACACCGTATTACTGTTTTTTGTATGGAACCTGAATTATTGACTACAAACAATTTGCGAGATTCCGGGAACCATGCCGCCTCTATGTTTATATTATCAGTCCAGATCATACTTTGCTTCATGATCAGAGTCTGCAACAACCGGATCTGTTCCGGAGAATAAAAAAATGATGAAAGATATACGCCCATCCCATCTCCGAAACTGTTCAACGCTGCAGCCAGCTTTCCGTTCTTCAACGCCAGTACTTTCGTTTTTTTGTTTGTCAGGAACAATCCTTCTTTTTCACGCACATGCGATTTATCGGTCATCTGCCAGCACCATTGAAGATTTATCCCCATGGTTTCAAGCTCTTTTTCCTCTGATATCTTCGGTGCAATTTTCCCATGGCTCACATAATCTCCCGGATCCATATCTACACCAAGTACATGTGCCATTCCGAAATAATGACTGTAACCGCTTCTGGCAGAAGGCTCATTAATCCCTATAAATGTACCGCCATTGTAAACCCAGCCAGTCAGCTTTTCGATCACCTCACTCGTCCATCCTTTCCCTCCGCTCCAGGCATCATTCGCACAACCAGCATTGATGATCACATGGTACCTATCAAGCGGTTTGCTTACTACATCCTGAAAATCAATAAATGAAACTTTTATCGCCATTCCGGAAAGAGCTTCCATAACATGTATCAGATCATGCATGAAAGTTTCGTGAAAATGTCCGGATAAGGTCCAAGGTCTTAATGCTCCCCAACTATGAAGTACTGCTACATGATTATTCTCTGTAAATGGACAGCATTCCTTGTGAGCCTGCTTAATGATACGAAACTCGTTTCCGATTTTCTCAATACAGTCCTGAAAATCAGGAAAATCTTCCGTCAGATGGAGATACCCACCCAGTCCAATGCGGTCAACACCCTGGCGAAGCAAAGCACGTCTGATATTTACCCAGTATCGAAGTGCCTCTTCTGCAGGAGCGCCTCCTTCCATAAATGTTGGCTTCCCTCCCAGTCCTACAGGAAACAGATAAGGATGCAGCCTGATTTCATGGATATTCGTACAGACTCCTGCGCACATTCTGGTTTCATATCCGGAAAACACACATTTGATAATCCCGTCAAACCCAATCTGCGTGAACCGTGTACCGTACGGTTCAATTCCAATCCAGCTGTCATCATAGAATACATAAGCCTTTTTCCCATAAGAATGAACAATATTAACCAGCTGCCTACCTAACGAAGTCACAAACTCATTGATATAGTCCATCCATAACCGCTTTTTTTCATCCGGAGGCATATGTGTTGAATGCAGTTTACCCTGATTGATGAAATCCTCCGAAGTCATGCGCCATCCATACTTAGCTTCAAATCCCTTAAGTGCCGGCAGGCTTACTGTAAAATCATAAGATCCCCAATCAGTAAAACGATATCTGTTGCTTTCATCCGCACCCCATATCCAGGCAAAATTGTAAAACAAGGATGTAAAACGAACTATCGAAGTTACTGGATGCAGCCTGCACCACTCATCCATCCAGCCAAGAAGATATTCAGCGGCAGAAGAATGCATCGGCTCGATTGGAACAAGATGCTCGCTGTCCCAGTGATTCGTTACATGATTATACATGGAAATCTCTTCCCACATTCGAAGCGCCAGAAAATTGACCGTATATGTATGCCATGGATCAATCCCATGAATGCACACAACTCCTTTTCCTGCTCGATATGACCATTTTTCTGCGGGAATTTCACAATTATCCGTACGGTCAAATACCTGCCACCATTCCAATGCCTCGGGAGAATCATATATTCGAAACTGTTCCGAAAAATATCCTTCCATCAAAGGCACTTCCACCTCTGTTCCCTCTGCAACAACCGGTTCAGACATCAGGAAGGTCTGCTGCCACGCTTCAGGATGATTTTTTGCCCAGTCATTATGTCCCCTGATCACACAAACAGTAGAATATACACTATAGCCGGCATCAAGGATATCCTTCGATAGTTCTGTTCCGTCACTATCCCTGACAGAATCAGCTCCCCACTTTTTTGCAAGGCGTAATGTCAGCTCCTCATAACCAGATTCTCCCGGTATTGTAAAATCTCCTTTTAACATTCTTCTTTTCCTTCTGTGAAATCTCTGTATTTCCAGGCGTAATAAAGCGCCCAATCCTGGTCATTGGCCCATGGATCCAGGTAATGTCCAGGTTTGCCATTTATTGTTTCCGGATATAGAAATGCGCAGGATGCTTCTCCATTTTCAGAAAACAGCATAAGGGATCCCCTTAATGAAGCTTCTGCCCTCTTCCTATATGTATCCTGCCCGGTAAGAAGCGTATATTTTGCCAGACAGACACCTGTCAGGACGCTCCAATAATGCGGGAATGTGTCACCATACAACCGCCGCTTACCAAACCAATATCCATCCCAATGCCGAATTGCATTCTCAAACATGTGGCAGTCCGGCTGATCTCCATTAAATAAAAGCAACAGCTCCACCATTTCTTCGGCCGTTTCAAGATATTTTATTTCTTTGCTGCACGCGTATGCCTGCAGCAAAATGTCTGCTGCAGGAGCAACGATACTCTGTTCATAATTCACTTCAGATTTTGGAAAATCCAAACCATTTTCCATTATGTGGTCTGCATGCTGCAGCAGCATTTTTTTTAGTTCTTCCGCCTGCTCCTTTTCATCTGCCTGATTGAGTTCACAAATCACCTCTTCCGCAGGAAGACCGATAGCGTAGAAAGTCCCGCCTCCTTTGCCATAATACGTAAAAAGCACCCGGCTGCTATCCAGGAGATATTGTATATCATGTGTCAGTCTGTATACTTCCAGAAGGAAAACGCTCATCCAGGGGTAATTGTACAAGCGGTCCCATTCCCGGTTCCTGTTAACATCATTAAAAACATTCCCCGAAACCGGATCAATAAGTTCCCGATAAACAAACTTCACATACCAGTCCAGGCTCTCTCGCATTTCGCTGTTTTCATAAGCTTGATAAACGCTTTCCGTTTCCTGAAGCCAAAGCGCAATTAAAGCACCCATCCCGAGCCTTTCCCTGCCAGCATTATGATCATCCAGATGAGCATAATACCGCTTTCCTGTTTCCTGATCATAAATCAGGTAGGCACCATCCAGAATTCCACCTTTTTCCTGCTGCTTCTCTGTAATAAAACGACACCTGTTTTGGATCAATTCCTTTAAAGGAGCAGATATCCACAATCGGGCTGTCGATTTTTTCCCATTCCGTGAAAAAATCGCCTCCCATTTTCCTTTTTCTATGGATGACAAATGGCATACTGTCTTTTTTTCTCCATTCCCAAGGAATACCGGTTTATCAAACCATACTTTGCTTTCATTGAGCTTAGCTTCCGGCATTCCCGCATCTTCTGCTGGCGCCTTCCAATACAATTCCAGGCAAGCATCTTCGCCGGCAAACCAGACACCCTTATTCAGGCAAATTGTTATGGCGGGAGACCAAGCTCTCTTTTTCCGGTCAAACTCTGTCGGATCCTGTACCCAAAACCATTTAAAAGTAATACAGCATGCCTGCCCTGGATCCATTCGGAGAAGTTCCGGGTGCAGCAGGAAAGTTCCCCTGTCATTGCTCTGCTTTTTTTCATCTCGAATTAAGCTATAGGAGCTAATCTCTCCTTCTGTAACAACCATGCCCAGATGCGGGGATTCCCCTCCCATTCGCAGTGCCAGGATCCATGCGCTGCTGCCACCGCACCATATATGCGTATGACAGCAATAGTGCATGCACTCCTTTGCATCCGAATAATAATCCGGCAGGGAAACGGCTATGCCGATATCTGTCTTTTGCAGGTAAATTGGAAACGCGGTCTGGTTTATAAATCGATAACACTCAACGAATGTATCGTCCTCTTCCAGGATCCTTTTCACACTGCAAGAGATGCCGTGCGGAACATTTACGATACCCCAGAGACTTTCTTTTTTCACCCAGTTCATTGCATACCTGTCTGTTCTGCAGGCAAGCTTCCGGAGTCCGTCTTTTTCATTTGTCTCGATCACAAAAGGATTCATGTCTTCTTACCCCTTCACGGATCCGCTCATCACGCCTCCGATCACCATCTTCTGCATGGCCAGATAAAAGATCAGCAGCGGCAGCACACCCAACACCATCATAGGAAACAGACTTGTCCAGTCCGTTGAAAACTGTCCGATATTCCGGTACACTTCCTGCAGGATAACATCCTTTTCCCTCGACTGCAGAAAATAAAGCGGTCCCATAAAGTCATTCCATATCGTCAATGTATTCAGAATGGCAACCGTGACGATTGTAGGTTTCAGAAGCGGAAACGTGATCATCCAGAAAGTTTTATAGACTCCCGCGCCATCAATTCTGGCGGCCTCCTCCAATTCCACAGGGATGGTAGATACAAAGCTCTTAAACAGGAACACAGCAAAAGGCAGGTTTACGGCAATATCCACCAGGATGACCGCGGTAAGCCTGTTCATCAAATGCAAGTCCCTGATCAGGCGATACAGGCCAAGGATAGACATCTGGTATGGGAACATGATTCCTGAAAGGATCAGCAGAAACACTCCTTTTGACCACTTTGTTTTTTCCCTGCGGTTCAGAGCATATCCACACATGGATGCTGTGATAATAATTCCGCCTACGGATACACCAGTTATGACCAGGGTATTTAAAAATGCCCTCGGATACTGCATTTTCACAAATGCTTCTTTATAGCTTTGCAGGCTGAAAGAAGTTGGCAGTGCCATTGGATAAAGAGCTGCTTCTGTTCCGGATTTAAATGTCGTCACAATCAGATAATAAACCGGTACCAGTACAAGAATAGCCAGTATTCCCAGAAGGAAATATAAAAGAATGCTACAGACTATTTTTTTCCTTTTCATTTAATCCAGCCTCCTCTCCCATTGCCTGAAAATACCTAGCAGCACCACCGCAAGCAGCATGCTGACCGCCAGGAATACCATACCAAAAGCAGATGCATACCCATAGTTCCCATCTGAAAATTTTGAGAACATCAGGGTCAGAATGGTTTCTGTCTGATGGGCAGGTCCTCCGTTTGTCGTCGCCAGAACAATATCAAATACCTTTAGCCCGGAAATCATGCCAGTGACCAGATTAATCTTGATCGCTGGTGCCAGCCCAGGTATCGTAATATGCCAAAAGCGATCCCATGCATTTGCGCCGTCCATTGCTGCCGCTTCGTAGAGATCATCGCTGATTGACTGCAGGTTCCCAAGATAGATCACCATGGCCCAGCCGAACCATTGCCATACCTCGATCAGAATGATAGACCAAAGTCCTGTTTTCCCATTTCCAAGAAAGTTAACCTTCTCAAGCCCCAAACCAGCGATAATCTGGTTAACAAATCCATAATCACTGGCAGAAAGCAGATATTTCCAAAGATAACCAACGACCAGTGTACTAAGTACAGCAGGCGTAAAATAGATAGCCCTGAAAATATTCCTGCCTTTCAGCTTTGAATTAAGGGCGACAGAAACAGGAAGTGCAATCAGGCTTTGAAGGAGAACATTAATAATGGCATATTGCAGAGTATTCATGATCCCCTTTGACAAAGTACGGTCAGAGAGCAGCTTCTTATAGTTATCCAGTCCGGAGAAGGTAATCTCCTTTGCATAATTGGTCCAGTTATAGAAGCTATACCTGGCAGTAAAAATCAGTGGAAGAATAAAAAAAGTGATAAAGATGACCAATGCCGGAACAGTCATAATAAAGTAGGTGGCTGACCTGTCCGTTTTGTTCTTTTTTCTCATTGCGCGACCTCTTTCCTGCCTGAAAAGGGCAAAAAGGGAGACCGGCGCTTCATGCAGTGAGCGTCTGTATAAGCGCCGGTCTCTTCATGTTGATGATCAGACAAAGATTTCTGTACACTGTCCTTAGCAGGCCGGTGTTTTACTCGTAACGGATACTTGCCGCCATATCATCCAGAGTCTGCAGATAGTCATCAACCGTATAATCACCGGAGATCAGACCCTGCAGCTGGGCTTTTGCCTCATCAAAGAGCGACTGTGAAGGCATATTCACGCTCCAGCGATCCCATGTACATGCAATATTGCCCGCATCAATGATCTCTTTAATCCCGTCATATTCTTCCGGCATAGAGGCTTCTACACCACTGCGATAGCTGAAACCGCCCACATTCGCGTCAACAAATGCCTGCTGTACGGCAACGCTTCCGAAAGCCTTCAGGACTTTCATGGCGCCTTCCGGATCCTTAGTATTTGCATTGATACCGAAGTTTACAGCCGGGCCACCAACCATGTACTTGTTCTCGCCGCTCTCAGAAAGGTGAGACATCATACCAAAGTTCATGCCTGCATCCTCAAAGTTTGTATACTGCCAGGGACCACCGTTGAGCATTGCTGCATTACCGGCGATAAAGTCAGCGACAGCCTGATCATTGGAGATGCCAAGCATATCCGCATTAATATAACCTTTATCGATCAGTGTGGACCACTTGGTAACCACATCATTCAGAGATCCGTTCATATTCGTCTCGCCATAAGCAAACTTAACATCAAAATCTGTTCCGTCCGGGTTTGCGTCATTGTTATGATAGAAAGAATTCTCCAGATAGCCAAGGACGGAATGAAGTGCTGAGTCGCCATCTGCCAGTCCAAAACTCATTGGCTGAACACCAGCCTGAGCAAAAGTATCGCAGACAGCAACAAATTCATCAAATGTGACCGGGACTTCCACACCATTTGCCTCAAAGATGTCCTTGTTATACCAGATCCCGGAAAACCATCCGTAAGAAGGAATGCCATAAATCTGATCCCCATCAGAGCAAAGCGCAAAGCCTGCTTCATTAAAGTCCTCCAGAAAATCCTCGCCGGTAATCTCCATTATGTTTCCCGCTTTAATTCTGGCCGGAAAATTGGTACCGTCTGCTACGATATCCGGTCCTTCCCCTGCGGCCAGCTGTGTGCTGAGCACATTGTTGAAATCCGACTGAGCTACATAAGAATATTCTACTTCGTATTCACCACCCAGTTCTTCATTCAAGGCATCGATAACACCTGCCACATCATCCTCATCATACCAGCACATAAACGTGATGGTTTTTCCTTCTGCCATAGCCGGAAAACCGACTACTGTTGTCATGGTAAGTGCTGCAGCTGCGCCAAGAACTGTCCTCATTATACGTCTGCTCATTTTAAGTCCTCCTGTTTTCATGTGAATAACAACTGTTTTTGATGTATTCATTATAAAAACATAGGTTTCTGAAAGAAATATCAGAAAAATCAGATGAATATCATAATTTATGGATTACGAAACAATCTCTTGTGGTGCACTGCTTATGCCCGCTTTGTCTGCCTTTAGCCGAAGCCTGGATGTCGTCCCGCCTTCGTTTACCATTATGGTCAGCCCATACTCCTCCCCATGGATCAGCCTGATCCTGCGATTCACATTGCCCGTCCCATATCCATACTTGCTTTCATCGAGTATGCCGGTTCCCATTTTTTCATACAAGCCTATCCCATTATCCAGCACTTCCAGCACCAGGTCCTCCCCATCCATCCAGCTTCGAATCTCAAGGTATCCTTTTTTCCCCCGCAGCTGATCAATCCCGTGTTCTATCGCATTTTCAATCAATGGCTGAAGAATAAAGGTCGGGATCACCATGTCCAGCGTTTCTTCCGCTATATTATAGTTTACCTCAAATGAATGGTCATGTGACATCAGTTGGAGACTGATATATGCTTTTGCGTTCGTTATTTCTGTCTGAAAGCGATCTGTTGTTTTCCCTTTGTTTAATGCAGTCCGATAAAACGTAGCCATCTGTGTGGTTATCTCATATATTTCATCCTCACCTTTTTCAATGGCCAGCCAATTGATTGCCGAAAGATTATTATACAGGAAATGTGGGCTGATTTTGGATCGCAAAAGTTCCAGTTCCAAATCCTTCTGGTTGAGCTCATCCTGATATACTTTTTGTATCAGCTGTCGAATCCGCTCCAACATCTCGTTCATGCTGGAAGAGAGAATATCCAGCTCTCGTGTCTGAAGAGGAGTAAACTGTACATCCAGATCTCCGGCTTTGACTTTTTCAACCTGTCCGACAAGATTATTGACCTCTCTTGTCAGGTTCTTCAATATGATATGAATGACCAGCAGGGATGCCAAAAGTACAATCAAAATCATAATGATCGGCGCGGCAACAGAAATCAGACTATTGGGGAAAAAATAATCCCGGCTAATCCTGTATGTGACCGTCCAGTCATCCGGCAGAAGATTTATCGTCCTTGTGTAATAGTCATCTTCCCAGTCATCACTCTGATAAAGGAGTGTAGACTCATTCATCATAATCCTGACAGGAACATCTGAAAAAATCTGAAAACTACCATTAAACAGCCTTTCTTTTATATCTGCCCGGATGACGCCAACCGATTTCATAGGAAAACTGGTTTCAATCTTCCTGCTTAAAAACACATTGTTCCCATCAAACCACCATCTGCTCTGAGATGTCTCAATTGTACCCTGATACCATTCCTCATCCCGGACTTCATCCGATTTTTTTAGAAGATCATCCATCACCGAGAAATGTTTATCCGAATAAATCCGCAGTTTTTTATAATACTGATTTGACAAAAGTACGTTATACAGAATCGGGGCCACATTTCTTGATGCTTGATTAACTTCTATATATTTCGTTTCATCCATCTGCAAAAATTCCTGCAGTGAATAGTTGCTCGCGACATATAAGAGTGACGTTTCACACTGTTCCATACGGTTGTTAAGGTCTGCCACGTTCTGTTCCATCAGTTTATCGGCTTCGAGCATCCGCTCATTCCTGACAAACCGTATGGATGAATAGACCATATAGCCACCCAGCACAAGCACCGGCAAAATGGCAACGATCAGGAACGCCCTGCGGAGCCTGTTCCATATGGAAGTTTTATTTGTCTGCCTGTCCATGGTGCATTTTCTCCCTGTACTGCTGCGGGCTGCATCCTTCCCTGTTTCTGAAAAGAGAAATAAAGTATGACGTATTCATGTATCCACACCTGGAAGCCACCTCGCCAACCTTCATGTTTCCTGTTTTGAGCAAGTATTTTGCCTGCTCCATTCTGTAAGTCGTGATATATTTGATCATGGTATGGCCTGTTTCCATTTTAAACAAAGTGCTCAAATAGGCAGGCGTCACATGCAGTTCATCTGCAATCAAAGCAACACCAAGCGATACGTCATCGTACTTTTCACAGATGATCTGCCTTGCGAGTTTAACCAGCCGTCCTTGTGTGCGACCCAGGGTTTCATCCTCAATGATTACTGCTGCAAAATCCAGCATGGTCTGCTTCAGTGAATCCAGGGTCTTCGCCTCATAAATCCGATCCATCAGTTGTGGAAGCAGTGCCTCTTTACCCAATGTTTCACACAACTTTTTGCTCAGGTCTGTAAAGCTGTATTTAATATACAGGGAACTGAAGCCCACATTTTCATCGATATAGCGAAATGCGTTCTCAAATTCCCCGGAGACCGCTTTCGCGTTCCTGAGCTTTGCATTTGTCAATATTTTGTTAAAAAAAACCGGAAGCATATCGCTCTCCCGCTTGGAAGAATATTCCCTGTCATACAGAATGCAGGTGCTCTCCGTCATGAAAAACTGGTAATCCAGCGTATCCCTGAGTTTTTCGTAAGCGGCTTTCATCTCTTCAATTTCTGTACATACCGGACTGACCGCAAGGAAAATATCTGCCTGATATGTCTGCGTGGAAATCTTTATGATCGAATCACAGCATCTCCTAATATATCGATCCTCCACATTACCGTCTACCGGAACCAACAGCAGTACCTGCATATCATTGATGGTAATGATCCACGTTGAAGGGCAGGTTATCTGCAGTATTTCCTGCTGAAACTCTTTCCAATGGGCAGAAAACAGGAAAGAATAGCTTGACAACAGAATAAGCCTGTATAGATGTCCTGTAATAGTTTCCCTGATAAGGTGCTCTTCAGCCTCATCCTGGAAGTTGCCTTCCTCCAGATAGTAAAGAAAATCCCGAAATGCATTGGACAGGCTCCTATTTTTCTTTTCTTCTTCCAGAATCAATGCTTCACTCTGCTTTTCCTGCTTTTCTTCACAAAGCTTTATTACCATGTGGAATAATTCTTGGAAATCATCCAGAGAAATTGGCTTCAGCAGATACTGTATTACACCCAGGGAAATCGCATTCTGAGCATACTCAAATTCTCCATAAGCGCTGAAAATGATGCAGAACGGATCATATCCCCTTTTTCGGATCTGTTCGATTAATTCAATTCCCGTCATAAAAGGCATTTTGATATCTGTCAGCAGAATATCAATTGGAGCCTTCTCAATTACTTTCAGCGCCTCTTCCCCATTTTGAGCCTGAAGCACTTCCAGAGGATACTTATATTTCCGAATAAGGAATTCCAGACCCTCACGTTCCCTCTTTTCGTCATCAACAATCAAGATCCTGAACATATGTCACCCTCGCCAGATTACACGATACCTATTGTAAATATCATACCCTAGAAGTAAATCACATAACAATGCAAAATAACCCGTATCCATATCATTTTTTTAAGATCGTGTTTATTGCGGCATTATTGATATCAAAACTATGAGCTGTTCTATAACGGCTATATCGAACACTACGCTGTAACGACCTACATCATCCTTACAAACCAGCCCCTGATGCCGTGACCTATTCTCCTGCAACAGAGTAATAGTCTTTTTACGCAGATACAACTGGAAGAATCACTACTTCCAGCTGTAACCAGCAGCTGTATTGTAAGTTCTCTTTTTTACTACTGTCTTCCATAGGCAGAAACCAGCATGGCAGATAAGGTTTATGAGCAGCAAATTGGTCTGCAGCAATCCCTTGATATCCACTGCCAGTACAATCGTAACCATCCAGGCAATAACAACTTCCCAAAATGAGTTCCACCCGGCGATCTGCTTTTTATAATAAGCACTTCCCTTTTTCACTAACAATATCATAATAATGATCGGCATCACAATACTACAGGCCAACGTGCCCCAATAAACCAGGAAGCGGATACATCTCTCTACCGGGATCCATGGGATCATCACAGTCCATCCGGAAGCAAATTCTGCCAGAACAGGAAACTGCTGCCAGGCTCCGGATAAAAACTTCAACCCGTTTTTCCAGGCTTCCTTGCAGTCCGCCGCGAACAAGGGCGATTGTGAAGATAATACCGCCATGATCCATATGATGCAGTAACAGGAAAAACCGGCCTTCGTCCTCCATCCTTCCAGGATCTTTTTATGCTCCTGTTCATGGTCTTCAACATAATGTCCATATACCTCATCATACAGCTTCTTCAACCTTTCCCTCTCCTTGACCACCTCCGCTTTCACGATGATATCCACGGCCTCCACGGCCTTCCTGGCCTCCTGCTGTTTTTGCTCTGCCACTGCTTCCCGGCGCTTCAATGCCTCCTCCTGGAGCTGTGCTTTGGCTTTAGCGGCTTCTGCCTCGCGAGCGGCTCTTTTCTCTGTCTTGTCTTTCTCGTTCCGTAGCCTCTCGTTCTCTTCTTTCAGCCTCTCGTTGTCTTGCAAGATCAAATCGGCTCCGCTCAGCCTCACGATCTGATCGCTCTGCTCTTGCAGCTTCTTCTGCGCCTGTTGCAGCGCTGATTGCAGTTTCGATATCTCTGATAAGCTGCTGCGTTCCAGCAGTGAATAAAGATCCGTCCTTTCGGTTACTTTCCCCTGCAGGCTCTCCTTTTCCTGCTGCAGCTGTTCGATCTGGTCCTGCATCTCTTCCATCTGCGTGAGCAGATCTTCTTCGTTCCATAAGTCTTCTGATCCTTTCATCCTGCTTCCTTCTCCTTTCGCTGATTATGTCTGCAAGCTGTTCCAGCTTTCGATCTGCCGCAGCAATCGCCGGTTTTCGCTGTTCAATTTCTCGTTCAAGCTCCTGGTTTCGTTTATCTGTGCCTGCATCCGGTTCACCTGCTGTCTGCATTCCTCCAACTGTATCTGCAGACCGTGATTTGTGGTCTGCTGCTCCTCCAGCTGCTGCGTCAGTCTCTCGTTCTCGGTCTGCTGTTCTTCCATCAGTCCGATCAGTGTTTCCTGATTTTGCAGCATCGCCAGTATTTCCTGTAAGTCGCGTAAATCGCTCATATAGTTCCCTCGCTTTCGTAGTAATGATTTTTGTAATGTCTGCTGCCAGGTTCCGGATCTGTTCCCGTATAGAATTGCGCTGCCGTATTTCCCGATTGATCACACAGCGGTCCGCTTCTTTTCCATCCTGTTCCATACGCCTGGCAGTGATCCCTTCATGGATGGTCGCTTCCTGATCCAGCCCCTGACGTTCATAGGAGCGGTGATCAATCTGCTTATCTTGCTTAAGATACCGGTTGCAGTGCTGCGCCCAGGACGCTCTCCATCGTTCCGCATTGGCTCTGTCATTCCAGTCGTTAGCTGGAATGTTGATCTTCTCCCACAGATATTCTATCCCTTTTCCTTTTCTGATCCGGGTTTTCTGATTCCCGTTTTCATCCAGTGCAGGTATCCGATACCTGGAAGTATTCTCCCGGTCTTTCGGATCATAAACCGGCAAAGCCGGATCAAACACTGCCCTGCCGTTTTCATCCTTCGCATTCGCAAAAACGGATTTTGTTTTCTGCTGCCAGTGTTCATTCTCATCGAACCCCCGCACCGTCAGCATGATATGTGCATGCGGGTTTCCATCGCCTTTGTCGTGCAATGCCCAGTCCGCAATCATTCCTTTCGAGACAAAGTTTTCCCGGATATAGGCACGGACACATTCAATCTGCTGTGGTCTCGTCATTTCCACCGGGAAAGCGACCTCCACTTCCCGGGCCAGCTGTGCGTCGCATCTTTTCTCTGTTTTCTGTACTTCGTTCCAAAGAGTCTCACGGTTCTGGTAAATTACCGGCGCATGTTCCGGAAGCAGGATCTCACTCATGATAATCCCGCCCTTTGCCGTAAAGTCATGCTCAATTCCGGTTTCGTCATTCAGCAACTTCTCTCCGGATCGATATGCGGCGGAGGCCACCGCAGAGCGGCCGGAAGAACGGCTGATAATCTTTATCGAACAGTGGTAAATTGCCATTTTCGTCTCACTATCCTTTCTTTCAGCAGTATCTCAGAAATAAGGCTTTCCGTATAGAATTACGCTCCTCAGACAATTTCTGTCTATGACAGCATGCCTGCCGTCCTTAAACTGATGATGAATACACTTCGCAATTGCCTATTCTGAGAAGGCTGCACTCCGTAAAGCATCCCGGCATGGGCGGAAACTGCACTTTGCACAGGAACGCCGTCTGCGTAAGACCGTTCTCCGCGCAGGAGCTCTGTCCGGGAGGACCGGTTCCAAAGGCAGCGCCTTTGATTCGCCCAGAAAGGCGAAGGGGATGTCCGGCGGACAGCCCGGCCTCGCAGAGCGCGCTTATGAATGTGGGCTCCGCCCACATATAAGTGCGCCCTTACAAAGTAAGGGAGGCCCAAAGACAGTCACTCCTCTTCATTCAGATCCCGTTTCGGCACATCTTCTTCTGCCATGGCCCTGGAAAAGAAATGCCCTCTGGCTTCCTGATTTTCCAGAAACCGGATTAACTTCGGAAGGTCTTTTTCTTCAATCGGTCTGCCAAGAATCTTTTCCACTTCCGCGCCGATCATGATCAGCCTTTTTATCCTGGCTTTCCGGTTTTCTGCAGCCTCCCGTTTCAACAGCTGCTTCTTTCGCGCATTCATCTGTTCCTGCTTCTTCTCAATTTCAGCGATCATTTCGCCGGTTGTTTTTCTTGCCGCCATGTATTATTTCTCCTTTCCGAACAGCCGATTCAAAATCTCAAGAATCATTCTCAACGATTCCAACAATTCCGAATCCATGTTTTCCAGCTTCACATCCTGATTAATTTGTTCTGCCAGTTTCTTCATGAGTCGGTCATATTCCCGGAACGTCCGGACGTTGCCTTTTACAAGTACTGTCTGATAAAGACAGCTTTCGATAAAAAATTCTGCCCTGTCCAGGCCTGTCAGGGCAATCCTGGCTTCAATCCGATTTTTCTCTTCCGGTGTAACACGGAAGTTTATAATCGTATTTCTCTTCCTCGCCTTTTCATCTTTCGGCTTTTGGTCACGTCCTTTTTCCATCGTCGGTCTTATAAAAATCTTATTCTTCATTCGCTTCCTCCCCTGAAAATGCCTCGTCCAGTTTCTTCGCCATCTCCTGCTGTACCGACGGATACAGATGTGAATATCTTTCCGTGACCGTAACGCTTTCATGTCCCAATCTCTGAGCGATCTGAACCGGAGAATAACCGAGATTGATAAGAAGCGCACAGCTCGAATGCCGCAGATCATGAATTCGGATTCTTTTAACACCGGCTTTTCGACAGCCGCGATCCAATTCATGATGCATATAGTATTTCGTCACCGGAAACAATCTGCTCTTTCCATCCACCTTGTATAATGATGCAAAGTAATCTTCCATCTCCCTGCAAAGAAACTCAGGGAGATCAATCCGCCGATTGCTTTTCTCCGTCTTCGGTGAAGTAACCATCTCTTTCCCTTTGATCGTCTGGAACGTTTTGTTAATTCGCAGCGTCTTTTTTTCAAGGTCAAAATCATCCCTTGTAAGCGCCAGCAATTCTCCGCATCTGATACCTGTCCAGTACAGGAGTTCAAACGCATAATAGGAAAGCGGCTTCTCCTTCATCTCTTCGGCAAATTTCAGATATTCATCCTTCGTCCAGAAAAGCATTTCCCTTGTCTTTACCTTTCCCATTTTCTTATTAGCCAGGCAGGGATTTTTCGGAAGGTCATAGTATTTTACCGCGTGGTTGAAAATTGCGTTTAACTGGTTCTGAATGCTTCGCAGATATGTCTGAGAGTATCCTTTTCCCTGATCATCCCGCAGACTTAGAAGTTCATTTTGCCACTGCAGAATATCTGTAGATGATATCTCTGCCAGGCTCTTGTTCTTAAAATATGGCCGGATATGCGCATCGATCACAGACTCTTTTGTTGCGAAGGTGCTGGCCTTGATCTGAGGTCTCAGATCTCCCAGATAAATATCAATAAAGGTGTCAAACCCCATGTTGATGTCTTTATTATTCCTGGCGAGAAACTCCCGCTCATATGCAACTGCCTCCTTTTTTGTTTTGAAGCCTCGCTTGTCATGCCTCCTCTGCTCCCCCTTCCAGTCCTTGTAATAAACAGAAACCCTCCAGGATTCATTGTTGTAACCGTTCCACTTATCCTTATATACCGCCATTTGCATCTTCTCCTTTCTCCGCGTACTATGTGCAGACTATGGTTGGCCATTGTCCTGACATATCCCATGTCCATCTTCCTGTTCAGGAGACGGAATACGGCTTTCCTCGAAATGATTTCAGATAATCATCATGAATGCTTGACTGTACTTCCATCGTTTTGGCCAGGCTCGTCGTGTACAGCATAGAAACCAGATACGGAACCATATGTTTTATTTCCAGGTCTTTGTCGATAACCCGGTCCAAAACATCAGCAACATGATCGTACGTAAGCTTTAGAAACTGTGACTTCA
>ODAI011049925.1_pt1 | contig 15868 bp, 12 predicted proteins | sample 1539321 | NCBI WGS metagenome assembly ODAI01 (sample SAMN02144231, study PRJEB22623) | gut metagenome | biome: sheep rumen | host: Ovis aries | place: New Zealand
GGCGACTGCGAGCATCTTCCATTCGACGCAGAGGCTTTCGACGTCATCATTTGTTCGCAGAGTTTCCACCATTATCCGAATCCGCAGGCGTTTTTAGAGAGTGTGCGGCGTTGTCTGCGGAAAAACGGCAGGCTGATTTTGCGCGACATGACAATTGGCATTCGACCGATTCACTGGTTTGTAAACAAGATTGAACTGCCCATTCTCAACTGGTTCGGCTACGGCGACGTGCACTGCTATAACCGCGAGGAACTGCAAAAACTTTGCGACAAAACGGGGCTGACGCTGGAGCGTTTTGAGCAACGAAAAGGACTCCGTCTGCACGCTGTCATCCGAAAAATTTGATTTTTCAGGATTTCGCAATGTCAAACAAATAACAGACGTAATATGGCAGATAAAATTAAGAAATCATACAAGGTTAGTAAAAGTTTTTATGACGATGTCATTACGCAAAGTAAATGGTGGAGTAAGTTGTATTTCAAGTTGCTCTGGGGCGGTGTCGATAACAACGAGATAGCCTGTAAGGTGCTCAGTTGGATTCCTGATGATTTCGCAGGCAAATTGCTTGATGTGCCTGTAGGCACAGCAGTGTTCACAAAGGAGAAATACCATCGTTTGCGCCAAGCCGATATCACCTGCCTCGACTACAACCAAGATATGTTGAAACAAGCGGAGTACAGGTTTCGTAGGGCTGGTATTACTAATATCAAGACGATGCAGGGCGATGTCGGCGCACTGCCTTTCGAGGATGGAACGTTTGACAAGATACTCTGTATGAACGGTCTACACGTGTTCCCAAATAAGACAAAGGCATACGCAGAAATCCTCCGCACGTTGAAATCTGGTGGCGAATTGTTGGCCTGCTTCTATATCGCAGGAGAACAAAAAGTAGCAGATTGGCTCGCCCGCACCGTTATGACTTGCATAGGATGGTTTACACCTCCTTTCGATACAGCTGAAACGCTTAGGGAACGGTTAGAATTTTACTACGACATCATAGATTTCCATATAGAGGGAGCAACGGTCTATTTAAGGGCGAGGAAGAAAAACTCTAATGTTGTTTGCCCGACTTCGGCCTGACGATGGTGCTCGTTGCGGTGATGGGATTGGCTAAAGTTTCAGATTCAGCCCGACAAACCACATGCGGGGCTACGCAGGGCCGTAAATGTTGCTTCACTGGTTTGTAAACAAGATTGAACTGCCCATTCTCAATTGGTTCGGCTATGGCGACGTACATTGCAACAACAACCATGAATTGCTGCGTCTTTGCGAGGCTTCTGGTTTGTTTTTGGAGCGTTTCGAGCAGCGGAAAGGATTTCGGTTGCATGCTGTCATCCGAAAAATCTGAAGTCATTTGTATTCCTACTTGCTTTTCGGATTTTCGGGCACACTGGAACCAGTCCTTTTCACCCTATATAGGGCCTTTTAGGGGAAAGAACCCAATTGTAGCCTTTCAATTGTTTCCGATGGCTTGCTTGTATTCCAAAAGTTTATTCTGATAATTCGCAAAAGCATCCGTATGGCGGTCGCAGGCCTGTTGAAAAAGCATCTGAGCTTCAAGCAAATCTGACATTTTTGCCGTCCCGGCTTTATAGAAATTTTGATTTTGTCTCAGGTTTTCTTCTGCCTGTTCAATTCCTTTTTGTGCGATTTCCATTTGTTGGTAAGCCTCATAAACGTCATTCCATGCTTTTTGCATCCTGATTTTCAGCATTTGTGCATTATTTTCCAGCTGCTCAATTGCTTTTTGTTGTTCCAGTTTTTTGCGTTTTATCTCGTGGGCGCCTCCCCACCAATTGGAAATGGGAATGCTAATCGTGGCAAAAATCATCCCTGTCGTATGGTCGCTATCGAGCAGATTGTGGTAATTGTAACTTGCCCCGACGGCAACAGACGGCAGATGTTGGCCTATGGCCATTTTCTTCTGCAAATTGGTCGCATCGACCTGTTTTTGTAATAACTGATACTCGGGAAGAGCTTCAACTTGAAGTCCGTCGACTGCAGGCGGTAGCGTCAAATGCCCAGCTTCGGGAGTCTTTACTTCAAATGTGGATGTTTTGAGCCTGCAATGCTGTGACAATGTCAGTTTTAAGATGCCCACGGCATTTTCGAGCTTCAACCTCTGACCCTCAATGTCGTTCATCCTGAGTTTGACCTGTAGCAAGTCGTTGTGCAGTGCCACGCCGGCCCTCACAGCTACGTCGACGTCTTTGCAGATGCTGTTCAACAGCGATTCAACGGCATGGATGGTCTTCATCTTTTCTGTTAAGGTGACAATTTGCCAATAATATTCTTCTGTTTTTTTGTCTATCTCATTTTCTGCCATCTGTAGCTGTAGAAGGCTCACCTCTTCGCCAATCCTTGCCAGCTTGTTGCCGTTGACAATCTGTCCGCCTGCGAAAATGGGCTGAAGGGCGGTGACGGCAGCCAAGGTTCCTTTCTTCATCAATGAGAGGCCGACTGGATTGGACAGGGCGACCAACATGTCCATTGGCAGAACCCTTTGCAGCACGGGCATGATGTTCGATGGAATATATTCCGAGGGATTGATTTCCATCTTTGCCATGCCATCGCTTGTATTGAACCAAAATCCCGTGGCACTAATGTTCGGGAAAAACTTGGTGAAGGCTTCTTTGCGTTGTTGCCTTGCGATTTCAAGGTCGTAGGTCGCAGCTCGTCTGCTGGCATTGTGCTGGATGGCAGAATCTTTGAGCTGTTGAAGTGTGTAGGTTTGGGCATTGGCCGATGAGCCGATGAGAAGACCGCATGTGATGGCTAATATTTTTTTCATGTTCAAATTCATGTAATTATACAACATTTATTTTGTTGAAACTTTCCAGTAGACAACGGGTAGCATGGTGACAACCATGATGAGCGAGCCGATGCCGCCGGCAAAAATCGTGACTCCTACGGGCATCCAGAACGACGAACCGGCGACGATCATCGGCACCACGCCCACCGCAGTGGTGGCAGTGGTCAAGAAAATCGGCACCATGCGGCGCTTGCCGGCCTCATAGGCTGCATGTTTTACGGCTTCGTTGTATTTTTTTCGATCAACGTTCCAGTCGCCATGTTCGGCAATGTGTTTTTTGATGAGGTCGATGGCATGCTCAAAAATCAGAATCTCGTTGCGCATGATCATGCCCATGAGCGTGATGACTCCCATGATGGAGGTGAGCCCGAGGGTGCGGTTCATCAGTCCCAGGCCGACGAGCGTGCCGGGCAACATCAGCCCGAGCGCCGCCATGCAGACAAAGGTAATGCCGTATTTTTTGAAGTTGAAGAGCAGGAAGAAGAAGACGATGACCATTGAAATGGCGACACCGCCAAAGATTTGAGGCATTGCCTCTGCATTGTATTCGATTTCTCCGCCCACTTCGGCACGGACACCTTCGGGGATCGCGATTTCCTCTTGCATGATGCTTGCAATACGGTTTTCGACAGGTGTGGAGTAAACTCCGCTGGCAAATTGGGCTGTTACGGTGATGCAGCGCTCGCCGCCGCGGTGCTGGATGCGTCCTTCGCTCCATTTTGGTCTTACTTTGCCTATTTGTCGCAGGGGAATGGTGTTGTTTTTGTTGCCCACTCCTGCCGAAACCATTGCCGTCGGTGTGGCTATGCCCAGATCTTCAATGTCGGAGAAGGTCTTCTGGGCATCGTCTTTCACGATGATTGCCATCTCGTAATCCTCTTCCCAAATGTTTCCTACGCGCAAGTCGCCTGTCGTGGCACTCAGGTTCAGGGCTGCCGTGGTCCGGGTAATGCCTAATTGTGCCGATGCAACAGGGTCTAGTTCTACATTGATGATGGGCGAGGGCTGCAAATAATCGGTGTGTACCCATTCTAGCTCAGGCATCTCGCGCATTCGTCCCATCAAGCGCTCTGCAACGGTGTGTAAGGAGTCGAGGTCTTCTCCATAAAAGCGGAATTCGAGCTCTGGGACTTCCAGATAGTCAAGACGTTTGAAACGGACGTATGCTTCTGGAAAATATTCCGCCCATTGGGGCTGATATTGGGCAATCAGGTCAAGTGTTGCTTGTTGCGACTGGGTGTTGACAATGAACTGCGCAAAGTTCTTGCCCGCCATTTGTGGCGCGTATGCTGTCATGAAACGTGGCGCAGAGCAGCCGATGAAGCTGGTGATGCTTTTGATGCGTTCATCTTTTTGAAGTACTTGTCGCAATGTGTCAGCAACGGCGCGGGTGTCGTCCAACCCTTTTCTCTCTGGCAAAAATATCTCTACGGCAAATTGGTCGCGGTCGGCAAATGGGAAGACGCGTATTTTCAAGGCAGGGACGATAACCAGGGAGATGAAGACGAGGGCGATGCCGCCAATGGTGAGCCAAGGGTGCCGGAAGGTGAAGTCAAGTATGCGAATATAGGTTCTTTGCACACTTTTGGTGATGGTGTTTCCATCTGTTTTTACTTTGTCGGGCTTGATGATCAACACTTCAAGAAGTGGGATGACAGTGACGGCAAGCAAAAGTGACACCAATAAATTGATGGCAATGGTCCAGGGAAAGGCTTTCATCGCATCTTGGAAAGCGCCTTTCATCGTTAGCAAAAGTGGGAAGAAAATGATGCTGATGCACAAAGTTGCCAGCATCATGGGCATGAAGTATTGCTTTGCAGAGCTGATTGCGGCTTTTTTAGGCTCAAACCCTTTGTCTAAGTATTCCAAATAACCGTCAATGACTACGATAGAGTTGTCGACAACCATTCCCAGGACAACGATGAGGGCGGCCAGGGTGACGATGTTCAGCTCAATGCCTACCATGTACATAATGGCTACGGAGATAAACGTGCTGAGTGGGATGGTGATGGCTGCGACAATCGCTGAACGCAAGGGGAATAGCATCATCATTACGAGAATGATGATTGCCATCGAAATGAGCAAGTCGCGCAAAAAGTCGTTCACGCTCATACTGACCACTTTGGGCTGGTCGGCAATGCGGGTAATTCTCACGTCGTCGGGCAGGTCGTTTTGGCGGAAATCGTCGAGCACCTTGTCTACGTCTTTCCCGTATTGAACAATATTGTTGCCGGGGGTCATCTCCAATGACAGCAGTATGCAGGGGTGTCCGTCTTGCTCAATGTAGCCTTTTGAGGCATCGTACTCACGCACGACGCGCGCAACGTCCCGCACTCGCACCATTTTTCCGCTGGCAGGGTCGTTGTAGATGATTTGGTTGGCTATTTCTTCTGTGCTGTTTCCGCTTGCCTCAATGTGTATGGGCGTTTGTTGGTTGGCGTTGCCGAGATTTCCGCTTATTGTCGTGAGGCTTTGTGCTTGTAGATGGGAGAAAAGCATTTGTTGACCGATGCCGTATGCTTGTAATCGCTGCCGGTCGACATAAAGCGAGATTTGCTCTTTCTGTTCGCCGTAAAGCCGTACGTTTGCCACCGAAGGGATGCGGCGGAGACGGTCGGACAGACCGTCGGTGTAGTCTTGCAGCTCACGATAGTTGCGCTCCCTGCTTTCGATGGCGATGAGCAGGGCAGAGGTGTTGCCGAAATCATCATTTGCCACCAATGCCATTACTCCGGGGGGCAGTGACTGCTTGAAAAGAGTTAGTCCATGCTTGATTTTTGACCATACCTCGTCTTTGTTATTGACATTGTCGTTCAGTTTTACCATTACGATGCATAGGCCGTTTTGCGCCGTGGTGGTCGTTTTCGCACGATTCACTTCGCCGTAGGTGAACAGATAGCGCTCCAATGGGCGCGCCACTTGCTGTTCCACTTCTTCGCTGGTTGCACCTGGGTAGACTGCTACAACGACACCTTGGCGAATGGTAAATGCGGGAAATTCGTCTTTCGGCATGTCATACAAGCCAAAAATACCCAGTACAAACAGAATGCCGATGATGAGTAATGATATCGAGTAATGTTCCAATGGCCATTTGAGCCAGTCCGTCTTTTTGCCCATTCGTTCTTGATGCTGTAAGTGTAACTACTGTTGTGAGATGATATTTTTACTGAAAAGCGACCAAATTGCCTTCGCTTAATTTCTGATAGCCCTCCGTCACTATGCGATCTCCTGATGAGATGCCGCTGGTAATGGCGACACGGTTGCCCATGGTTTGTCCTATTTTCACTTCGGTGCGCCGTGCCGTGTTGCCTTTGTCTATTTTCCACACAAAAAGCCTGCCGTCCGATTTTTTCTGGACACAGGTCAGCGGTAGCGTGTAGATGTTTTCTTTGTCAGCTGCCGAAAAGTCGCTATTTATGGCAACGGTTGCCACCATCCCCGGCAATAGCTTATGGTCGCTGTTTGCGGCTTGTATGCGGGGGTCGTTGGTGTGTGTGAAGGGAATCGCCAGTACACCTTTCTCGATTTTTCCGCCGCTCAGCTGCTTCTTGACCGCTTCTACGTTGATGGTCGTGGGGGTATTGTTCCTGATGCCGCTCATCTCAGACTCAGGAATCGAGACTTTGATGTTGACAGTATTGATGTTCAGTATTGTGGCAACGGCTTGTGAGGGCATTGCCGTTTCGCCGGCATCGATGTTTTTCCGTCCGATAATGCCGCTGACGGGAGCCAGCAAGCGACAGTCCGCCAGATTTTTTTTTGCAATCTCCAGCTGCGACTTGGCCTGCGCCACTTTGCTTTGGATTTCCATCCATTGCATTTCCGTTATCGAACCGTTGTCGTGCAGCATGGTAAAACGTTGCAATGCGTCATTGGCCTGTGCCATCTGTGCCTCGGCTCCTGAGAGCAGGCTTCTGGCCTGAGCGTCGTCCATCTCGGCAATCAGTTGCCCGCGACTCACCATTTGCCCTTCGCCTACGAGCATGCGCTTGACGACACCCATGCTTGTGAAGCTAACTGCTGTCGCCTCACTTGCTTCGACGATGCCTACATAGTTTCTCCCCGTTGTACCACCGCTTGGCATCACTACCTCGGCTTTTACTTTTACGGGGTTCTTTTGCAGGCCTCTTTCATGTTCTTTGCAGCTATAAGCCATTAAAATAGCCAATAGAAAAATTGCTATTTTTTTCAAAATCTTCATTGTCTCAGTTTTTAGTGCAAAATTGGTGATTTTTTCTTTATTTGCAATGTTCTATTTTTCCTTTTGTTTTGTCTTTTTGGCTCAAAAGAACAAAAAAGTTGGTCAAAAATGTCTTTTTTTCATTGTCTTGTCAAAAAAAATGGTCATCTTTGCAAAAAGTGATGAGTAGGAAAAAGTTCATCCATTTTGACGGTTGACGACCTACACTGGTCTTTACTTTGAATTGAATGGAATAAAAAACGGAATAACGAATAGAACCTGTAATTTTATGCAAATCGGAGGAGAAGACATCGGCATTCAGTCCTTGCCCGTCAACGAGTTGGTGGATGTTGGCTATTATGACGACGACATGTTGATTATAGACAACGTCAAGTCTTTTATAGAGCCAAGTTTTGCCCGCATCACAACCAATTTTATTGTCGTTTGCACCAAGGGAAAGTCTGTTGTTGAGGTTAATGGCGAGTCGCTTCAACTTGAAGCCAACCATTTGTTGGTAGGCGTCCCCAACGTCACATTGAGTAATTTCATGGTCTCGTTGGACTTCGAATTTAAGGCTTTTTTGTTCACCAATCGCCTGTTGCAGCGGTTTTTGCATGAAAAAGTCGGACTTTGGAATGAATTGATGTACGCCCGTCAGCTGCATGTCATGCCGATAGAGGAGGAAAACGTGCGGCTGCTAAAAAAGTTTTATGATATTTTACAGATAATTTTCAAAGAGCAAGACGACAACCCTTTTAGAACAGACATCATCCAGTCGCTTTTGAGAGGCGTTTTTCTCAGGCTTTGCGGCTTGTTGAACTTAAAGCGCCATGAAATGCAGTCGCAGGCGAAGTCCTCGGACATGCTATTCCTGCAATTCCTCAAAATATTGGGTGAGATGCAAGTCAAGCATCAGCCGGTGGACTTCTTCGCCCGGGCGCTCTGCATAACATCGAAGAATCTCACGCAAATCTGCAAGAAAAACTCTGGAAAGACTGCCAGTGAATGGATAACGGAACATGTCCTTGAAGACATCCGGTATTATTTGAAGCATACAGACTTGGGATTAAAGCAAATCTGCGACCGCCTGGGCTTCTCCAACCCCTCGTTTTTCGGGAAATATGTCAAACGGCATTTTGGAGTCACGCCAATCGAGCTGCGCAATCGGTGACGGCAGGCGTTTCTGGCTTTTAACACCTTAGGCATGCGTTGGATTTGGAGGGAAAAAGGCGAATAGGCGAAATACACCCTTATTGTTGGCAAAAGATTTTGTATAATGAAAATAAATTGATACCTTTGCATCGGTTTTTAAAACAAAGATTATGGCTTTTTTCGGATTGTTTGGAAAAAAAGAGAAAGAAACATTAGACCAGGGTCTTGAAAAGACGAAAGAAGGGATGCTCGGCAGGCTGGCGCGCGCCGTGGCAGGAAAATCGAAAGTGGACGAAGAGGTGCTCGACGACTTGGAGGAGGTGCTCATCACATCTGATGTCGGCGTGGATACGACACTCAAGATCATTGAGCGCATTGAGGCGCGGGTGGCGCGCGACAAATACGTCTCGACTTCTGAATTGAACGCCATCCTGCGAGACGAGATTTCCAGGCTTTTGGCAGAGAACAATGCAGTGGACAATGGGGCGTGGAGCCTTCCGGAAAGCCACAAGCCTTACGTCATCTTGGTCGTGGGCGTAAATGGAGTAGGCAAGACCACGACAATCGGAAAGCTGGCCCATCAGTTTAAACAATCAGGCAAAAAAGTCTATCTGGGCGCGGCAGACACGTTCCGTGCGGCGGCAGTAGAGCAGTTGACCATTTGGAGCGAACGCGTCGGAGTGCCCATTGTTAAGCAGCAAATGGGATCGGATCCTGCATCCGTGGCCTTTGACACATTAAGCTCGGCAAAGGCGAATGGCGCCGATGTCGTGTTGATTGACACGGCGGGCAGGCTGCATAATAAAGTAGGACTGATGAATGAGCTTAAAAAGATCAAGGATGTGATGAGAAAAGTGCTTCCTGATGCACCAGATGAAGTATTGTTGGTATTGGACGGATCGACAGGGCAAAATGCTTTCGAACAGGCAAAACAGTTCTCGGCAGTGACACAAATAACCAGCCTTGCCATCACTAAGCTCGACGGCACGGCAAAAGGCGGAGTGGTCATTGGCATTAGCGACCAGCTCAAGGTCCCGGTAAAATACATCGGCTTGGGTGAGGGCATGGACGACTTGCAGCTATTCGACAGCCGGCAGTTCGTCAATTCTTTGTTTGATGAAAAAAAAATATAAAAATTGGAGAAAAATACGATTGATATTATCACGATGGGCTGCTCGAAAAACCTGGTCGACAGCGAGTTGCTCATGAAACAACTTGAGGCAAATGGCTTTCATTGCACGCATGACGACGAGTCGCCTCGAGGGGAGATCGCAATAGTGAACACCTGCGGGTTCATCGGTGATGCAAAGGAAGAAAGCATAAACCTGATTCTCAGCTTGGTACAGGCAAAAGAAGAGGGAAGGCTCAAGCGACTCTATGTCATGGGCTGTCTTTCGCAGCGCTATCGAGAAGAATTGGAAAAGGAAATACCGCAGGTAGACCGTTTCTTTGGGAAATTTGACTACATGGAGCTTTTGGGCGAGTTGGGTAAAACCTTCATCAACGCTTGTTCCGGACATCGAAAGCTGACGACCCCAAGACATTATGCATACCTTAAAATTAGCGAAGGCTGCGACCGCCGCTGTGCCTATTGTGCAATACCTTTGATAACAGGCAAGCACATTAGTCGGCCAAAATCGGAAATCCTTGAAGAAGTACGCCAGCTTGTGGCAGAGGGTGTCAAGGAATTTCAGGTCATTGCACAAGAATTGACGTACTACGGGGTTGACCTTGACGGGAAGCGCCATATTGCCGACCTCATCTCGGAAATAGCTGATATTGAGGGAGTTGAATGGATTCGGCTGCACTATGCCTATCCCAACCAATTCCCAGACGAACTGCTCGAAGTGATGAAGGAGAAGAAAAACGTATGCAATTATTTGGACGTTGCCCTTCAACACATTTCTGACCGTATGCTTGACCGCATGCACCGCCATGTGACCAAGCAAGAAACGTATGAGTTTGTGCGTAAATTGAGGGAAAGGGTGCCAGGCATCCATTTGAGAACAACCTTACTGGTCGGATTCCCAGGAGAAACAGACGAAGATTTTAATGAACTGATGGATTTTGTGCGCGATGTCCGTTTCGAGCGACTGGGCGCATTTGCATATTCAGAGGAAGAAGGAACCTTCTCGGCACTAAACTATGACGATGATGTGGATGAAGCGGTAAAACAAGAACGTTTAGACCGTCTGATGGATGTGCAACAAGACATAAGTGCAGAAATTGAAGCAGAAAAAATAGGGAAGACCTTAAAGGTTGTCATCGACAGAAAAGAGGATAATTACTATGTCGGACGTACGGAGTTCAGCAGTCCGGAAGTCGACCCGGAGGTGTTGATACCTATGGATAAAAAACTAGAAATAGGTAGCTTCTACCAAGTCAAGATCACGGACAGTGAACCTTTTGACATTTATGGAGAAATTGTTTAAACAAAATTTGTAGAATATTGAATAACAGGGATTTTATAACGGAATTGTCAAGCCGTTCAGGTATTTCGCTTGATGAGACACAGCAATGTGTTCAAGTTGTTGTTGATGCAATGGCGTCCTGTTTTGATGAAGGTGAAAATGTTCAAATACCTAGTTTCGGAACTTTTGAGCTGAAAAAACGGATGGAGCGTGTGGTGGTCAACCCTTCGACAAAGGAGCGCATGCTAGTGCCCCCAAAATTGGTGTTGGCGTTTAAGCCCGTCAAATCCTTGAAGGATAAATTTAAGAAAAGGAGGGACGATGAATAAGGCGGCAGTCCAAGTGTTGGTTGAGGCACTTGCCAAAAAGCGAGGCATGAAGAAAAGTGAGGCCGAGCGGCTTGTTTCTATGCTTTTTGAGGTGATCGTCGAAGGGCTTGAGCGCGACAAGCTTGTGAAAATCAATGGACTCGGGACGTTTAAGCTCGTTGATGTGCGCAGCAGAAGCAGCGTGAACATCAAGGATGGCAAGCGCATGAACATTGACGCCTACGAGAAGATCGCCTTTACACCAGATGCCGATTTGCGCGATTTGGTCAACCGGCCGTTTGCGCATTTTGAAACGGTTATTTTGAATGAGCATGTTCAATTTTCCGATCTTGACGAGGATGCTATTGGGACAGATGAAGAAAAGGAGCTTCTTGATGATGAAAAGCCCTCAAGAGAAGACGTGGGCGAGGAGATGGAGCCAGAGGAGGGGGTTGAAGATTGTTCGACCGATGAAGAAGCCGCTGAGGAGGTGGATGAGGAGGAAAAAACTCTTGCAAAGGTGATTGAAATGTATACAGGAAGTCGTCCAAATACAGGTTATGACAAAGCTAAAGTTCGCTTCTCGGAAGTAAAAGGGAATGAGTTGAAGGAGGCTGTTGATGAAAGAAATATTGATAAGGATGGAGTTAAGGATGAACTGGCGGGAGTGGCAAATGTGTCGCGAGATGTGGAAAACGTGATGATTGAAAAAAGTTCTATTGAAGAAAAATTGCCAGAAAGCGATGGTCAAGAAATGGACCAGGAGGAGGAAACCTGTGAAAAACGACATTTTTCTTGGTGTAAGCATCTTTTATGGAGTTTGCTGTTACTCGCCATTGGTTTTGGACTTGGATATTTTACAAGAGGAAACTTTAAGTTTAATGAAACTTTACAAATAGCTGTTAATAAGCAAGATAAAGTTTTTGAAAAAAATAAAGAAGAAAAGAAAGAGGGTTTGAAGGCAAAGGCTATAAAGCCAGAAGCACAACCTCAACAAGAAGTCAAGTCGGAAGTCGTTGAGCAAAAGACAACTGAGTCTACTGAGCAAAAAACGATTGAAGACCAATATGCCGAAATTAACACCAAGGATGCGCGTGTCCGCCTTGGTGCCTATCGGATTGTCGGTGTTGCCGATGAGGTCACTGTTGTTAAAGGACAGACCTTGAAGTCTATTTCAAAAGCCCATTTGGGGCCTGATATGGAATGTTATGTGGAGGCCATCAATGGCGTGAAAGAGGTTAAGGCGGGCGACAAGCTGAAGATTCCTAAGCTTAAAATGCGGCAATTGAAGAAAAAACGAGAGAGATAGGCTTTATTTTTTTGACTAAATTAAAAATTTTGACTGAATAGTAGAAAATGGAGCATCAGTTCACACGCACCCAGCTGTTATTGGGTGACAGCGCTCTGGAGACACTGCGCAACAGCCGCGTCGCCGTCTTTGGGGCTGGCGGTGTCGGCGGTTATGCAATTGAGGCGCTGGCGCGATCGGGAGTAGGGGAAATTGCCGTCATCGACAATGATAAGGTCTGTGTGACTAACATTAATCGCCAGATTTATGCTTTGATGAGCACGATTGGTCAATACAAGGTGGATGTGGCAGAGCAGCGGATTCGTGACATCAATCCGGATTGTGTCGTGCGTACTTTCAAGATGTTTTATTTGCCCGACAATGCCGATGAGTTTGCCCTGGCCGACTATGACTATGTTGTTGATTGTATCGATACGGTAGTGGCAAAGATGGAATTGGCAAAGCGGTGCCATGCTTTGAAGATTCCGTTTATCTCCAGTATGGGCGCCGCCAATAAGATGGATGCGGCGGCATTTCGGGTGGCCGATATCAGCAAGACGAAGATCGACCCTTTGGCAAAAGTTCTTAGGAAAAAACTCCGGGCACAGGGAATCCGCCATTTCAAGGTGGTGTATAGCGAAGAAGAACCGTTGAAGCCTTTAATTACAGGTAGTTTGACGGATTATTTGCCTGCAGGTAGTAGCCGCAGGTCGGTACCTGCCAGCAATGCCTTTGTACCGCCTTCGGCTGGTTTGTTGATAGCAGGTGAAGTCGTCAAAGATTTGCTGGAGAAGGCAGGAACGTTTAGAGAATAATGTTTGAAGCAATCGTTTTCGTTGATGTCGAATTCCGTTTTTCATTTTAAACAATTTTCCGTAGACCAAAGCCAGTGTGCGATGAAAGTCGGTACGGACGGCGTCTTGTTGGGCGCGTGGGCGCATGGGGGCGAGCGAATTTTGGACATCGGGACGGGCACTGGCCTGATTGCATTGATGATGGCGCAGCGTTTCCCTGATTCATCGATTACTGCTATTGAACTGAACGAAAAGGCGAGCCGACAGGCGGCAGAGAATGTGCTCAATTCCCCTTTTTCAGGACGTGTGAGGGTCTTGCATCAGTCTTTTCAGCATTTTTTGAGTTCATTTGATGTAAAGAGTATGACGCTTTTTGACGCAGTGGTCTGCAATCCGCCCTATTTTGTTGATGCCTTAAAATGCCCTGATGAAGAACGCTTGAATGCCCGGCACGCAGTTGCACTCACTTTTCCAACCCTGCTTCGCGGAGTAAAGATGCTGTTGGCGAGCCAAGGCGCTTTTTCCGTTATCCTGCCTTACGACGCATGCCGTGAATTTGAAAGCGAAGCGTCAATGCATGGGCTTTATTTGGCTGAAATGTGTAAGATAAAAACTGTTTTGAAAAAAGCGCCCAAAAGGGTTCTGATGCGATTCAGCCATCATTTCGGCCCAGTGTGTTCAACAGAACAATGTTTGAGCGAACTGGGCTGTGAACGTTCGGAATGGTATCGGAAATTGACCCGTGAATTTTATTTATAAACACTTTAATGAAGTCATGAAATCAATTAATTAACAGCGACTTATAGTTTTATGACATTATTGTAGGTTTTGAGTTCGTCAATCCATCTTGTTTTTGGTTTTTCTTTAAAAATTCCGAATATGGCACTGCCACTGCCCGACATTTGGGCATATACGGCTCCGTTATTATAAAGCAGTTGTTTGATGTAGGCCAGTATTGGATGTTTATCAAAAACGGGGCGTTCAAAATCATTTGTCAGCGCATCTCTCCATTCCTCTATCGGTCTTTTGACGATTTCCAGGCAATTCCTCGTGTTTTTTTGCGGTAGGATATTAGCATACGCCTCTTTCGTCGAAATACTAATCTCAGGCTTGAGCAAAACGAGCCAATGGTCTTTCAACAAATGCTCCATTGATTCAATTTCTTGCAATTTCTCTCCAATGCCTGTAGCAAATGACGCTTTGCTTTTGATGAAAAAAGGGCAGTCGGCACCTAGTTTCATCGCATATTCTTCCAGTTGTTCGTCGCTGAGACCTAGTTGAAACATGTTGTTTAGCATCTTTAGCGTATAGCTACCATCGCTTGAACCGCCTCCAAGCCCAGCCTCAGATGGGATTTCCTTGGTTAGGCCAATTGTCACCGGTGGTAATCTATATTCCTTTTCCAAGATACGATATGCCTTGACAACAATGTTTTTTTCCTTGTCACAATCCAGTGAATTTCCGCTCAGATGGAGCAAACAGCTGTCGTTGGAGTCATTTCCTTCCGTTTGTTCCTTTATTTCCAATTGGTCGAAAACGGGAATGGGGTAAAAAACCGTTTCTATATTGTGGTAGCCGTCAGCGCGGCGCTCTACAACATTCAATCCTAAATTTATTTTAGCACATGGATAGGTTTTCATGAGTTTTTATTGGGTGGAATTAGTCGTGCAAAGATACAAAAATAAACTGATTTTTTGTCCTCTTTTAATTTTCAGACCATGAAAAAAGTTTTTTTAGGGAAGAAATTGCGCAAAAAGTGCGGCACCTCAAAAAGAGAGGAGCCGCACCTGAATTGTGTGTCGAATGGGGTCTATTATTTAATGTTTGGTTCTTCAAGCCCCAAGTTCCTTTTCTTGTCTATTGCCTTCAAAACAAGGCCTAACAATAGGGCGATAACCCCGAGGCCGGCGAACATGACCAAGGGAACGGTGTGATCCAGCTCTGTCGCAGCAGTGCCGGCAGGGTTGGTCATGTCAAGGATCTTGCCATAGAGCATGGGGAAGAGCCACAGACCGATGTTCTGAATCCAGAAAATCAGCGCGTATGCCGAACCGATGACCTTAGCATCGACCAATTTCGGCACGCTGGGCCACAACGAAGCGGGAACCAGCGAGAATGAAGAGCCCAGCACGAGGATGGTGAGATACGACACCATCACGCCTCCCATGGTGTTGCCCTTGAACATCGGCAACACGAAAGCGAAAGTCAGGTGGCAGGCGATGAGTAGCATTGAGCCCAGCACGAGCATTGACGCCGCTTTGCCTTTGTGGTCGACATAGCTGCCCAGAATCGGGGTGATCAGCACGGCCAACAAGGGGAACACTGCGAAGATAGACTCTTCGGACTGGCGCATGTAGCCCATGTAGCAATAGACAATCAGTGCGACGATAGAAAGGCCCAACAGTAGGTATTGGTTGATTTTCTTTTTCTGGAAATTACTCGCAAAACCAGTAGCAGCTACAGCCAACATAATTACATATTGGACGATAGTTACCGTATTGCTGGCCCAGAACGAATCTGCGGCCGGTTCGCTCAGTGTAAGGTTGCACTGGAGCATGTTCACGGCGTATTTCTGGAACGGGAAAATGGCCGAATAATAGAGCACGCAAAGCAGTGCAACGAGCCAGAAACCGCTGTCGGAAAGGATTTTTCCGATGTCGGAAATCTTGAACGGGTCGTCCTTCTCCTCGGCTTCGCCCGTCTGTGCGTCAAGTTTCTTGTCCATGAAGAAGTAGGCGACAAACATGATCAATGCGATGCATAGCAGCACTACGCCGAAGGCCACCGAGCGCGTCACGCTGACATGGCCGCCGAGCTTGGCGAAGAAGGGCGAGAAAATCATACAAGTGGCCACTCCGAGACGTGCCAAAGCCATTTCAGAACCCATTGCCAATGCCATTTCACGACCTTTGAACCATTTCAC
>ODAI014313155.1_pt1 | contig 15868 bp, 10 predicted proteins | sample 1539321 | NCBI WGS metagenome assembly ODAI01 (sample SAMN02144231, study PRJEB22623) | gut metagenome | biome: sheep rumen | host: Ovis aries | place: New Zealand
CGCTCTAACGGCAATAATCTTGAAATGGAAAAGGATTGGGAGCTGATGAGCGAACTCGACAAGGACGAACTTATTAACAAAAAGATGGTGCGCGAGTTGTAAGGTCGGGAAGAAATTTCCAGCATAGCTCACGAAAAATCAGGCAATGTTCACTTAACACTTATCCTACGGATAAGTGTAGAAAACCCGCATTGTACCGCCGTTTCTCGGCGCAAAAAATTTGCAAAGGTGGTATCCATAAAACTGAAAGCAAAGTTGACGGGACTCCTCTTTTGCGTTATATTTTTTTCAGATGATTTACTAAGTACGAAGATTTGAAGGAAAGGGGATTGTGACATGACTGAAAATAGTGCTCTCGGTCGCTCTTGAGTCGAAATTATGATTGCTTTGAGCAAAGCTCGTAAAGAAAAAGGTTTGACACAAAAAAATTAAGCGAAATTAGGAGACGATGAACATGAAAACTAAAAATGCATTTGCTTTCCGTGATTTCGATGCTACACGAATTCTTCAACGTACTTTCTTCAGAGATTTTCATTTCGACACTAACAAATCCGACATTGAAATTTTAGAATCATTAAACACAGTGGAAGAAGATTCTGTCGACGCTTGGGAAAGAAATTTGTACATTATAAAAGCAACACATGAACGTTTGACCGAGTTTCGTCACTTAATTGACAGACATAACGAAAAGCGACTTGATAAGTACAACAAAAAAAAGTCTCTATCTGAAAAGGTTAAAATAACCGAACTTCAACGACCTGCTCCTGTTATGGAATACTTCAGTGCTTCTCTCAGCGTTTTAGAACTCATGAACAAATTTAAGAAACTTTACTATGACATCGAAAAAAAACTTCAAGCTCGCTATAGAAAAGAATTCGGTACTCGACTAAGACAAATACGACAAGAAAAAGGATTACTACAAAAACAACTCGGCGACCTTATACAAGTTTCTCCTCAAGTTTTTTCGTTATATGAGCGTGGCGAGCAAGAAGTTCCCGTCCGTACAATAATAAGACTTACAAAAGTATTAAATATGAATAGTGACCAAATATTGGGACTCAAATAATTAAGCCCTTAGAGGCGATTTTTTTTTGACAAGCATAAAGTAAAATGCTAAACTAGAAAAATGATAATAATGATTTTCTTGATTAGAAGGTTAAAGAATGAATGATACTATCGAACTTATTTCAGAAACACCGACAAATTTGAATATGTCCGATAAAGACAAAAAAAGAACGTCGACCATAGCCGACGAAAACAGTATAAGTGCTAATAATTCCAATGAAGAGTGTATCACAAACGACACTGAAAAGCAAAGCCGAATCGAGGCGACAACGGAATTTTTCAATCTGCTGTTCGCTAGAGTACCAGCTGGACATTTCGTGTATCTGATGACTTTTGCAAATGGATGCCCGACTACTTATCCATACGCTCTTTCCGAAGAACATTGTCTGATTGAAATCGCGCAAAAGGCGATTGAACTTTCGGAATTAGGAAATGACGTATGGCACGCAGTAAATCTCGTTTGTGTTGCTCCAAAGGGTGGAAAACGCGGCGACGAAACAGCGGTGTCATATCAAACTGCCATCGTCGTTGACATAGACATTCAGTCCGACGCTCATAAAAGTGACAACCTCGCCGCCAACTCCGACGAGGCGAAATCTTTTCTGCCGTTTCCGCCGTCAATTATCATCAATTCGGGTTACGGACTTCATGCTTATTACATATGGGGTGAGCCTCTTGCTGTTACTGACCAAAATCGCGAAGAAATTAAACGTCGCAATAATCTACTTCTCGAAATCGTTCGGCAAAGGGCAAGTGGTAAAAAAATTGACGGCGTTGGAGATTTGCCAAGAATTCTGCGCACTCCTGGAACGTACAACTACAAACTCGGCAAAGACAATGCCCCTCTCTGTCACATCGTCGAAGATTCTGGCTTGCTCTTTTCTCCCGCTGAAATCGACGAGAAATTAAATGCTCTCTTCGTAGAAAAAAAGCCCGAACCTAAATCGACACATCTGCTGGATTTTGATTTTTATGACGACAATCCCGACCTAAAAGAATTTCGCATTCGCCGGATGCTCGATTATATCAACGTCGTTGACGGCGAATATGAAAAATGGTTAAGCGTTGGTATGGCTTTAAAAAATGAAGGCTTTGACTGTAGCTTATGGGAACAGTGGAGTCGAACTCAACCCGATTTCAAAGAAGGCGAATGCGAATCAAAATGGCAGGGTTTCAATCGTTCCGGTTACGGCATCGGCACGCTGTATCAATACGCTGTCGAAGGCGGTTATGACGAAAAAGAAACTCAAAGTGAATATCGTCAGCAACACAGCAAATTTTCTTCACCCTCAACACAGGAGAAAGATTCTATAACTATTCTTAAGTCTCAATTAAGGGAAGTAACCAAAGATTTGGCTGAATTCACTGCTGAAAAAGATACGGCTTTGGAACGTCTGCACGGTGTTGAAACCTTCGACAATGAAATCATTTTCTCGGAGGACGTTCTAACGTCGGCGGCTTTTGCCAAACTCTTTGACAGTAAAGCTTTTTCCGACTTCAAAGGTTCGATTGTTTTTTTCAATCAGAAAACTAAAGACAAAAAAGCGTCGGTAAATGATTGGCTCCGCGCAGTCAAAGAAAAAGCCGGCTCTCTTGACGCTCGGCATAAGGAGTTATTAACGCGGAAAAATGAAATTCAAAATCAAATCAGCTCATTGTTCTTTGTTACAGAACATGACTTGTTGAAGGGATTGGCATTTCCCATAGGTTACAGTGTTTCTGCTCAAAGCGGCATAGCAAAGATTGACGGCGAAAAAATCATTACCGTCTGTCGGCGTCCTATTGTTATCACGGAAAAAACTTACAACATTGAGGACAAAATCTTAAAGTTGAAGTTAGCTTACATGAATACAACGGGCAAATGGAAATCTTTACCTGCACAATCAGCGGCAATTATCTTTAACAGTCGCAAGCTTGTCGATTTAGCCGAGCAAGGTTTACCCGTGACCAGCTCCAATGCTACACAGCTCGTTGATTTTCTCGACGCCTTTAACGTTCAGAACGAAACTGTTTTTCCGATGACCTACTCGGTGTCTCGTGGCGGCTGGTACACTTTTGATGAGAAGGATTATTTTGTCGACCCGCGTTATGAGTTATCTGTGACCAAAGACGATAAGAAAATCCGCGTTAAGATTGATTCGCAAAGCCAATTCGTTCAAGCCTTGAAACAACACGGGAGTCTTAAAGCTTGGAAACACGCTTACAAATTGGCAAAGAAGTCTCCAGTTGCTCGGCTTATTGTGGCGGCGGCGATTGCGCCCATTTTGCTCAAAATTTTGGGTGAACGCAATTTCCTGCTCTATATTTATGCGCCAACTCGTGCTGGCAAAACTACTGCTTTGTACCTTGCGGCGTCCGTTGTCGGTTCCGAGAAAATCATTCGTTCTTTCGACGCCACCAAGAACGGTTTGGCGGGCGCGGCTGCTGATGTCAACGATTATCCTTTCCTGATAGATGAGAAACAAGTTGCCGACAACAAAATCAAAGAACAACTTGACAGTCTTGTTTATGCGCTCGCCAATGGCATTGGCAGGACTAAATTAAATAAAGACTCGACTTTACGGAAGACGACGGATTGGCGAACTATTCCAATTATGACAGGTGAAACGTTGTTGCTTCCCGACAATGTTACAGGAGGAGCCAATACTCGTTTGCTTACCATAGCCGCACCTGTTGTTATTCTTGACGCTCAGACGTGCAAGGAAATACGTAGCATTATCGCAGATAATTTCGGACTCGCATTCCCTAAAGTTATCGATAAAATTTTTGCCATTGGAAAAGACACATTGTGCAAAGCTTACAACAAAATTGTAGACGCTTTCACAGAGAAATATCCTGACGTACTTGACGAGTACCGCCGCTATATAGCAGTACTCACCCTTGCCGACGCTCTGCTCAACGTTTCTCTCAATGAAGATACACAAGAAGACCTTTCAACTGCTTTGGAAGACGCAACGCTTAACGCAAAAGAGATTTTCAAACTCCTGCCGACTACCACCGAAATTTCCGACACAGCAAGGGAAAGGGATTTTGTTCTCTCGATTATTGCTCAGAATCAAAACCGTTTTATTGGTGGCAACGTTGAACTCGACAGAATGCAAGCAATTTGGGGTAAGCTCAATGACAACGACGGCTATACTTACTTTTCGGCAAAAGCTTTACAAGACGAGTGTAATCACAGTGGATACAATTATCACAAGCTCATTGATGATTTAGTCGCCGACGGTTTTTTTGTTCCTGCTGACACAACTGAAAAGGGACGAAAGAAACCTCTCGCTACCGTAAATAAAAAACTCGGTAAGGCAAGCACACGTTGTTACAGAATCAGTACTAAAAACTTAAGCGAAAGCGAATAAGTTTCTCAGAATCAAATAAATTACGCGGCGTCCGTGCCGCCCCCTTCCCTCCAACCAGTTTAATGAAACATTAAAGGAGAGGAAGTTTTTTTATGCCTTAAAAGCTGGTTACACAGCTTGATTATGCAGTTATCGATATGGTTACACACTCCCCCAATTGTGTAACCAAGTGTAACCAAAAGTGTAACCAAGAGATTGGCGTAATAACGCCATTTATAAGCAATAATTACTATAGGTTACACAGTTACACAAAAAAAGTAGTCTCTGTATAGAAAAAAAAAGTACACGCAGATTTTTTTCTCTCTGTGTGTTTTTTTTTTCTGTATAAGGGTATAAAAAATTGTGTAACTTGTGTAACCGTGTAACTTCAGAATTTTCTTGAAATTTTATTGGCGTCGTGACGCCATTTTCGGGCTAAAATTGCCCGAAATTTTGGTTACACAATTGGTTACACAATCCCCAAAAAAGTGTAACCTCCTGTGTAACCAGCGTGTAACTGAGGTGTAACTAGAGGTGTAACTAGAGATGTAACTGTGTAACCAAGTCTATTTTGGACTCATGACGACATTGGAAAAAAATTTCCCTTCCTCTCCCTGTGTCATTTAACAGTTGGTGAGGAAGGGACGAATTTCGCTTGCCCGATGTTTAGTAGTCGATGGATTCCGAGTAGTGACATGCGACGAAATGATTAGGCTCAAGCTCACGGAAGGTCGGCTTTTCCTTTTGGCACAGTTCTTGGCAATGTTCGCAACGATTTTGGAACGGGCAACCACTCGGAATATTCAGCGGACTGGGAATGTCACCGGGTAAAATGCCGATGTATTGATTTTTGGCTTGGTCGGTTGAGAAAACTGCCTTGAGCAAAGCGCGTGTGTAGGGATGCCGAGCTTGATGAAGTTTATCGCCGTCGAGTTTTTCCATCATGTTTCCGAGATACATGACGGCAACGCGGTGGCTGAACAAACTGACCAATGCCATGTCGTGACAGATAAAAATGTACGTAATACCTTTTTCGCGCTGGAGTTTGACTAACAACTTTATGATTGTGTCTTGAACGGAGACATCAAGTGCGGAAGTCGCCTCGTCGCACGCGATGATTTCCGGCTCCAAAGCTAAGGCGCGGGCAATGGCAACGCGCTGACGTTGACCGCCGCTCATGTTGTGCGGATAGCGATTCACAAAATCAGCGGGCAAGTCCACCTGTGTTAAAAGTTCCCGTGCTTTGGAATCAACGTCGCTCTTGGTAATCAGGTCGAAATTCAAGAGCGGCTCGCAAACAATGTCTCTGATTTTCATTTTGGGATTGAAAGCGGCGGTCGGGTCTTGGAAAACCATTTGAATCCGCTTGTAGTTCTGGCGTTTAGCTTCGCCTGTAAGTTGGGTAATGTCTTCGCCGTGAAAGAGGATTTTGCCTGAAGTCGGCTTTTGCATGTTCATAATCGCTTTGAGCAAAGTAGTTTTTCCGCAACCCGATTCACCGACAACAGCAACGGTTTCACCCTTTCGCACGTCAAGGGTTATGTCGTCGCAAGCAGTCAAAAATCGTCCGCCCGAAACGGGAAATTTTTTTGTGACATGTTCGACGCGCAGAATTACTTCAGACATAGCGACGCCCTCCAATCTCCGGCACACTTGCCAACAAAGTTCTGGTGTACTCGGCTCGCGGATAATTGATGACATCTTCAGTCCTGCCGTATTCGACGACTTGTCCTTGAGACATGACCATTAAATTATCGGCAAGATAGGAGGCAACGCCGATATTGTGTGTAACGATAATCATGGCTGCGCCGGAGCCGCGAGTTATGAACATGAGTTCGCCGACGATTTGAGCCTGTGTCGTCACGTCGAGTGCGGAGGTCGGCTCGTCCGCAAGTAAAAGTTTCGGCTGAAAGGTTATAGCCATAGCAATGCCGACACGTTGACGCATTCCGCCCGACAACTCGAACGTGTAGGAGTTCAAGATATTTTCGGGATTGGGCAAGTTCATCAGCTCAAGTTTTTCGATAGCCATGTTCCAAGCGGCTTTTTTATCGAGGTCGCTGTGAACTTGAATGTACTCGACGAACTGCTTGCCGATTGTGTGGACGGGATTCATCATGTTTCCGCTGTCTTGGAAAATCATGCTGATGTTTTTCCCGCGCAGATTTCGCCAGCCGCTTGTGTCGAGTGCCAGCAAATTTTTCCCTTCAAAAAGGATTGAGCCGTTAGAAACATGTCCGCCGCCCGGCAAGACGTTGAGAATCGCTCGGATAACGGTTGTTTTGCCGGAGCCGGATTCGCCGACTATTGCCAAAATCTCGCCGTCGTTGAGAGTAAGATTGACATCAGAAATAGTTGGCTTGGGATTTTTGCCGTAAGACACCGCCAAATTTTTTACGTCAAGTAACATGGTGTATCAACTCACATTCCGTAAATTAAAGCCTTCATCATAAGTTCCGGATCACGCTCGCGGATTATTTCGGTTTCGGGTATCCATTCCTCCGAGAACAGCGGTAAATTCTCTACGATTTCTTTGATGATTTTGCTCACTCTTCCTGTATCTTGCGGAGTTTGTCGAGATTGCAAGAATTCTCCCAGCGTCAAACCGACTGTGAACATATCTTCTTCGTCAACGCCGCGAGTCGTCGGGTCTAAGCTTGATAGTCTCAACACAGGATAAATTATATTTTCGTTGGCAGTCATTAACTTTTCCTCCTTGACCAGCAAGCCGCCCTGCGCAAGTTTTTCTTCGAGTTCTTTGCCGTCTTGATTTATGCGAACAAGCACTAAATGATTTTCAGTCGGCGAGATGAGTACTTCGGCTTCCGATTTTTTTAAACCCTTTTCAAGAGCACGGGCGTTGATTAAAATTTGTTGAGCGTAGTCGCTGTATTCTTCGCAGACAGCCTCGCGAAAAGTAATAGCCAATGCCGCCAGAACATTTTTTTTCAGTGAGACGTGCCCTGTATCGATTATTTTTTGCTCCAGTGTGTCAGCAAATTTTTTCTTCGATAAAATTATTCCGCTCTGAGGTCCGTGAAGAGCATCGCTTGCCGAAAAAGTTGCTACGTCGGCATAGGGCACTGGCGAGGGAATTTTTTTCGCGGCAATCAAGCCCGCATTTTGTCCCAAGTCAATCCAGAGAATCGCGCCGACATCATCAGCTATTGTGCGCATTTTTTTATAATCAATGTTGTGCGGATAATTGACGGGCGAATAGATGATGATTTTGGGCTTGCAGAGAAGCGCAAGCGAGCGAACTTTATCGTAACTCAAATGAAAATTATCGGGCTCTACCGCAAATTTTATGAAATTGTATTGCATTTGTTCGCTTGTGCAGTATTCTTTCTTGCGCAGGTTAAAGGATAGAATATCGTCGTCTGATTTGGCGAAAGTTTGAAGAACAACACGTGAAGCCACCGCCGCATTGCCGATACGAACAATGGCGTGCTCGGCTCCGAAAAGTTCACGGCAACGCTTGACGGCAAGTTGTTCGATTTGGCTGTAATGTAGTGCGGAATATTGCCCGATGAAATCGTTGCCGACTGCGCTACCTTTTATGTATTGTGATAATGGTGAAGCGGCAGTATCAGTAGGAATCAATGAGAGCGTATAAAGTTGTCGGTCGAGGGAAATTTTCAGTAATGAACTTAACTCAGGGTCAAATTTTTGCAGTCGTCTAAATAGTTTTTGGTTTATCATGAAATTCGCCTCCTTTAGGTAATGCCTGTAATCATGTAAAACAAAATGCACAGGAATGGCACGAAAAATTTCAGTCCCATTAGAACGATTATGTCAAAATACGCCTCCTTGTGTGTAAGTTCGCAGATAGCGAGCAATGTTACAAGTGCGCCGCAATGAGGAACAGGGTCAATGCCGACGGACGCTATCGCAATAATTCTGTGCAAAGCTTCAAGCGGAATGCCCTGCGCGGTTGCCATTTGAGCCCATGTGTCGCCGAGCATTGAAAGCGCGATAGTCAAGCCGCCCGACGCCGAGCCGGTTATTCCTCCCATTATGTTTGTTGTTACAACTGCCGAAACCAAAGGACCTGCGCTGTCGCCTATGTCGATAAGAATTTCTTTAATCGGCAGAAAGCCCGGCATACTGACCATAACTGAGCCGAAAGCAAAACCCGAAGCGACATTCAGAACCGCCGCGCAGGAAGAAACTGCACCGTAGTTAATTGTCGACAAAAAATTTTCTCCTCCGCTCATGTATTTTCTGCGCCCGATATAAGCCGCCGCGAGACTGCTGACGATAAGTGCAACGCTGATTGACCAAATGGCTTGAATTTTGCCGACACTGACTGCCAACAAACTCAAGTTCAGCGGCAAAAATTTTTCAAGGCTTGTTTCGTCCCAGTGAAAGCCCCATTCCAAGTGAAACGGATTGCTCAAAATCACGTTAATTACGATGACCATCAAAAGCGGTACCAATGCCAATTTCCAATCCGGTATAAGTCTGTCTTTGCGATGTTTCTTAGCGTTGTCTTCACCGTAACCGAAGCCCGACGCTTGTAATTTTTTTGCGCGGAAAGTCAGCCAGCCCATGCTTATTGCCATGAAAGCAATCGTCGCGAAAATTCCAAGTCCTATACCTGCCCAAGTTGAAGTTCCGAAGTACGACGACGGTATGATATTTTGAATTTGTGGTGTGCCTGGCATTGCGACCATTGCGAAGGAAAAAATTCCCATCCAAAGCGTCGCGGGCAATAATTTTTTTGGAATGTTTGCCTTGCGGAAGATTTCCGCGCCAAAAGGATACATGACAAATGCCACGACGAAAACACTCAGTCCGCCATAAGTAAGAGCCGCACATCCGAGAATTACTGCCATTATAGCCCGCTGTTCACCAAGTAACGAAATGATTTTTCCCGCGATAGCTGAAGCAAGACCGCCCTTTTCCATTAACCGAGCAAAGACCGTTCCGAATAGAAATACCGGATAATAAGTTTTAGTGTACTCTGCCAATCGTGTCATGTAAAGTTCACTGTAAGTCGGCATGATTCCAAATTCGCTCACCAAAGCCGCTACAATCGCGAAGAACGGCGCGATTAAAATTATTGACCAACCGCGATACGCGAACATCATTAGTCCTATTATTGCTACAACTACACAAAAAGTTTCCAAGTAATGTCACCTTCATAAAAAAATTAAACCGAAGCGTCGTAGAATCTAAAATTAAATGCTAGACGCTTCGGCACAGTTTAAATTATTTCGCAGGACGAATTAACTTTGTAACCCAGTAATAGTCGGAAGGATACATGATAACGCCGTCGACGTACTTGGCATTGATGATATTGGTCTGCGGATAGCCGAAGAAGAGAGCCGCGCCGTCGTCGAGCAGAATTTGCTGGAGCTTGATAATCAACTCGCGGCGTTTTTGAGCATCGAACTCGGAATTAAGTTGGCTGAGTAATGTATCATATTCGGGATTGCTGTATCCGGAACCGTTTTGCGGGTTGGAGCCGTCGGCGTTCGATTTCCAATACCACGTCAAGAAAATTTCAGGGTCGCCGGTGTTGGCGGTCGTGATATTGGAGATGAGCAAGTCATATTCGCCTTTAATGCCCATGCCGTCAATCAAATTGTAGTCGACGGTGTTAATCTTGATGTCAAAGCCGAGTTTCTTGAGGTCTGACTGTGTAGCTTCGGCATAAAGCGGCAGTTCTGCGCGGGAATTGTAGACGACGAAATCGAGTTGGAGCTTGCGCCCGTCTTTTTCGCGAATGCCGTCACCGTCTGTATCTTTCCAGCCCGCCTCGTCGAGGAGTTTGGCAGCGCGTTCGGGATTGTAAGCATTCGGGTCTTTGAGTTGGTCAAAGCCGTAATCGAGCGACGGCGGCACAGGAGCTTTGCCTGGAATGAAAGTTTTCTTCAGCAGAACGTCATTGTATGTTTCACGGTCGCAACCGCAAATCAGAGCCGCACGAACATTCGGGTCGCTTAAAATGTGGTCGGGTTTCTGGTTCAATCTGGCAAGGACGACGCGCAGGCTTGCAATCTCGTCGATATGGAATTTGTCATTGCTCTTGAAAATGTCAATATCTCCTGCGGCAATGTTGACGGCAACATCAACGTCGCCCGACTGCAGAGCCATAGCGCGAGTATTAGGGTCGTCAATCGAGGGAATCTCAACTGTTTCATAGGGAACTGTGCCGTCCCAATAATTTTCGTTGCGTTTCATGACGGCACGTTCCTTAACAAAGCTCTCAACCGTGTAAGGACCTGTGCAAATTGGACCTTGTCTGCTGAAGTCGCGAGCAGGTTCGGCAGTTGTGTCGACGATTATAAACAGCGGGTCAGCCAAAAATCCTGGAATACCCGGCAAGGGCTTGTTTGTTTTGATGATAAGATTCTGCCCGTCAGCCGTGATTGATTCATACTCGAAGAAAGTAGCGGCGCGATTGTTTTTGGCGAAGGCGCGTTCGATTGAATTCTTGACAGCTTCGGCGGTAAGTGGCGTTCCGTTGGAGAATTTAACGTTATCACGGATTTTGAAAGTCCAAGTTAAATGGTCGTCGCTGACTTCCCATTTCTCGGCTAACCAGGGCTGAATATTCATTTTCTCATCGAATTTGGTTAGACATTCGCCGAGACCATAGCGCATGACAACCCAGCCGAAATAATTCTGCGTCGGCTCCAATGTGTCAGCAAAGTTGGTGACGCCGACTTTCAAAACATTGGGGTCGCCGCCATTTGACGAGGAACCGCCACTGTCTCCACCGCCGCAACCTGTGAATAGCAGAGTTCCTGCGCAGATTGCTGTTGCTAAGAAATTCTTCCACTTGAACATTATAAGACCTCCCAAAATTATTGTTGACGTGGGTCGAGAACGTCGCGCAAGCTGTCTCCCCACAGATTGAACGTAGCCACGACGATAAAAATTGCCGCGCCGGGATAAACCATTAACCAGGGGGCAGTTTGAATGTATTGCCGTCCTTCGTTAAGCATAAGTCCCCATTCAGGCGTTGGCGGTTGCGCTCCGAAACCCAGAAACGACAAGCCCGCGATTTCCATCATCATTGTTCCAATGTCCATTGCGCCGGTTATCACGACCATCGGCAAGATATTAGGTAAGATATGTCGCCACAGAATATTGACGGTTTTGGTGCCGTTGACCTGCGCGGCAATTATGAAGTCGTTGTGTCGGAGCTTGATTACGAGAGAGCGAACGAGCCTTGCATACTTTGCCCAGCCGACTGCCAGCAATGCGATTATCGTGTTGACGACCGAGCCGCCCAAAATGCCCGCAATGGCAATTGCGAGTACAACGCCCGGAAATGCCAACATCATGTCGGCGAAACGCATTAAAATCATTTCGACTTTGCCGCCGAAGTAGCCCGAAGTTATTCCGACTAATGAGCCGACTATTGCAAGTAACACGACAAGGCAAATCGTCATGAACAGCGACACTTGTGTTCCTGCGATTATTCTTGAGAAGGTATCGCGTCCGAGCTTGTCTGTTCCGAGCAAGTGTTCAGCGGAGGGCGGTTGCAAAACATTGCGCATGTTTCCGTCAAAGGGGTCTTGCGGCGCGAGATAAGGCGCAAATATTGCCACAAACAGAATCAGAATCACTCCTGCCGAATAAATCGCGAACAGGCGATTTTTCTTGAAAGCCTCAATCAATGTTGCTCACCCTTCCGCAGTTTCGGGTCGAGGTAAGAATACGACAAGTCGACCAGAAAATTTATTATCATGTAGACGACGGCAATCCAGAGAACGAAGCCTTCAATCAGCGGATAGTCGCGCATCATTATTGCTCTTATAGCCATATTGCCCATGCCCGGCCAGCTGAAAACAATTTCAATGACTGCGACGCCACCGAGTAACCAGCCGATTGACATTCCGAGCAAAGTTATCAGTGGCAGGACAGCATTGGGCAAGACATGTTTCCAAAGTATTGCCGATTCGCTCAAGCCGCGAGCTCTTGCTCCTGTCACATAGTCTTGATGGAGTTCGTCAAGAATGACCGTGCGCACTTGCCGAACGTATTTTGTCGACTGATAAATTGCCAAAGTTATCGCGGGCAAGATAACGCCCTTCGCCGTGATTGTTGAACTTGCAATCGGGAACCAACCCAATTTCAGTCCGAATATGTACAGTAAAATCAGTCCGAGCCAGAAATTTGGCATTGATACACCTATGAAAGAAAAAAATCGCACCAGATAATCCGGCCACTCGTTTTGCCTAACCGCCGACCAAATTCCGAGTGGGATTGAGATTATCAGCACGAAAAAAACTGTAACAAACGCGAGAAAGATTGTTCCGACGAATCCCTCCGATAATTTCTCTGCAACAGGCTTTTTCGCTGAATAACTCATGCCCATATCGCCTTGTAGCAGTCCTGCTGCCCAGTTGCCGTACTGAACAAGGAAAGGTTTATCCAGTCCAAGTTCCTCTCGTGTTTTCTGCAAAATTTCTTCCGACACGATTGTATCAGCCGATTCGAGGAGCATTGCCGCAGGGTCGCCCGGTGCCAAATAAGCTAGGCAGAATGTCAAAAAACTCACGCCTATCAGTGTTACAAGCATTTGCAAAACTCGATTCACTAATCGGTTCAAAAATTTTCACCTCCGTAATTTATTCAATCTCTCACGAGCGTTGTTTGAAAAATGCTCCGAGTCATCTCGGAATAAAATCTATAGACAGTTGAGGTAAAGTGGCAACAAAAAATGCCTTAACCTGACGGGCAAAGGCAAATCAAAAAAGCCGGCACTCAGCCGGAATTTCGGACACACGTATTGCGTCCAAAATCCCCTCCCCGTCACTCGCAGGTCAAGCGGTGATTGTTAATCAGGCAATTCTCCTGGCTCCAGGTCATAGCTATCTGCGCCTTCCCAAGTTTCCCCAGTGACATAAATGCAGAATCGCTCGCTGTTACAGTGGCGGGACCGCTCCGGCTTGTACCGAATTCCTTATTGAGGCTTGCGCCACCTGATCCAATCCGTATTCAATTTTCAATCACTGCGTAGATAATAGAACAAAAGAATTTTACTGTCAAACTGAATTCGCTACGTCCAACCACTCCACGAAAAAAAGCAAAAAAATAAGAGTTTGAGAGACCTATTTTATGCCATACTTCTTTCATTACTTGAAGGAGGTTTTTTCATGGCTACTTATCATTTGAGAGTTAAGGACGACACGAAGTCTAGTGGAACAAAAGTTTCTGCCAAGCGTCATGCCGACTACATTCTTCGGGAAGACGGAAAAGCTCACGCCGACTATATCAATCGCGAAGGAGCTCAAAGCGACAAAGATGATTGTGTCTATAAGGGCAGTCAGTTACCGAAATGGGCTAAAGGCTCTCCTCAAAAATTTTTCAACATGGCGACTAAATACGAGGACAAGGGAAACTGCCGCTATAAAGAGATTGAACTGTCCTTACCCAACGAATTGACACTGGAGCAGAATCGCGAGATTGTTGACAGGTTCATCAAGAATCATCTGGCGAATCATTATTATGCTTATGCGATTCACGAAAAAGCAGGAGAGTTGTCGGGAGAGCAACATCCGCACGTTCACATTATGTTTTCCGAACGCCTTATCGACGACGTGGAAAGAATCAACGAACGCCCTGCTTATAAATATTTTCGTCGTGCCGCTAAACCACTACGCGGAGAACAAATCGCCAGTTTTGAACGTCGGCGCGAGCACGGAGCTCCTAAAGATAAAAAGTGGCACAGAAAAAGATATTTCCACGAACTTCGGGAAGACTTTGCGCGAATTCAAAATGACGTGCTGAAGAAAAGTGGATATTCAATTCGTGTTGACCATAGGACGTTGGAGGCTCAAAAAGAAGAGGCAGAAAAAAACGGCGATGAGTTTCTCTCTAAACTCTTCAAGAGAATGCCTGAATCGTACATTGGCATAATCGCGGCGCATGAAGAAAACGCTTTAACTGCAGACGTTAAAAATTATCGAACAAGAATTCGGGAAAAGCAACATTCTTTATTTCAGACCGATTTTAACCAGAAAACAGATGAGGAATTTGAAACCAGATTTCTTGTCAAACAAGCCGAAAACGTCAGCCATGCTCTGATGAATTCAACTGCCTATAAGTCAGCGAATCTGGACGACGAATCTTTGCGTCCTTTGAATCAGGAAATCATAGCCGAACTTACAAGAATCAGAGAACTGAAGAGAGAATTGGTCGGCTCCTTACATGCTAGACATCGCGCTCAAAAAGAATACCTGTCTGCGGCGGATTATCAGTTCATTCGCGACTACGAAAGCAAGATAAACCAGCGAGCATATCTGGAGCGGCTCTTACACCAGTTCTCTCTTTCCTCTTGGGAATATCAAGAGCAAAAGAAAGCCTTACATTACATCGAACAACGCATTAAGGAGAAAAACTCCGAATTACGCTCTTACCTTGCTCGACAAAATTCTCACTACTGGGCTATTCAAGAAAAATTGCAAAGTCCATATCCACGCAAAAATATTGAACTTGTCATTCATGGACTTTTGCAGAATGACCTCAAAATTTTGACGGAGCTGAGAAAAACAAGCGAAGAGGTTCTCCAAAATGTAACGGACATGCGGAACTTGCTTGAATCTCGCAAAACTCTCAAATCACCCAAAACGACTTTTACGCTTTCCGAAGTCAGAAATTGTTTGCGCGATCAATACCGCTCCTTGAAAAAACAATATGAAAACGCCGTTGATTCTAAGAATTTTTTGATGCTCAAGCAAGTAAGCCCGCTGACCGCTTTGCACAGAGCAAAGAATATTTTCGTTCACGGCGGTTTTGATAAACTGCACTCTCAGCAGAAATTATACGAAGAAACATTGGAACAGTTTGAACACGATAAATCCCAATATCTTGAATGGGAACAAACCTTCAACAATCAAAAATGGACTTCCAGCGGTGACAAACTTCGCGAACAATATTATCTCACCAAGAAAAAAATCCGTTTGGACGAAACAGAACGAAAACTGTCGGCGACTAAAATTCGCTTGGATAAGGAATTAGCCCGTTTGGAAAATCTCTGCAAAACCGAAACGGCTAAAGAAAAAATCGCCTTCCTTGCCGCTTGCATTCTCTTCAAAAACTTGAAAATTGCTCAGGAATACGAAGCCGCTAAAAAGCTCGTAAAGAATTTATCGGCAAAACTGCAAGGAATGGAAAAACGATTCAACGCTATCAATGACAATTTTTCGAGCGTGAAGAAAAATCGTTTATATCAAGTGATTCAGTACACAAGTGATTCCACCAAAACTGACACTTTGAAAGAAAATGAATTGGTGACAATAATCGCTGATGCGCTACTGGGTGAACCATGCGCCGTTCAGTTGGTCGCTCGCTCTACCGACAATAATCTCGAAATGGAAAAGGATTGGGAGATGATGAGCGAATTCGATAAAGACGAACTCATGCGTAAAAAAATTATTCGAGAGTTATGAAATCAGATTTTGCTTAAGGCTCGTCCAAAGTCATCAATCAAGTCCGAAATATCTTCA
>ODAI014558177.1_pt1 | contig 15867 bp, 16 predicted proteins | sample 1539321 | NCBI WGS metagenome assembly ODAI01 (sample SAMN02144231, study PRJEB22623) | gut metagenome | biome: sheep rumen | host: Ovis aries | place: New Zealand
CAACAGACAGCGTATTGGAATACGTGGCAGGAGAACCGCCGGTCTGGAAGTTCACATCGTCCTCATACAGCTTGCTGGGGCCGTTGTTGAACTGAGTCCAGCTGTAGTTGTTGCCGGCGGAGTTGGCCCAGACAAGGCCGAACTGGGTCAGCTTGTCCAGGGTCTCAAGGTAGGTGTTGTTGGTGGTGTAGCCGGCGACAGAGGAGCCCAGAGACAGGTTCACCGTGTCGCAGCCCAGGGTCATGGCGTCTTCGATGGCGGCCATGTAGTCGGAATCGTAAGCACCGCCGCCCTTGCCGAACACCTTCATGATCAGCAGCTGGGCATCGGGAGCTTCGCCCTGGGTCTTCACGGTCTCAAGAGCCTTGTCATAGCCGCTGCCGCTGGGGATGTACTTGTTGGCGGCGGCGATGCCGGCCACGTGGGAGCCGTGCTCGCCCTGGGTGTCATTGTCATGGGTGATGTCGTAGTCCTTGTCAACGTAGTTGACGCCGTAGGGAACCTTGGCATCGCGGTACACGCCGTCCAGATCCAGGAAGGCGGCGGCGTTCAGCTGATCCCAAACCGCGGCCACATCGTCCTCGGTCATCAGCTTCACGGGAACGTCGCGGGTCTCGTTCAGCTCATCGATGGCGTACTCGAAGGCGCCCGCATCGAAGGACTGGTGGTCGGTATCCAGACCGGTATCCACGACGGCGATGGTGCTGCCGGCACCGGTGTAGCCCAGGTTCCAGGCCTCGGTGGCGCCGGTCATCTCGGTGGCGGTGATGTTCTCGGGATCAACGGTCTCGCCCTCGTTGGGGAAGTACCGGAGCTCCAGAACAACGTCCTTGACACCGACGACATTGCGGATATCCTCGATGCTGCCGTAAGGAACATAGGCAGAAATCAGGTTGCCCGCCAGGGTCAGGTTCCAGACGACGTCCAGTTCCTCGCCGCCGAGGACCTCAGTGGAGATCCTTCTGGCCATCGCTTCCTGCTCGGCCTTCAGGCCGGCACGGTAGCTGCCAGCGCTGGCCGGCGCGTAGCCCGCGTCGATGGCGGAAGCACCGTTCAGCACGATGGAGACGCGAACGTATTCGTCGTCAGCGTAGGTAGGCTCATCCTCTTCCACGCTCTGGTTGGCAAAGGGGAGCCGCTCGGAGATGATGTCGTTGTCGACCTTCTCAAAAGAGAGCTCGGCACCGGTGCCGCTCGCCCCCACGGCGGGCTCTTCCGCCGGCTCAGTGACTTCCGTCTCATTGTCGAGAGCAAAGCCGCTTACGCCGAGGGAAAGGACCATCGCGAAGACCAGCAGCAAGGACAGGAATGTTTTCCAAGTCCTTCTCATTCTTCTTTCCTCCTTCAAAAAAATTTATATAAGGTGTCTCCACTTTATATACGGTAAATGGTTAAAGTATATACACTACTCCGTTTTTCGCGGCGGGAAGGGGCGTGGGATCAGCTCTGCGCGCTGCTCCTCCCGAACGCTGCGGATTCCCGGAACGCGCCTGGCGATCTCCATCTCCTCCGCCGTCATCCGACAGGAGAGGACCCGGGCGCCGCGCAGCCTCCAGACCAGCTCCGGCGCATGGCCCAGCGCCTGCTCCAGCGCGGCGAGAAGCGCAGCCTCCTGTGCATCCGGCTCCAGCGCCAGGCTGACCCGCCTCAGCTCAGGCTTCATCTTCTTCCTCCGGGCGGGCAAGCTCCCCCTCCGTCAGCAGCGGCCAAAAGAAATTCGCCACGTATTTGGAGCGGATCACATGCTCCCATTCCGTGTCCAGCGGGGCCTCAAAATATTCGCAGAAAGAGTACTGCGCATCCTGGGCGCCGTCCTCGCTGTCCTCAACGTCCAGCAGGAAATCCCGCAGCAGCCAGTCGAACTCCCCTTCCAGCTCGAAGCGGAGAAAGGCCAGCTGGCCCTCCACCGAAAAGCGGTCCAGCTCGTTTTTCAGGCAAAAGCGATAGCAGCTCAGCCAGCGGGTCCAGCACCACTGGCAGAGGCCGAAAAAGCAGCCGCTGGGGTCCACCGCCCGGGGATCGAAGGCGCTTTCCCGGAACATGTTGGCCAGGATCGCGGCCACTGCGGCGTCGGGCAGCTGCATCTCATCCCGCAGGTACGCGGTGATGATGCGCATGTTTTCCTCCTGCTCCTCCGAGGGAAGAATGAGGATATCCCCGACGGGGCTCCTTTCAGGCGCGGCCAGAGCGGCGGGAGCAGGAAGGGCGAGAAGCAGGGCGAGGGCCAGCGTCAGCGCAAGAAGAGAACGAAGCCGTCTGCTCTCTCTCATCGCCGTCCCCCCTCTCTCTCGATTTTTGGGGAGAATCCCCCCACAATACAGAACGATACATATAGAGAGTATATCTGTTTTCTTTTCGTTTGTCAACGCAATTCCTCTCTCCCAAAAAGAGAATCCCGGACCGTCAGATCCGGGATTCTTGGACAATATGTTGGCAAAACTGGAAAAACCAGTAAATTTTTCGACCTATTTCGCCGAAAAAAGCACTTTGAAGGAAGGTTAAAAATCCAGCTTTTCCAGCTCGATCAGCGCCAGGATATAGACCTGCAGCGCCTCCAGCAGGTCGTGCTTGCTGGCCGCCTCGTCCACGCCGTGGATGGGGCCGGCAAAATCGGGGGCGGGGCGCTCCGGGTGCTCCGGTCCGAAGGAAACGGCATTGGGGAAATCCCGGGCGTAGGTGCCGCCGCCGATGGTGTAGGGCCGGGCGTTTTCGCCGGTCACGTCGTTGTAGGCGTTGATGCAGACCTGGACCGCAGGGTTGTCCAGACTCATGTAGAAGGGCTCGGCGTCCCGATCCACGGTGATCTCCGCCAGATCGCCGGCCAGGGCGCGGATCGCCGCGGCGATCTTCTCACCGCTGGTATTGGTGGGGTAGCGGCTGTCCAGGGTCTGGACCATGCGTCCATCCTCCACGCCGATGACGCCGCCGATGATGGTCAGCGGCTCAAAGAGCCCATCGTCCGCCTGGACGCCGAGACCGCTGCCGTCCCAGGCGCTGTGCAGGCGCTGCAGCAGCTCCAGCATGCGCCGCTCGTCGCCCTGGCAGACGCCGTTTGCCAGCAGATAGTCCACCAGCACGCCGATGGCGTTCACCGTGCCCTGGGGCAGCGAGGCGTGGCCGCCAACGCCGCTGGTGCTCACATGCCAGAGGCCCGGCTCCGTTTCCTCCACGCTCACCCGCTCCGCCGGGGCCAGATGCGCGGCGCGCACGGTGGCTTCCGCCTTGTCGGGGATGGCGTTGGAGACGATTCCGCCCCGGATCTCCACGATGTTCTCCAGGGGACGCTGAAACAGGATGCGGCCGTGATAGATGCCTTTCTCGCCGTTGCAGAGGGGAAAGTTGGCGTCCGGGCTGAAGCAGAAGAGCGGCGCGGGGTAGTTCGCCAGGTAGTACTCCACATCACCCATGCCCGTCTCCTCGTTGGCGCCCAGCAGGGCGCGGACCGGGTATTTCAGGGGGATGTTTCTTTCCTTTAAATATTTCAGCGCATAGAGGCACAGGACGCTGGGTCCCTTGTCGTCCATGACGCCGCGGCCGATGATCCAGCCCTCCCGCTCCCGCATCACGAAGGGGTCGTGCTCCCAGCCCTCGCCGGTGGGCACCACGTCCAGATGGGTGATGGTGGCAAGATAGCGGTCCTCGGCTCCCTCGCCCAGCTGGGCGTAGCCGATCTTATCCGCGCAGTTGACAGCCTGCAGACCCAGCTCCCGGGCAATCTCCAGCCCGAGCTCCAGGGCGGCCTTGGGTCCTTCGCCGAAGGGCGCGCCGGGGGCAGCCTCCCCTTCCACGCTGTTGACAGCCACCAGGCGGGCAATGTCCCGGAAGATGGCGCCCTCGTTTTCCTCCACAAACCGCTCCAAATCGCGGCGCAGGGCATCGTTCATACTATCGCTCCTTTCCCGGATCGGGTGATCCCGGGTTCATTATACGGCCTGGCCGGATCTTTTGCAAGAGGGAAGCGCCGCCCGTGATCTTATACACAATTGCTTTTTCCCGCTCCGTGATAATTGCGCATTTTATACAAACGCGCTCAAGGTGACAATTGCATTACAATGGAAATAAGTGTATATTTAAAATGATACCTTGAGGGAATCGTGCAAAGATATTACAGGTATCAGGAGGCAAAAGATGAAGAAAGCGGTAAAAGTGCTGAGCGTGATTCTGATCGCGGCTTCCGTGTTCGGCCTGGTGGGCGGCGGCTCCGCCCTGAAGGCTGCGCTGGGGAGCAAGGCATACTGGGAAGCCGCCTCCGCCGGAGGCGACAGCATCGGGATGTTGGAAGACGGTCTGAACCAGCTCAAAGACAACGAGCAGGCATATCTGGACGGGCAGGTCGCTCTGGAAGAGGGCAAGCTCGCCTATGCCGAAGGTGAAAAGGAGCTGGCGGAAGGCCAGGCCAAGCTGGAGGACGGCGCAAAGCAGCTGGAAGACGGCAAGGCCAAGCTGGAAGACGGCGCAAAGCAGCTGGAGGACGGCAAGGCAAAGCTTGCCGCCGCGGCCCAGCAGCTGCAGGACGGCCGGGCAAAGCTTGCCGCCGGCGAGAAGGAGTACAAGGCCGGCAAGAAGCAGCTGGAAGAGGCTGCCAAGCAGCTGGAGGAAGGCAAGAAGACCCTGGACGAGGGGGAGGAGGAGTACAAGGCCGCCGAGGAGCAGCTCAACCAGGCCAAGTCTCTGATTTCCGGTCTCGGTCAGCTGCAGAGCGGTCTGGGTACCTGGGAGCAGGGCTACAACGCCCTGAAGAGCTTCCAGCAGGCCGCCTCCGCCCAGGGCGTTTCCCTGCCGGAGCCCGCCGCGGACAATGCCGGCGCCTATGACGCCGCCATCGCCCAGATGAAACAGCAGGCGCAGCAGGGTCTGGACGCCTTTAATCAGCTGGATCAGCTGAACGCCCAGAAGGCCCAGCTGGAGGCCGCCATTGCCCAGGGCAAGGAGGCCGGCGAGGACACCACCGAGCTGGAGGCCACGCTGGCCCAGGTCAACGCCGGCATCGCCCAGCTGGAGGCCGCGCTGAGCGGGCAGAACCGGGATGCGCTGAATCAGCTGATGGGCTCGCTCAATCAGATCACCGGCGTGCCCCAGGCCGTTGCCCAGGGGCAGAAGGATCTGGCAGCCGGCACCAAGAGCGCGGTGGACGGGATTCTCAGCAACCCCGACCTGGCCGAGAAGCTGGCCGCCGCCACCGGGATGAGCGCCGCGCAGCTCCAGGCCACAGTGGCGGCTCTGCCCTCCATGCCCTATGCCCAGTTTGACGGTACCATGACGACCCTGCTCAGCAAGGCCAGCGCCCTTGCTTCCAGCCTCTCCGGCCAGATCGCCGAGGGCGAGAAGCAGCTGAAGGAGGCACGGGAGCAGCTGGACGCCGGTTGGGAAGAGTACAACAAGGGTCTGGAAGAATATGAAGCCGGCAAGAAGAAGCTGGAGGAGGCCGCCAAGCAGCTGGAGGCCGGACGGGCACAGCTGGCTGCCGGCCAGAAGCAGTACGACGACGGCGTGAGAATGCTGGAGGAAAAGACCGCCGAGTACGAAGATGGCGTGAAGCTCCTGGAGGAGAAGACCGCCGAGTACGAGGCCGGCGTGAAGGCCCTGGAAGACGGCAAGGCCCAACTGGAGGCCGCGGCCCAGCAGCTGGCTGACGGCGAGGCCCAGCTCGCCCAGTACGAGGCCGGCCGGGATCAGGTCATCGACGGACTGAACCAGGCCATCGCCACGGAGAGCTACCCCGGCATTGAGAGCATTGCCCAGCGTCTGGGCGAGGGCTTCAGCTTCATGAAGAATGAGACCGATCTGGATCTGGACAAGGGTCTGGAAGTCGTTGCCGCGGCCCGCGCCTTTGCCGGCGACACCCCCAGGGCCGTGACCAAGGAGGTCCTCTCCAAGTCCGTCGGCGCCATTCTGGCCCTGCTGGGCTCCGCTGTTGCCGCCGTGGGCGGCGTGCTGGGCCTGGTCGGCAAGAAGACCAAGGTCTCCGGTATCCTGGCCCTGGCCGGCGCAGTCGCCGCCGCGGCAGGCGTGCTGGTTTCCCTGGGCGCCGGGTCCACCTTCTCCGAGATCGCCAAGTCCCTTACCCCAGCCATCTTTACCGCTGCCGGAGCAAGCACGGCCGCAGCCGGAGTCGCGCAGTCTATCCCCGCGATGATGGTGAAGCCCGCCGTTCCCCAGCAGTAACGAAGCTACATAAAACAGCTCTGTGGCCGTTTGACCACAGAGCTGTTTTTGTTATTTTTCTTTCTTTGGCCTGGCAGCCTTGAAGTCCGGTTCCGTTCCCCGGATCAAGCGGGCGATGTTGCCCCGGTGCTGGAAGATCGCAAGGCACATCGCGCAGATCGCGAGGATCAGCCGCGGCGTGCTCACATGGAACACCAGAGAGAAAACCGTGATGCCCAGGGCCGCGCAGATCGAGCCGAGGGAGACCTTCTTGCTCAGAAACGCCACGACCAGGAAGGTGGCGATGATGCACACAAAGACGCGCCAGTCGATCATCAGTCCCAGGGCAGCGCCCACGGAGATGCCCTTGCCGCCCTTGAAATGGTGGAAAACCGGGAAGCAGTGGCCGATCATCGAAAACACGCCGCCCAAGGCCAGGCCCAGATCTCCCAGGAGAAAGCTGCCGAACCAGCAGGCCGCGATGGCCTTGAGCATGTCGCAGCCCAGGGTCAGAAAACCGGCGCCCAGGCCGTAGACCCGGGCCATGTTGGTGGCCCCGGCGTTGCCGCTCCCCTTCCCGCGAACATCCCCGCCCAGGGCGGAGCGGGACAGGAGGATCGAGGCGCTGAGCGAGCCCAGCAGATAGCCCGCGACGGCAACCGCGCAATATTTCCATGCGTCCATGATAAACCTCGCAAACCATTCAAAAATTTGAAGAAGCTGCAAATTGATTTGGATTATACGCCTTGTCGCGCCGGATTGCAAGGGAAGAAGCGATCTGTTTTCAGATTATTCAAAAGCGTCAAATCGATCCCAGGGCGGACTTGCCGGCGGCGGGAGACGAAAGCGCAGCTCCTCCCCCGTTTCCGGGTGGCGGAAGCGCAGGCTCTCGGACCAGAGGGCCAGAGGCCAGGGGTCCTCCCGGGTGTCGTATTTCCGCTCCCCGGCCAGGGGCCAGCCCCGGGCGGCAAACTGACAGCGGATCTGGTGGGTCCGGCCGGTGTGCAGCCGGATGCGCACCAGGCTGAGCCCGTCCCGGCAAGCCAGGGTCGCATAATCCAGCAGCGCCTCCTGGACCCCCTTGCCCGGCTCCCGGACCACGAAGGTCATTTTCCTTTTCTTGTCCCGCCAAAGCAGGTCCCGGAGGCTGCCGGAGGGCGGCGTCTCGCCGTGGACCGCGGCCAGGTACTCCTTGCCGAAGTCCCCCTCCCGCACCTGGCGGGACAGCTCCGAGGCCGCCGGGGCAGAGCAGGCCAGCACCATCAGCCCGCTCACCGCCCGGTCCAGCCGGTGCACGGTGCGCAGCTGCGCCCCGGCCTCCCCCAGCTCCCGGCGCAGCAGCTCCGGCAAGCCCCCGGGTTCGTCCGTGGACAGGACCCCCGCGGGCTTGACGCAGACCAGGACCGATTCATCCCGAAACAGAATCTCCAACATTCTCACCTCTCTGCGATCATACCACAGTCTGCTCCCTTTGCAAACGGCAAAAACTGTGTTATAGTAAAAATAATAGTAAGAACGACTCTTTCGGAGGTGCACCATGGAAACCGGTTTTACACCCCCCTGCCCCTATTACAAAAAGTGCGGCGGCTGCCAGCTGCAGACCCTCCCCTACCCGGATCAGCTGCGGCGCAAAATGGGCCGCTGCATCGCTCTGCTGGGCGAGTTCGGCCATGTGGAGCCGATCCTGCCCATGGAGGAGCCCAGCCGCTACCGCAACAAGGTCCACGCCGCCTTCGCCCTGGACGTCAAGCGCCGGGTGGTCTCCGGCATCTACCAGCCGGGGAGCCACGCCATCGTCCCGGTGGAGGACTGCATGATCGAGGACCGTCTGGCGGACGCGGTGATCCGGGACATCCGGGACATGCTCCCCGCCTTCAAGATCAAGGTCTATGACGAGCGCAGCGGGACCGGGTGGCTGCGGCATGTGCTGATCCGCCGGGGCTTTGCCACGGGAGAGCTGCTGGTGGTTCTGGTGGCGGTTTCCCCCATCTTCCCGCTGCAGAAGCATTTCGTCAAGGCGCTGACGGAGAAGCACCCGGAGATCACCAGCATCGTGCTGAATCTGAACGACCGCTTCGGTCCGGTGGTGCTGGGCGCCCGGGAGAAGGTGCTCTACGGCCCCGGGACCATCGAGGACGTCCTCTGCGGCCATCGATTCCGCATTTCCCCCCGCTCCTTCTACCAGGTAAACCCCATCCAGACCGAGAAGCTCTACCGCACGGCGGTGGACTTCGCCGCTCTTACGGGGAAGGAGACGGTGCTGGACGCCTACTGCGGCATCGGCACCATCGGCATCACCGCCTCCGACAGGGCCAAGCAGGTCATCGGCGTGGAGCTGAACCGGGACGCGGTGCACGACGCCATCGTCAACGCCAGGCTCAACGGGCTGAAAAACTGCTGGTTCACCGCCGGGGACGCCGGGGAGTACATGGAGCAGACCGCCCGCAGCGGCCTGCGTCCGGACGTGGTATTCCTGGACCCGCCCCGCGCCGGCAGCGACGAGCGCTTCCTCCGCTCCCTGCTCAAGTGCGCCCCCTCCCGGGTGGTCTACATCTCCTGCGACCCCAAGAGCCTGGCCCGGGATCTGAAGCTCCTCACCGCCGGCGGCTACCGGGTGGAGAAGCTTCAGCCGGTGGACATGTTCCCCTGGACGGAGCATGTGGAGACGGTATGTCTCATGTGCCGCTGAAAGAGGGATTTCGTTCCGGTATCTCATGAGCAGAAAGATTCCCGATATACAGGCAAGGAGACGGCGGCTTTTGGATGGGAACAAAGGAGTACTGTCATGCGGTTTTATGAGACGGATCTGAACGATGGTGTGCTGGCGGAGCTGCTGCGCCTTTCCCGGGACTGGGAGGCGGAGGACAGCTGCCGGGGCTATCGGGCCAACGAACGGGCAGACCTGGAGGGAATGCGGATCTTCCTGGCGGAGGAGGACGGCGCCCCTGTGGGCTATCTCTTCGGAAAGCTCTGCCGGGCGGAGCGCACGAGCTCCATTATGCCCGAGGGCACGCCCTATTTTGAGGTGGAGGAGCTGTATGTGCTGCCCGCTCGCCGCTCCCAGGGGATCGGCGGAGAGCTGTTTCGCCACGCGGAGGAGCAGCTAAGGACGGAGGCGGATTTCATCCTCCTCAGCACCGCCACGAAAAACTGGCGGGCGATCCTCCATTTTTATATCGATGAGCTGGGCATGGATTTCTGGAACGCCAGGCTGTATAAGCCTCTGCGCCAGACGGAGCAGGGCCTTGACGCCTGCATGGTGCTGAAATGAAAAAACGAATCTGGCGCAAGGCGCTGGCGGCGGCGCTCTTGCTTCTCCTGGCCGCATTCTTCCTCTATGTATCGGACTACTATCGGGCCGACGCCGCGGCCCTGGCCGCGCTGGACTCGGACGAAGCCGTCAGCGTTTCCGAGACGGACTTCGGCTGGCTGTTCGACGGGCCGGGCCAGGAGGCCGCCCTCATCTTCTACCCCGGGGGCAAGGTGGAAGCGGAGGCCTATGCCCCGCTGCTGCGCCGTCTGGCGGAGAAGGGCATGGACGCCTGCCTGGTGCGGATGCCCCTCCGCCTGGCCGTCTTCGGCGAGGGGCGGGCGGCCGCCGTGATGGCGGACTATGATTACCCCCACTGGTACATCGGCGGGCACTCCCTGGGCGGCGTCATCGCCGCCTCCTGGGCCGGGAAAAACGGAGACGCCCTGGACGGTGTGATCCTGCTGGCGGCCTACCCCATCCGGCCGCTGGACAGCCATCTGCGGGAGCTTCTGATCTACGGCTCGGAGGATCGGGTGGTGGACCAGGAAAAGATCCGGGAGAGCCGCGCTTACGCGCCGGAGGACCTGGCGGAGCTGGTCCTTCCCGGCGGGAACCACGCCCAATTCGGAAGCTACGGTCCCCAACGGGGCGACGGCGAGGCCCGGATCAGCGCCGAGGAGCAGCGGGAGGAAACCCTGCGGCTGATCCTGGCGCACACGGAGCACTGAGGGCAGGGAGGATTTCATGGACTATATCAAGAGCATTCGCCCCAGGCTGGGGCATCAGAAGATCCTGCTCAATTCCGCGGGAGCGGTGATCGTAAGAGACGGAAAGATCCTGCTCCAGCGGCGCAGCGACAACGGCCGCTGGGGTCTCCCTGGAGGTCTGCTGGAGCTGGAGGAGACCTACGCCCAGGCCGCCCTGCGGGAGATTTGGGAGGAGACGGGGCTCTCCTGCCGGCTGCTGGCCCTGCTGGGCGTCTTTCATAACTACGACATGGTCTGGTCCAACGGAGACCGGGCCCACACGCTGGGTCCCATCTACCTGGCGGAGATCGTCGGGGGCGAGCTGCGGCGGGATGAGGAGGCCCTGGAGCTGGGCTTCTTCGCCCCGGAGGAGCTGCCGCCTCTCTGCTTTGAGGACCCCCGTGCGGCGGTGGACGCCTATCTGCGGGGCGTCCGGCTGCCGGTCCCGGAAGAAAACCCACCCGCGGAAAAATAGAATTGCAAATCCGCCGGGGAACAGGTATAATAAAATGAAATGATAGAACATAAGGGGTTCTGAATCGTCATGGCGAATCTGATCATTGTGGGCGCAGGCGGCTGCGCAAGAGAGGCCCTGCAGTGGGCCAAGGACGTGAACGAGCGGGAGCAGCGCTGGCAGATCAAGGGCTTTCTCTGCGACTATCCCAACCATCTGGACGGCAAGATCTGCGACGTGTCCATCCTCTCCGCCATCGACGACTATGAGATCGGGCCGGAGGACGAGTTCGTCTGCGCCATCGGCGACAGCGCCGGGCGCAAGGCCGTGACGGAGAAGCTGAAGGCCCGGGGGGCCCGCTTCGTCAATCTGATCCACCCCAGCGCCGTCATCGCCGACAGCTGCACCCTGGGCGAGGGGCTGCTCGTCTATCCCTTTGCCCTCATCTCCGACAACGCGAGGATCGGGGACGGCTGCATCATCAACATGTATTCCTCCGTGGCCCACGACACGGTGCTGGGCGAGTACTGCACCATCAGCGCCCACTGCGATATCACGGGACGCTGCGTGGTGGGCGACCGGCTCTTCATGGGCACCAGCGCCCACATCGTGCCCGACACCCGCGTGGGCAGCGACGTGTTCATCTGCGCGGGGAGCACCGTGATGACCCGGCTGCGGGACGGGGTCAAGGTGCTGGGCAATCCCGCGAAGCTGGTTAAGTTTTAATCTGGAAGGAGCATCCACATGCAGGACTTTTTCTCGTTCGTGGCTGACATCATGGGCGTGGACGCCGCCGAACTGAACGCGGACACCGCCTACAAGGAATATGAGCCCTGGGATTCCCTGATGATGCTGACGCTGGTCATGGAGCTGGAGGCCGAATACGGCGTCTCCATCCCCATGGAGAAGCTGGGCGCGGTGAAAACCCTGGGAGACCTGTATCAACTGATTCAGAAATAATTCGCGCTTGGCGCAGACAAAGGGGACTTGAGCCTTGAACGCTGAGGCAGCAAAAAAGCACATCGCCCTGCTCTCCAACGTGACCGCCGATCTGCTGGCGGCCCGGCTGCGGGGAAGCTATACCTTCTACCTGCCGGAGGGCTATGACGCCTGGATCCAGGAGACGCTGAATCCGGAATCCGGCCTGTACCGGGAGAAGGCGGACGCGGTGATCCTCCTGCTGGACGGGACCGAGGCCCGCTCCTGGAAGGACGAGGGCCAGGCTCGGGAGCGCCTTGCTCTCTGGCGGCAGGGGGCGGAGGCGCTCTGCGCCCGGATGCGGGAGATCCCCGTTTTCCTCACCACCCTGGACCTCCGGGAAAACCGCATCCTCTCCTATGCGGAGACGGGCTATGCCCGTGCTCTCGCCGCGGAGTGGGACGCGTTCATCCGCACGCAGATGGAGCGGCAGCCCAACGTCTACCGGATCGATCTGGCGGACCGGATCGCGGACCTGGGCAGAAGCCGCTTTTATGCGGACAAAATGTGGTATCTGAGCAGCATGCCCTATTCCCGGGACGGGCTGGCTCTCGCGGCCCGGGAGATCGACCGGGCGCTGCGGGCCGCCTTCACGCCGCGGAAAAAGCTGATCGCCCTGGATCTGGACAACACCCTGTGGGGCGGCGTGATCGGCGAGGACGGCGTGGATGGCATCGAGCTTTCCGACCACAAGGAGGGCCAGCGCTATTACGATTTCCAGCGGCAGCTGCTGGAAATGAAAAAGCGGGGCGTGGTCCTGGCGCTGAACTCCAAGAACAACCCCGCTGACGCCGAGGAGGCCATCCAAAAGCACCCGGCCATGCTCCTGCGGGACGAGGATTTCGCCCTGCGCAAGATCAACTGGGACAACAAGGCCGCAAATCTCAAGGCCATCTCCCGGGAGCTGAATCTGACCATGGGCGGCATCGTTTTTGTGGACGATAACCCGGTGGAGCGGGCGGTGGTCTCCGGCGAGTGCCCGGAGGCCCTGGTGCCCGACTTTCCCGGCGACACCAGCACCCTGCTCTCCTTTGCCGAGGAGCTGTGGTTTGACTTCTTCCGGCCGCTGCGGGTGCTGCAGGAGGATCTGGAGAAGACCCGCATGTACCAGCAGGAGGCCCTGCGCCGCCAGGAGGAGAGCCAGAGTCTGAATCTGGACGACTACATCTCCCGGCTGGAGATGCGCGCGGACATCCACCGGATGAGGCCGGAGGAGCTGGACCGGGCGGCCCAGCTGCTGGGCAAGACCAATCAGTTCAATCTCACCACCCGCCGCTATTCCAAGGCGGAGCTCAGCGCCCTGGCCGCCTGCCCGGAAAATCGGGTCTATGTGGCCAGATCCGGGGACAAATACGGGGAAAACGGCCTCATCGCCCTGATGATCCTGATCCCCGAGGGCGAGGACATGCGCATCGACAGCTTTTTGATGAGCTGCCGGGTCATGGGACGGAAGCTGGAGGACGTCTTTGTCAGCCGGGTCGCGGAAAGTCTGCCTCCCACCGGGCGCCTGATCGGAGACTTTTTCCCCACCGCCAAGAATGTGCCGGTGCGGGAGCTGTACGATCACTTGGGCTTCCGGCTGCTCCGGGAGGAAGAGGGGCGCAAGCGCTATGTCCTGCCCCTGGACAGTCTGGAGAAGCAGGACTTTTCCATGTACAAGGAGATCGTTTTTGAAGCCTAGAAAGGACGGAGCGACAGATGGAGATCGACCATATCGGATACGCGGTCAAGCGGATCGAGCGGGCCTCCGCCGCCTTTGAGGCGCTGGGCTTTTCCTTTGAGCCAGAGGTGGAGGACCGGGACCGGAACATCCGCCTCGCCTTCGGCCGCAGCGGCGGCTACACCGTGGAGCTGGTCTCTCCGCTGGACAAAGCGCTCCCCTCTCCGGTGGACGCCTACCTATCCAAGCTGGGGCCGACCCCCTACCACCTCTGCTACCGCACAGCGGACCTGGAGCGGGAGCTGGAGGGGCTGCAGCAGCAGGGCTATCGGGTGGTCATTCCCCCGGCGCCCGCCGTTGCCTTCGGCGGCAGACGGGTGGTCTTTCTGATGCACCTGCAGCTTGGTCTGCTGGAGCTGGTGGAAACCGCATAAAAAACCTGGGGATGTGAAAAGCAGTTTTTCACATCCCCAGGTTTTTTCTATCCAGTTTTTCAGTATTGGTCGAAATATGCCTCGTCCCGGACCCAGAAGGCGTAGAGCACCACGCCCTCTCCGGTCCCCACGCCGCCGCAGGGCTGCCCATCGGCGTCGATAATCTGCTCGCCGCTGCCGTTGGGGCCGGTGTAGTAGCCTCGGAACAGGAAGCCCTCCAACTGCGGCGGCTCCAGCCCTTCCGTCAGCTCGCCGTTCACAGCCTGGACGCTGCCCGGGGGCAGCATCGCGGGTCCCTGCTGGACCTCCTCGCTGCCGGCGCTGTAATACATCTTTCCCTCCACCAGGTCGTACATACCGGCCCGGCCGGTGCTGATGCAGTAGCAGGGCACGAAGTCCCGCACCGGCTCCCCGTCCTGCCAGATGCGGCAGGCATAAACACGCAGGTCATAACTGCCGTACGTATCATCGGTGTTGGCGATCTGCATATTCATATGCTGGCGGGCGAAGATGTAGAAATGCTGCTCGCAGGGGCCGATCTCGTGGTAGGTGATGCCGGTATAGGCGTTGGGATAGAAATAGTCCCCCGGGTGCAGATAGGCCACCGTGCGGGCGGCGGAATCCTCCGTCTGGGAATAACGGATGCCGGTGGCGGTATAGAAGTTGGCGGGGTTGCCCTGGCCCTGATGATAGCCCACCTCGATGAACATATGGGCGTCCCGGTTGAAGCAGCCGAAGAACCAGGTGTCCTTCACCACGAAGCCGGAGGTGCAGGCAAAGTCAAAGAAAAAGCGGGTGTCGTTGGTGGGGCTGACGCCGGTGTCCACATAGGTCTGGGCGTCCATGTTGGAGTTGGTGCAGGCGGCGTACTCCATGAGCTGGTAGTCCTCCGGCAGGTTGTCGTTCTTCAGGACCACCTCCGTGCGGATCTCCGGCGTGGGCTCCGGGGTCGGTTCCGGGCTGGGCTCCGGTTCCTCAACGGCGGGCGCGGCCGCCGGCGCGGTCCCCTCTTCCCCGCAGGCGCAGAGCGTCAGCAGCAGGCTCAGCATCAGCAGCATGGCAGCAAGCTTTTTCATAGGCGTCTCCTTCTTTTTCTCGCTTGTACTATAATAGTCATGCCCGACGCCTTTGTCAATGCCCCGCCGCTTTGCCTCTTTTCTTTCCCGGAGGGCTGTGATAGAATAAACTCAAATATTCGCGGGCCGCTCACCCGGCCCGGAGAGGAGTGAACCATGGAACAGCTCTCCGTTTTCCCGCAAAGATCCCGGATTCTCAGCGGCAGCGCCCTGAAGACCCTGGCGCTGATCGCCATGTTGATCGACCATACGGCCATCTGCTTTTTGCCCTGGCTGGGCACGAGCCTGTACGCCTCCATGCCGGCGGCCCTCGTCCCCCTCCTCACAAAGCTCTTTCAGTTCTTGAAGGTGCCCTTTACCCCCTATGTGCTGCTGCGGGGCATCGGGCGGATCGCCTTTCCCATCTTCTGCTTCCTGCTGGCCGAGGGGGCCCGCCACACCCGAAGCTGGAAGCGCTATGCCGGAAGTCTGCTGCTCTTCGCCCTGGTCAGCGAGATCCCCTTCAATCTTTTCAATTCCGGCTCGCTGCAGTTTGCCCGGCAGAATGTGTTTTTCACGCTGTTTCTGGGCTATCTGGGCATTCTGGCCCTGGAGCGGGTCCGGGAGCATCCCTTCCTCGCGAGCTTGACGCTGGCGATGCTGGGCGTCGTCTCCTGCTTTCTCCAAGCGGACTACGGCTGGGCGGGTTATCTGTTTATCCTGCTGCTGTATCTGCTGGCCCGGCAGCCGGCGGTGCAGCTCTTCTCCGGCGTCGCGCTGCTGGGCTGGCCGGTGGGGGTGGCGCTGGCCTTTCCGCTGATGAATCTCTACAACGGCAAGCGCGGCTTCATCCGCGGGCCGGTGTGGAAATACCTGTATTACGGGATCTATCCCGTGCACCTGGCCATTCTCTGGCAGCTGCACCGGCACTTCTTCGGCTACTGAGCCTGTTCACGCCGACATCAAAAAATGACGCGGATCGAGAGATCCGCGTCATTTTTTTGCCGCTTGTTTTCTTATACTAATATCTGATAGAAAGTAGACAAAGATTTGCGAGGCAGAATTGTGCCAGACAAGGCGGGCTCCGCAGGGAATAATGGAGATATATTTCCAAGGAGCCCAACGCAGTATGGCGCAATTCTG
>ODAI010978705.1_pt1 | contig 15866 bp, 7 predicted proteins | sample 1539321 | NCBI WGS metagenome assembly ODAI01 (sample SAMN02144231, study PRJEB22623) | gut metagenome | biome: sheep rumen | host: Ovis aries | place: New Zealand
GTCTTCTATGTTTATGATATCGTGGGGCATGTAATGTACATGAAGCGTATCAGAGGTTCTATCCCAGCCAACACTGGTGTCATCATCATGGCCAACAAGGGAACGCTGGCTTTCCAACCCACCACCGATGAGGTCGAGAGCATCACCGACAACGTGTTGCTCGGTACTACCACCACACTGCCTTGCGCCAGCATCGACGGCACCATCTATACCCTGGGACGAGGTAAGAACAGCGGCTACATGGGATTCCATAAATACACCGGCACTAGCATACCTGCCAACAAATGCTACATGGTGAGGAATGCAGGCTCCAGTGTCAATTCCTATACATTCGACTATGATGATGCCACAGCCATCAAGAACATAGAGGTGGAAAACACCAGTCAGCACCATATCTACTACGACCTCCAAGGCCGGCGCATAGACTCCCCATCGCGAGGCATCTATATCCTCAATGGAAGGAAAATCTTTGTGAAGTAACTACAACTCCCCTCCCCTTTCAAGTGGAAAGGCTACGGGTAGGCGAGCGAAGCTCGGGAATGGGGTAGGGTTCTCATAACAACACCATAACTCCCCTCAAAGGGGTAGGGGTGGGGTGATAACAGCAGAAAAGGGGAGACAGTTCATCTGTCTCCCCTTTTCTGCAACTTAGGGTGTGCGGCAGGAATGCCGCACACCCTAAGTATGATTAGTTGGTGATGAGTTGTTGAAGATGATGCGCTTGGCTTCGCGTACCCAGACGACGAAAGAGGAGAGGACGATGATCACTATCCAATCCTCCAAGGCCATGGGCTCCACGTTGAAGAACTTGCTGAAAACTTCTATAATCAGTACCTGACCGATGACGATGATGGCGACGATGGTCTCGAATCCGTTGCAACCTTTGAGATTCAATCCGCTGCCGCCAGACTTGTAGCCTCGGGTATTGAACATATACCAGAAATGGGTCCAGACGAAGATGGAGAAGAGGAGGGTCTGCTCATAGGGCATGATATGGCGTTTCTTTCCTAATTCAAGGTGCAGCAAGTCGCTCATGTGGCTGATATCCGCATGCTGGAAGATATACAGGAATCCCAGCAAGAGGAGGAAGAATGTGAATCCCACCCCGAGTATGTTCGTCATCATATCGCGGTCGAGAATGAATGCCTTGCGGTTTCTCGGTTTCTCTTTCATCACCTTTTCGCTTGGTGGCAGTGAGGCGAGGGCCATGGCTCCGAATGTGTCCATGATGAGGTTGACCCACAGCATCTGAGTGACGGTCAGCGGTGTGTCGGTACTCATGAAGGCACCGAAGAGAACGATGAAACAGGCTGCTACATTGACTGTAAGCTGGAAGAGCAAGAAGCGTTGGATGTTGCGGTAGAGAGAACGACCCCACATCACTGCACGTCCGATGCTGGAGAACGAGTTGTCGATGATGGTGATGTCGGAAGCTTCCTTGGCTACCGATGTGCCGTCGCCCATTGACAGGCCGACATGCGCTGCCTTGAGGGCAGGAGCGTCGTTGGTGCCGTCGCCTGTCACTGCCACAACCTGTCCTTTTTTCTGTAGTGCCTCGACCAGTCGTTTCTTGTCCATGGGGCGCGCTCTGGCGATGACCTTGAGCTGCATCACTCGGTCGAGCAGTTCCTGCTCTGTGAGTGCCTCGAATTGAGGACCGGTGATGATGTTCTCATCTGTGTCTTCATCCGTCCACAGTCCGATTTGCCGCGCAATCTCCATGGCTGTTCCTGGAGTGTCGCCAGTGACAATCTTGACCTTGATGCCTGCATCCAGACATTCCTTCACCGCCTCTGGCACATCCTCTCTGACGGGGTCGCTGATTGCCACAAAACCTAAGAACGTGAGTCCGCCAGTAACCAATTTGCCGTCGCGAACCACTTCTTCTCCCTCCTTCAACTCTTGATAGGCGAATCCCAGTGTACGCATGGCCTTGTCTTGGTATTGCCTGAGTTGGCTGGTTATCTCGTCCTTGCTGACAGACCCACAGGCTCGGTTGCACATCGCACCAACGATTTCCGGCGCACCTTTCACGTATAGTATTCGTCTGCCATCCTCGCGCCTGATGAGTGTCGCCATGTACTTGCGCTCTGTGGAGAAAGGTATCTCATCGATGATGGTCGCAGACTCACGCAATGAGTTATAGTCCAGTCCTTGTTCATGCAACCATAATAGCAGTGCGCCTTCAGTCGGGTTGCCCAGAACCTGTATCTTGTCGTGGCTGGGCGACAGATGGCTGGAATTGGACGGTCCCTGTTCGGCATTTGGGAAGCCGAGTTGCGCAGTTGAGTTCACTGCGATGCCTTCACTGACGATGCGGCTCATCTCATCTTCTGCAATTCGTTGGTCGGCGAGCGAGAAGAAGTTGGTCTGATAGATGCGCATTTGGTTCTGAGTGAGTGTTCCTGTCTTGTCTGTGCAGATGACGGTAGTTGCTCCCATGGTCTCGCAAGCATGCATCCTGCGCACAAGGTTGTTGGTGTGCAGCATGCGTCGCATCGAATAAGCAAGGGCAAGTGTCACCGCCATGGGCAGTCCTTCAGGCACTGCGACAACAATCAGGGTGACTGCGATCATGATGGTCTGAAGGCTATACATCATCAGTCGGGCGATTTCATCCTCGTTGTGCAGGTCGGGTACGACATTGTCGTGTATGAGTAGCACCAAGACGATGAAAAAGACGATGGAAAAGGCAATGGTCCCCATTTGGTATTTTTTCTTCCATTTCGGGAACTGCCAGATAAGCAAGTAGAAGAAGATGCAAATAGGAGGCACTATCAGCCATGAGACTGGATCCCATTCGAAGAAAACCAGCAATCTGCCGACGATGATGAGAGCGGCAAAGACATAACTGAAATTGGCGATCAGACGTCCTAACCTGTCGAGCTGCTCGTTGAGCGGAGTCTTCACGCTGTTGTCAATTTGCACAGCCTCGAAGACCTTGCCGTTCTCGGTGGCATCGCCTACAGCGAAAACCCTGCAAATCCCATGTCCTTCCATCACCTTCGTGCCACGCATCACATGGTTGGTGGGGAAGGTGGCGTCCTTGTCAAACTCGCTTTCGTTGATGCTCTTCTTGCAGATGGGCTCACCGGTCAGCGACGACTCATCTACCTTCAGCGACACCGCCTCCAGCAGTTCTCCATCAGCGGGGATTTTCTGGCCTGTCTCTATGAACACGATGTCGCCTACGACAATATCCTTCTTGGGTACCTTCTGAATCACTCCGTTGCGTACCACCTGCACGGGCTCGTCATTGTTGACTTGGTTGAGGATGTCGAATTCCTTGCCGGCCTTGTACTCGAAGAAGAAAGCCAGTCCGGTGGCCAATAGGATGGCCACGAAGATTCCTACAGGTTCGAAGAAAACCTGCGGACCTTCATGGAGCCAGAAATATTCATAGACTGAAATGAGGATAGAGAGTGTGCCCGCTATCAACAGAATGATGATGAGTGGGTCGCTGAATTTCTCGAGATATTGTTTCCACAGGGGGGCTTTCTTGACAGGTGTGAAGACGTTTCGACCATGTTGTGAGCGACTTTCGGTCACCTGTGCGTCGGTCAGTCCTGTGTATTTGATTTTGGACATGGGTTTGTGTTACGCTTACTCAGTTGAACCTGTAGGGATGCGACGTGTGGCTTGGGTCTCATGGCGGATGCGACACGTCGCGTCCCTACCGTTCAACTGATGAAAAGATGTTTATTGGTGTCATGGTGGACGGGGCACGTCGCGTCCCTACATGTGAACCGTGAGTTAGTAAAAACAAGGATTACTTCACCGTGATGGTGATGATGCTCTTGGCTGGCATCTTGACGGTGAGTGTGTTGTCTTTGATTTTGAAATCTTTGAACTGTTCAGTCTTCACCACGTCTGGGCGGTCGAACGAGTTGTAGTCGTCTATACGTTTGGAGGTGAGGATCTGTGCGGTGGCGTTCTTGCCGATGGCCTTGTCGAAGGTCACGGTCACCGTGTTGCTGTTGTCGAGGTCAACATTGGAGAGGGAAACGTTGATGCTTCCGTCGGCTGAACGGCTGGCTGTGGCATCCACCATGGGGAATGTGCGTTCGCCTCCTCTTTCGCTCTTCACCTGCCGCTTTTCTGTGTTGACTTCTGTGGGCAGATAAGTGGCGTCTTGATGCACGTTGTACATCTTGAAGACGTAGTAAGTGGGGGTGAGCACCATCTTGTCGTCCTTGGTGAGGATCATCGACTGCAGCACATTGACAATCTGTGCGATATTGGTCATCTTCACTCGGTCGGTGTATTTATGGAACACATCGAGAGAAAGAGATGCCACGAAAGCGTCGCGAAGGGTGTTTTGCTGGTAGAGGTGACCAGGATGCGTGCCTGGCTCCTCGTCCCACCATGTGCCCCATTCATCGACGAGCAGCGCCACTCGCTTCTGGGGGTCATATTTGTCCATGATGTCGATGTGCTTCTTCATCACGTCCTCTATCTCAAGGCATTTGCCCAGAGCCCAGTAGTAGTTGTCGGCATCGAACTTGGTGGCCGATCCTTTGCTGCCTGTCCATCCGATGCAGGTGTAGTAGTGAAGCGACAGACCGTTCATCTGTGTGCCGACATTCTTCATCAGCACTTCTGTCCAGTTGTAGTCGTAGTCGCTGGCACCGCTTCCAATCTTGTAGAGGCGGTTGCCGCTCCAGTTGTGGCAGTAGGTGGCATAGCGGCGGTAGAGGTCGGAATAGTATTCTGGGCGCATGTTGCCTCCGCATCCCCAGCTCTCGTTGCCTACTCCAATATACTTCACCTTCCATGGGTTCTGACGTCCGTTTTTCTTTCTCAGTTCTGCCATAGGACCGTTTGCGGCTGTCATGTATTCCACCCATTCCGCTGTTTCTTGCACGGTGCCGCTGCCCACGTTCATGCTCACATAGGGTTCGCATTCGAGCAGTTCGCAGAGGTTCAGGAACTCATGTGTGCCGAAAGAGTTGTCTTCCTTGGTGTCGCCCCAGTTGCTGTTCATCATCGTGGGGCGGTTCTCGCGAGGTCCGATGCCATCGCGCCAATGGTAGGTGTCGGCAAAACATCCTCCTGGCCATCTGAGCACTGGCACGCGAAGCTCTTTCAGTGCACCCAACACGTCGTTGCGGTAACCGTTGGTGTTGGGGATGGAGGATTCGGGACCGACCCACAGACCGCCATAGATGCAAGTGCCGAGGTGTTCGGCAAACTGTCCGTAGATCTCTTTTGGAATCACATTCTTGCCTGCTGTCTCATGAATGGTGACAGTCGAGGTCTTTTGCGCTGTGGCTCCCATAGATAGGGCAAGCGCGGCGAGAAATAGATGTTTTTTCATATTGGTGTTTGTTTGATGGGAGTTTAGGGTAATGGGGGGCTATTTGACGAGGATTTTTTTGCCTCCTACGATGTAGATGCCAGGGCGGAGGTGGGTGGGGTCAACCATCCGTCCACTGAGGTCATAAACCTTGTCGCTCTTGGTGGTTTGTTCGATGGCCATAGGCACTTGTATATCCACCGTGGAAGGGTCGTCCACTGTGAGCCGGAAATGGTCGGCGCTCCACCAAGATGTGCCACTGGTAGTCAGAGCGACGGTCAGTGTCTCACCCTTCTTCACCTTCACGGGGTCAAGGCGTACAAGTTGCCACCCCATGGGATAAGCCACTCCTTCGGCTACTTCTGTACCCGTGCCGGTGAAAGATGCTGTGGCGGTCTGTCCCGACGAACTGGTGGCAGTGAGTGTGAGGGTGTGGGTGTTGTTGCTGCGCAGCATAGCGCTGAGGGTGTAAGCGCCTTCGGGCAGGTCGGTGACGGTCTGCTCCAATGAAGACGTATATTCCGATGCACTCCACTTGTCGAAGTAGTAGTTCTCCTTGATGCCATCGTAAGCCTCGCCGCTGTTGAGCCCTGCATTGCTGACAGTCCAGCCGAAGGAAGTGCCGTTGTTGGCGTCAGGGTTGTAGAGGAAACGTGTGGCGTCGAGTGAGCCGTCGCCTTGTTCCACAAGCATGTCTGCAATGACTTTGTCATAGCGTTTTCTGATTTGCTGTGCAGTCTCTCCTTCCAGTATGGTCGAAGTGGCTTTGCCAAGATAGACGAGGTTGAAGTTGTCGGCACCGGCCCATCGTGCGGTCATCACTCCGATGTTCTTCACGCCTATCCTCAGATAACCGTCAGTGACGATGATCTTGTCGATGGCTGTGGTTTCCTCGGTGTTGAGTTCGCTGTCGGTGGTGACAGGGGTGAAATAGAGTTGGTTGGTGGTTTGTGCATAGAGGCCGACGGCGCCGTTGACTTTAGCTCTTGATATGCCATTGGTGGAGTTGAAGACATTGGCTGTGAGTCGATAGACACCGCTTTCCAGACCTGACAGTTCCTGATAGTAGTCGAATTTCATCTCCTCTGCTGTGGGGTTCCACACCTCAAGGTAAGTGTCGCCGGAATCAGCCTTGGTATAGCCATTCTGGGCGTCGCGGGTACAAGTCCATCCTGGTACGTCGCTTTTACTCTCTGTATTGATGCCGGGGTTGGATAGCAGACCGCCACAGGTCACGTCGCCGGATGTCACTTGGTCGCCGAGTGTGGTACTGACCACCACACGGAATTTGTCGGTAGGCGACACTCCCAGAAGATTGACTCCGGTGATTTTCAAGGTTGATTGTTCGAAAAGCTGACGGTCGGTCACCTCGTAGATGTCTGTCCAGTTCTTGCCGTCAGAACTGCACTGGATGACCATCGTCTGCGTGTAGTCGGTGTTTCCGTTGTTGATTTCAAAAGTGAAGAGTTCGGTCGTGAACGCACCAGTCACGGTCAGTGAAGGAGTCTTGACCGATGGTTTCCACCATTTGGGCACTGGCTGCATGGATGCTTTGTAGGCGAAAGTGGAACGGTTGTCGCGATAGACTTGTCCTGCAGGGGTCACCCAACCGTCGTCCTTGCTGATCATCCAGCGGTACCAGTCGGAGTCCCAGTTGTAGATGGCATAGCGTTCCACGAAAGAGCAGGTGTCGAGCAATTCGGTGATGGCCTGGATGTTCTTTCTTTCCGTCTCATAGTGGTCGGAGGTGATGGCGGATGTCCACGATGCTCCATAGTTCCACTCCGTGATCCAGATGGGGCGCTTGGTCTTGTCGTAGATGGCTTTGAGCTGGTTGTACCACGAACCTGTTCCATTGGCCTCATTGGGACCCCAGTAGGCATGGAAGGCCACGAAGTCGCAGCGGTAGGCCATGTCGTCGATGTGGCCGATGAATTCCGTGAGGTAAGAAGCGTCGGTGGGGGCGGGCGATCCAATGCGCGCGCCAGAGGCGAGGAAGTCGTTGTTGAGTGTGGTGGCTTTCCAAGCCGAGATGGTTCCTCCGCAGGAGCAGTCATTGCTCTCGTGCTGCTCAGAATGTTCGGGTTCGTTGAGGCTGAGCACTGCTGTGGCCTTCTTTTGCCCGTTGATCTGGCTCATCGATGGCCAGTAGATATGTCCTCGGATGGGGATGTACTCATAATTGTTGGTGGAGCTTCGGTCGGCACTCCAGGTGTAGAACCATGTGGCCCTGACTTTATCCATCTCTGTGGCAATCTTGCTGTTGCCGTTGGTGCTGCACCATCCCTTCTTCGAGACATACTGCCATTCCTTGACAAAGACCGACGATGCGCGCATGTCGAGTGCTTGGGGCAGGTCGATCTTGAGGTCGCTGTGGTCGGCCACCCAGACACGGCTGTAGCCGCTTCCCGACGTACCGGATGCTATCGTTGCCATATATCCTCGTTTGAGCACGAAACTGCGCATCCTGTTGCTGTTTTTCCCTAAGTCAGTGTGGCTATCGACCGTCAGGCTGAAGCTTTCGCCTGCCTGCCCTTTCTCTGTATAGGCTGTGAAAGGAGCATCGGGGATGGGGATGATGGCCGATCCGTTGAGATAGATGGCTACGCGGCAGTTCTTGCCGTTGTTGGCAGCTGCACCTTCGATGCTGACATATTTGAGATAAGAGGAGATGACTTCAGAGGGGGTGATATTGTCGAAGATGAGCCATGTGTCTTTGCTTCCCAGATTGACCTTACCGCTGATGATGGGGGTGGTGTTGTGGGCGATGTGGATATCTACTCGGTCGGATCGGTCGATGGTCAGACCGTTGAGCTGGATGTAATCCACCTCGTTGATGCCCCATTCATTCTGATAGGCCTCCGAGGCGAAAGCCTGCTCTGCCTCAGTGATGTCGTTCGATGTCGCCGGTATGATGCGGAATGAGGCATGGGAGCCAAGGTGCTTGTCGTAATAAACCAGCACGTAGTCGTTGCTTTTCTTTCCGCCGTCGATGCCCAGTCGGGCACTGATGTTTTTCTTATTGCGGATATAGCCATTGAGACCGACTTGCCCCTTCCATTTGTAAGCGTCGGCGTTCTGCACGCTGTTTTGAAGTGTCACGCTCCAGGTGTTGGATGTGGAGGCGGCCAGATATTTGCCGCTGCTCTTCTGCTTGAGATAGACGTATTCGCTGTTGCCGCAGTCCTCTGCCACGAAGACATAACTGTCGGGGTCGGGGTTGGTGCCAAAGGTGGATAGGGCTGGTCCGTCCTGAGCCTCGTTGAATCCGAGATACTTGTCGTAGATGTTGAGAGCGATATAATACTCTTGTCCTGGTTTGAATCCGTCGGCCTTGATGCCCAAAGTCAGCGTGAAGGCGAGGAGTATTGCAAAGAATCTTTTCATAGTTTGGTATGTTGTGATAGCTAAGTAATTATTCATTGAAACGTAGTGATAGGAAGTATGGATGGAGTTGGAAGGAGATGGACGTAAATGATCATTCATTGTCGTCGATGATTTCCTTGAGGCTGGAGTAAATCTTTTTGCCCAGAGCCGTGGCTTTGCTGTCGTTTTCGTCGGGTTTGACATACTTCCCGATTTCGTCCTCTTCCTGTTCCGCGTCTGCTGTCGTGTCGTTTTGTGAAGTGTCTGTTGTGGTATCCTCTTCCATGAACCGATTGATGGAATTGCGCAAAGAGCCAGCCGTACCGATCATCAGCCCCTTCAAGCCTCCATTCCTGCGGTACCGTCGCCATGCCCGTTTGTTCTTGAGGTGCCGGAGCTGGATACCTCGGCAGAAGTGCCAGAGACCGACTATCATCTTGTGGTAGCCCTTTTTGAAGAGCTTGCCTAATTGCCGGCAGGTGGGGCCGATATGCAGAATGGCGTTGAGCGAGGCCTTTCCGAGCCAGACCAAACCCTTCCATGTGTAGATAGCGGCTATGATGATGGCTTTCAGTGTCCATCTGAATCCTTTGCGAAGGTATCTCCATGTCCATTTGGCGGCTTTCTTCAGTCCTTCACCGGTCTTTCTGAATGCTATTCGGGTGTGTATCCTCAGCTTGCGCAGTTTTTCTTGCGTGCTGTTGGAGTTCCAGAAAATCTTGGCTCTACGCCATGAGTTCTTGAGACCCTCATAGACATACACGATGCCCTGCAGCACCAGCTTGAGCAGGTACTTGATCATCGTCAGCAGCAAGAGACCAATCAGTCGGATGATGAGCCATGCTATCTTTCCGACCGACATCTTCTCCAGTCGTTCGCGCAGACTTTTTTCTTTCTGTGGCTGGCTGTCTTGTGGTTTGTCTTCGGTCATCGTATTATCGTTTGGCTTCTGGCCTGTCAATTATCTTAATAAAAGGCAAATTTACCACTTTATGGCCATAAATGGCAATATAAATCGACATTTTTTTCAAAACCTCATCTTTTTCTGACCAAAAGAAGATAAGTTTGCGGAAAGAAACAGAAAAAGATTCTTTAAGATGAAGCGAATAGGTTTACTCTCCGACACCCATGGCTATTGGGACGAACGTTATGAGAAATACTTCAGTGAATGCGACGAGATTTGGCATGCTGGTGATATCGGTCATGTGGAGGTGGCACGCCGGCTGTCGGCCCTCAAGCCGCTGAGGGCTGTCTATGGCAATATCGACGGGGATGAGATCCGTCATCTCTATCCTCAAATCTATCGTTTTAAATGTGAGGAAGTGGATGTGCTCATCAAGCACATAGGAGGCTATCCTGGTCATTATGACGCATCCATTCGAGGCACACTCTTCTCCCGTCCGCCACAGTTGTTCATCTCTGGGCATTCTCATATACTGAAGGTGTTGTACGACAAGACGATACGCTGCCTTCATATCAACCCAGGTGCGGCAGGAATATATGGTTTCCACAAGGTCCGGACTTTGGTCCGTTTCACTATCGATGGTAGCGACATCAAGGATCTGGAAGTCATAGAATTGGGTGAGAAATAGCGCATAAACCATAGATGAGAAGTAGCGCGAAAATCATAGGATAAGGAACGGTATAAAACAGAGGGGACAATGAGGTATATTGTCATTTTCGACTCGTGGAAAGGTTGTATGGGCAGCCAAGATGCCAACTTTGCCGCTATGCATGGCATTTATGATGCAGACCCATCGGCTGAAGTGGTGTGCTTGTTGAGTAGCGATGGGGGTGAGGGTATGCTCGATGCCTTTGTGAACGCCATGGGTGGAAGCAAGGTGGCGGTTCGTGTCCACGATCCTCTCATGCGTCTCATCGACGCTGAATACGGACTCAGCACCGACGGAGAAACAGCCATTATCGAGGTGGCGCGTGCCTGTGGCCTTCATCTTCTGCGTCCAGCCGAGCGCAACCCCTTGCTGGCGAGCAGTTATGGGGTAGGGGAGTTGGTGTTGGATGCCTTCAGCCGAGGATGTCGTCATTTCATCGTCGGATTGGGTGGCAGTGGCACCAGCGATGCGGGTATAGGGATGCTGGAAGCATTTATGCACTCAAATACCACTTCACGGCGTCTTGTCAAGGGGGATTGGAGGACTGCATCCATAGATTCGCCATCACTCCAGGCAGCATTTGAACAAATTATCGTAAACAATTTGTCTTCAGTGAGATTGATAAGCGATAATACAATAGATTTTCTGTTGGCAACCGATGTAAAAAATCCCCTTTATGGTCCTAACGGAGCAGCTTGTGTTTTCGCTCCCCAGAAAGGTGCTACAGACGAAATGGTCGAAGCCATCGACCGCCGTGCTCGTGTTTTCTCTTCATGTGCTCAGCGGCTTTTGGCTTGCGACAAATCGCTCGATGCAGGGGCGGGAGCCGCAGGTGGTTTGGGCTACGCTTTTATGCAGTTCCTGGGCGCAACCTGTTGTTCTGGTATCGACTTGCTTCTCGATAAGTATCATTTCGAGACCCTTCTGACTTCAGCCGATTATGTGTTGACTGGCGAGGGTTCATCCGACCTTCAGACTTTGATGGGCAAACTGCCTTATGGGGTGATGCGGAGAGCCTCGGCCATGCACATACCCACGTTGCTCTTTGCTGGTCGTTTAAGCCATGAGGCTGAGTTGAAGAATGCAGGCTTTGACCGTCTCTCGTGCATCAATCCGTCGTCGCTCCCTATGTGCGAGGCAATGAGGAAAGATGTGGCCATGAAGAACTTGAGGGAAACAGTCCGCGAGACAATAGGTACATTAGACAGCCAGAGATAGACTTTTTGCTACAGGTGCGTCAGTAGCATTCGGAATGCCCATTGATGGATATACTGTAGTTCCATTGTTATCTGAAATATTACATACTTTTGTTCTTTTGTTTCATTCTCATTCAAAGTGCTTTTTTTATCCTTAAATATATTGAGAAAAACAAATATTATCATTATATTTGCATATCTATACTTCATTGATATTGATCTGTAAATCTTAAAAAAAAATCATCAATATGCTACACAACCCTTTATCAACCTTGAAAACACTCTTGCCCAGAATCGTCTCAGTTGCTGGCGCAAGTTGTTTGACCGCTATCACTCTTATGACCACTTCTTGCAACAATCCCATCAAAATGGCCGTTCCGTATGAAATCAATACAGTCGGCAACCCCTATTTGCCCCTTTGGGAGCATATACCCGATGGTGAGCCTTACGTATTTGAAGATCCCGACCAGCCAGGTAAGTACCGCGTGTATATCTATGGTTCCCACGACAACATGATCACTGGCTACTGTGGCCGCGACCAAGTGGTGTGGTCCGCATCGGTAGATGACCTGAACCATTGGCGCTACGATGGTGTGATTTTCAGTGTCGATAAGAATGCTGAAGGTCAGTTCTTCACTCCCGACAGCCTGGCTGATGTGCTTTACGCTCCCGATGTGACTCTGGTGACCGATTCCGACGGTACCAAGACCTACTATCTCTATCCCAACAACCAGGCAGGAGGCCGAAATGGTATGGTGGCCAAGAGCTCCCGTCCCAATGGGCCTTTCGAGGTCTGCAACTGGAGTAAGGAGAATGCCAACGAAACAGACGGCGTGCTTCGTTTCGACCCTGCGGTGTTTGTCGATGACGACGGCCGCGTCTATGGTTATTGGGGCTTTGAGCGCAGTTATGCCGCAGAACTTGATCCTTCGACCATGGCTACCGTGAAGCCTGGCACCAAGATTGTGGAAGACATGGTTTCGGGCCGCAATCAGGCTGGTGAGTTCTCCTTCTTCGAAGCGTCCTCTATCCGCAAGATCAAGGATAAGTACGTGTTTATCTACAGTCGTTTCACGAAAGACGGTGAGTTTGGACTTCCCACTTCCAACTACACTTTGGCATACGCCTACAGCGACAATCCATTAGGTCCTTTCACCTATGGAGGCACCATCATCGATGGTCGTGGACGTGAGAAGGACGAGGCGGGCAAGGTGATCGCTTCCGCCACCCCCGATGGCAACACCCACGGCAGCATCTGCGAGATCAACGGACAGTGGTATGTCTTCTATCATCGTCAGACTGGCACCAATGAGTTTGCCCGTCAGGCCATGGTGGCTCCCATCACTGTTGAGGTGGAAGAAGGAGCGGGTGGCAAGGTGACAATCAGTGAGGGAGAGTACAATTCCAATGGTTTCTCGCTTGATGGGCTTGACCCCTTCGAGCCACATTCTGCCGGTATTGCCTGCTGGTACACAGGTCCAAAACCAGCCATCCACGAATGGCCCGACAACAAGTATTTTGGTTCCTATATCGCCGCTGGCTATGGCACCGACGACAAGTTCGATGCTCCTTATGATTTGCGCAACAACACCAACTTGGTGGTCAATAACACAGACGGTTCGATTGTCGGCTACAAATACTTCAATTTCGATGCAGATCGAATGAAAAAATCGTTGCAGTTGCGCTTGCGCTTGATCCCTGAAGGAATAGAAGGAACGATTGAGATCATGGCCGACCGTCCCTGGACCTCCCAAGGAGGCAAGTTGCTTGGCTCGTTCACGTTGACCGAAGGCATGCCTAAAGAATCGACAGAACTCATCACCGTCATCGACGAACCATCAACTCTGGCAGGCAAGCATGCCATTTTCTTCAAGTTCCATTCTTTCACCAAAGAAAAATCACTCTGCACTTTAGAGGACTTTGTGTTCGAATGATCCTAAGGACTTTAAGGACTTTAAGGTCTTTAGGGTCCTTAGGGTCTTTAAGGACTTTAGGCTCTTTCATTGAAACAATTATTTCAAATCATTTTATGACTATGAGAAAACTTTTTTTTGCGATTGCCAGTGCGGCATTGCTGGCGGGGTGCACTGCCCCTCAAGGCGGTTACAAGGACTCCAGGCTGAGTGCTGAGCAACGTGCGGAGGACCTTCTTGGACGTCTGACCCTGGAGCAGAAAGCCTCCTTGATGATGGACCGATCGCCCGCCATTGATTCCTTGGGTATTCCGCAGTTTGAGTGGTGGAACGAGGCTTTGCATGGAGTGGCGCGCAATGGCATCGCCACCGTCTTTCCCATCACCATGGGTATGGCTTCATCGTTCGACGATCAGTTGCTGCATCAAATCTACACCGCGGTGAGCGACGAGGCTCGTGCAAAGAACAGCGAGGCCCTGCGCAACAACGAACTCAACCGCTATAGAGGTTTGTCTTTTTGGACACCCAACATCAATATCTTCCGTGACCCCCGTTGGGGCCGTGGACAGGAGACATACGGTGAAGACCCATACCTGACCACCCGCATGGGATTGGCTGTGGTGCGCGGTCTTCAAGGGTATAGCTATGAGGGTGAACGTCCTAATAGCAAATATGCCAAGGCTTTTGCCTGCGCCAAGCATTTCGCCGTGCACAGTGGTCCTGAATGGAACCGCCACCAGTTCAATCTGGAGGATGTGTCGCCTCGCGACCTTTGGGAAACCTATCTACCTGCCTTCAAGTCTTTGGTGCAGGAGGGAAAGGTGAAAGAGGTGATGTGCGCCTACCAGCGTTTAGATGGTGAGCCTTGCTGTGGCAACACCCGTTTGCTCCAGCAGATTCTGCGTGAAGACTGGGGATTTGATGGACTGGTGACCAGCGATTGCGGGGCTATCAGTGACTTCTGGAAACCTGGCTATCATGGTTTCTCCGCCACCCGTGAGGACGCCGCCGCCCGTGGTGTCTATAGCGGTACTGACTTGGAGTGCGGTGGAGACTATAAGAGTCTTCCGCAAGCTGTTGCCGAGGGAAAGTTGACCGAAGCCCAGATCGACGTGAGTTTGAAACGTCTGTTGAAGGCCCGTTTTGAATTGGGTGACTTCGACCCCATGGAAGAGGTGGAGTGGTCCAAAATACCGATGTCGGTGGTAGCCAGCCAGGCACACAAGGACCTGGCTTTGCAGATGGCACGTGAGAGCATCGTCTTGTTGCAGAACAAAGAGGGTATCCTGCCGCTCGACAAGTCGTCGAAGATAGCCGTGGTAGGTCCTAATGCCAACGACTCCGTGATGCTTTGGGGCAACTACAATGGTATGCCCACCCACACCGTGACCTTCCTTGAAGGCATCCGTCGCTACAAACCCGATGTCGTCTATAGCAAGGGATGCGGTCTCACCCGTGCCGAGGTGTCGAACAGCATGTTCGACCATATCCGCACCACAACGGGTGAACAAGGACTGCACGCTACCTATTGGAACAATCTGGAGATGAAGGACAATCCCGTGGTGGAACAGACCATAGGCGAACCCCTTCAGTTGAGCAATGGAGGCAACACCGCTTTTGCTGCCGGTGTGAACTCCGAGGCTTTCTCCGCCCTGTATGAAGGTGTCTATCAAGCGGAAGAGGACGCAGAGATCCAGCTCAATCTCATGAACACTGGTCTGGCTCTGTTCATCTTCGATGGCGACACTCTGGCTTACCGTCCCAATGAACATGGTGCTCGTCCCTCCACTTTCACCAAGCGTGTGAAGGCAGGCCAGCGCTATCCTCTGAGCATCGCCTATCGGCCCTCAGCAGGTTATTCTTTGTTGGCTTTCGATATCACTACCATCCATACTTCTTCCTCTACCGAGGTGTTGCAGGAGATGGGCGATGCTGAGATCGTGGTGTTTATCGGTGGCATCTCCCCTCGTCTCGAAGGAGAGGAGATGAAGGTGAATGAAGAAGGTTTCAAGGGTGGCGACCGTACCTCGATTGAGTTGCCTCGAGTGCAGCGCGAGATGATTGCCACCTTGAAGCGTGCCGGCAAGAAGGTCGTTTATGTCAACTGTTCTGGCAGCGCCATCGCCTTAGGACCAGAGTCGGAGAATGCCGACGCCATTCTTCAAGCCTGGTATGGTGGCGAGGCTGGTGGTGCGGCTTTGGCTGATGTGCTCTTTGGTGCCTACAACCCCAGTGGCAAACTGCCCGTTACTTTCTATCGTAGCACTGACCAGTTGCCCGATTATGAGGACTATAGCATGAAAGGTCGCACCTATCGTTATTTTGAGGGCACTCCGCTCTACGCTTTTGGCCATGGTTTGAGTTACACCACTTTTGCTTTGGGCACTCCAACATGGTACGCCAAGGAAAGGACGCTGGTTGTCAATGTGACCACCACAGGCAAGAGTGAAGGAGCTGAAACGGTGATGGTGTTTGTGAAAGA
>ODAI012224026.1_pt1 | contig 15864 bp, 12 predicted proteins | sample 1539321 | NCBI WGS metagenome assembly ODAI01 (sample SAMN02144231, study PRJEB22623) | gut metagenome | biome: sheep rumen | host: Ovis aries | place: New Zealand
ACAATCGAACTAGCCGGTACGTCTTCCGTGAGCCATACGTTACCGCCGACTATCGTGTCATGCCCGATGGTCACGCGGCCAAGGATGGATGTATTGGAATAGACCGTTACATGATCCTCCAATATCGGGTGGCGGGGAATGTCTATAGGACGCCCTTGCGGGTCGTACTCGAAATTCTTGGCTCCCAGAGTCACTCCCTGATAGAGCACTACATGGGAACCGATAATCGCAGTCTCTCCGATGACGACTCCTGTTCCATGGTCGATACAGAAATGGTCTCCTATCTGCGCCGCAGGGTGGATATCAATGCCGGTGCGGCTGTGCGCCAGTTCCGTCAGCATACGGGGTATACGAGGCACGCCGAGCTCATACAGCGCATGAGCGGCGCGATAATGCACCATTGCAAAAGTAAGCGGATAACTGAGAATCACCTCGCCGCGGTCTGTCACGGCAGGGTCGTTATGCAGAACGGCGTCCACATCGGTTTGTATCAGACGCGAGATCTCAGGGATACGCTCCGCGAATGCGTCCGGCAGCACCAGATCCTCCGGCATGGCTACCGGCGGATAGTAGTCCGGAAAGACGAGCCCCTGAAGATGAGCCACTAACTGCTTTAATTGTTTTATAGATGGTATGTCTACCATTGCTGATTGATGATTGATGATTGATGATTGATATGCTACAACACACTCAGATACCGTTCACCGGTATCGGGCAAAAGAACCACAATATTCTTGCCCTGATATTCCGGCAGGGCAAGCAGTTGGAGAGCCGCCGCATAAGCCGCCCCGGCGGATATACCTACCAGCAAGCCATGCTCTTTGGCAAGCGTGCGGGCAGAGTCGGACGCATCTTCGTTCGTCACTGTCATCACGCGGTCCACGAACCGGGAGTGATACGTCTCGGGCTGAAAGCCTGCGCCGATGCCCTGTATCTTGTGAGGACCGGGCTGACCGCCGGACAACACCGGGGAAGAGGCGGGCTCTACCGCGATAATCTCTACCTGCATGTTCTTCTCCTTTAACGCGCGCCCTACTCCGCTTATCGTGCCGCCGGTGCCTACTCCGGCAATGAAGACATCTACCTGTCCGTTCGTGTCTTCCCATATCTCCTGACCTGTAGTAGCGTAATGAATGGCAGGGTTTGCCGGATTCACGAACTGGCCCAAGATAACGCTTCCCGGCAGCTCTTTATGCAGCTGTTCCGCTTTGGAGATAGCTCCTTTCATTCCTTCCGCCCCGGGGGTAAGCACCAGCTCTGCACCATAGGCGGCAAGGAGATTCCGGCGCTCCACAGACATTGTCTCCGGCATCGTCAGTATCACATGATAACCTTTGAGTCTTCCTATCCATGCCAGTCCCACGCCTGTATTTCCGCTGGTAGGCTCGATGATTGTAGCGCCGGGCTGCAAGACGCCCTTGCGCTCCGCATCTTCTATCATAGCCAGAGCTGCGCGGTCTTTCACACTGCCGCCGGGATTAAAACGCTCCATCTTGAGAAACAGTCCCGGCTGTATCTCCAACATCGGCGTTCTGCCGATCAACTCCAAGAGAGATTGTACTACCATACTTCTTTCTTTGTCTTCTGTCCTATTGGTTTATCTTCTTCAGATATATCCTGACCGCCTCGGCTATCATTTCCGCACAGGGCCGTTTCTCATAGTACTGCGCAGTCCTCTCCGCGGGTCTGGGTTCCTCGGGGCGAGGCGCCAAGCCTAACAACTCCGCGCATATCAGAGAGCCGTACTTGCCTTTGTACTCACCTGCCAATTGCTGCACCAACGCATAATTCGCCATCTTGCCCTCGTTGTCATGGGGCGTATAGCTGCCGTTCTGCAGTCCGGCTAACATAAACATCCCGGAAGCGGCACCGCATACAAGACGCATCCGCCCCATCCCTCCGCCGAAAGAAGCAGAGAGACGGAGAGCCAGTTGCTCATCCTTGATACCGTATATATCTGCGCAGGAAACGAACACCGCCTGAGAGCAGTTAAAGCCTTGCTTGAATAATTCCACAGCACGTTGAGCACGTGCCTCTATCTCGTCGTTTGTCATAATCGGCTGCAAAGGTAATGATTTTTTTGCAATTACACAAATAAAATGCATTAAATTTTTGCATATGTCAAAAAAATGTTGTACCTTTGCACCGGAATTAACAATCATATGCAATATTCAATAAAAGACGTTTTTTCACCTAAACTGTTTCAGACACTCAAAACTTACTCGCGCGCACAACTGAGGCAAGATGCCTTAGCCGGTGTTATTGTAGGTATTGTAGCTATTCCCTTAGCCATCGCCTTTGGTATCTCATCGGGCGTCGGTCCTACAGAAGGTTTGGTAACGGCAATCATCGCCGGTCTGCTTATTTCTCTATTCGGAGGCAGTAAAGTACAGATAGGAGGTCCCACCGGGGCGTTTATCGTCATTATCTATGGCATTATCCAGCAATACGGTTTGGCGGGACTGACCATAGCTACGGTAATGGCGGGTATATTACTGATACTGATGGGATTCGCGCACATGGGAAATGTGATCAAGTTCGTCCCTTACCCTGTGATTGTCGGTTTCACCGCCGGCATCGCGGTCACCATCTTCTCCACCCAGATGAATGATTTCTTCGGAATGGGTCTGACGGATATTCCGGCGAACTTCATCGACAAATGGATATACTACGGTCAGCATTTCCGTATCCACTGGTGGACTTTAGGAATCGGTGTCTTTTCTCTGGCGCTCTGTATCCTGATTCCCAAACTGACCAAAAAGATACCGGGCAGTCTGGCTGCTATTGTCTTTGCCACGTTGGCGGTATGGCTTCTGAAGATGTTTGCGCCCGCCTCATGGGGTATCGCCGGTATCCAGACCATCAGCGACTTATACGAATTGCCGCATGGTATTCCTGCGCCACATGTACCCTCTATGGAGTTGGGAGAAGGCGAGTCGTTCTTCACCCTTGTACAAAAACTCTTCCCTTCGGCATTCACCATCGCCATGTTAGGTGCTATCGAGAGTCTGCTCTCGGCTATGGTGGCGGATGGCGTGATAGGATACAAGCATAACTCGAACACGGAGCTGATAGCGCAAGGAATAGCTAATGTGGTGGTACCTTTCTTCGGCGGTATTCCTGCTACTGGGGCTATCGCGCGAACAATGACCAATATCAACAACGGAGGGCGTTCGCCGATAGCGGGTATCATCCATGCCTTCGTCCTGATGGGCGTACTCCTTTTCTTGGGGCACCTCGTAGGCATGATTCCTATGTCGTGTCTGGCGGCGGTGTTGATTATGGTAGCCTACTCCATGTCCGGATGGAAGACCATCGCGGGACTCATCAAACACCCGAACCGCGACTTATGGGTACTGCTTATCACCTTCTTCCTCACGGTCATTTTCGATTTGACGGTAGCTATCGAGGTAGGTATTCTGTTAGCACTCGTACTCTTCCTCATGCGTACCAGTGAAGAGACGCAAATCCGTACTTTCCATAACGAGATAGACCCGAACGAAGATACGGATGTACAATCGAACTTAGAGCACCTGACGATTCCCGAGGGTGTCGAGGTGTATGAGATAGACGGTCCGTATTTCTTCGGTATCGCAAATAAGTTTGACGACATCATGACGCATGTGCCCGGAGAGAAATACCCGATCCGTATCATCCGCATGCGTAAGGTTCCTTTTGTCGATTCCACGGCGATGCACAACCTATCCATGCTTATCCAGCGTTCCCATAAAGAGGGAGTCACCATTATCCTTTCCGGCGTGAACGACCATGTGCATAAGCAGTTAATGACAGGCGGTATCGAGCAGCAGATGGATCCTCATAATATTTGTGCGAATATTCACTTTGCGCTGCGCAGAGCAGATGACTTAATGAAAATAAGAAATGAACAACAGACTCAGAAATAGCACCTTTGTTCTCTTTATCGGGTGTCTCCTCCTAATGGCAGACAGCGTGCAGGCGGTCTCTCCGACAGGCACCCTCCCCGTCATCTATGTCAATACGAATAGCGGACAAGCTATTACGGACAAAGAGAACTACGTACCCGGAACCGTTTATATTGACCCGCTCAATACCGGCTACGAGGCATTGGGTACAGCCGGTACTCCGGTTACCGCCCAGTTGAAAGGAAGAGGCAACTATACCTGGAAGGATTTTGCCAAAAAGCCCTATAAGGTCAAACTGGACATCAAGCAAGCTGTATTAGGCATGCCGAGCAACAAGCACTGGTGCCTCATGGCAGGAGCGGATGACAGGTTAGGCTTTTTGAGGAATCCGGTAGGATACATGATCAGCCGGGCTGTCGGGCTGCGTTGGACACCACGGGTGGTTCCTGTGGAACTGATTCTGAACGGCCAATACCAAGGTCTATATTTTCTTACGGAACACGTGCGCGTAGGAAGCAAGCGCGTGAATATCCAGGAGCTGCCCGATAACACCACCCACCCCGACTCTATTACAGGAGGCTGGCTGGTAGAGATTGACAACTATTGGTCAGAAGGCAATATTGAGTTTCAGGAAGGGAACGGCCAGCACGTTATGGTGTCCCTCCGCGAGCCGGAAATACTCTCTACCGTCCAGCGGCAGTATATAGAGGGACAGATGAATACCCTCAATACCGCCTTGTACGAAAAAAGCTCCACCCATCTGGAGGAGATACTGGATATAGAGGAGGCTGCCAAGTTCTATCTCGTACAGGAGATTATGGAAGATTGCGAGAGCTACCATGGCAGTTGTATGCTCTATAAGGACAGAGACAGTCTGGGTATTGTTGACAAATGGAAATTCGGGCCCGTATGGGACTTCGGCAACGCCTACGACCGCCATCAGGAGAGATGGATATACGATGGTCCTACATGGCCCCAATACTGGATTGGGCAATTGGCGTCATGGCCGGTATTCCAGAAAGCGGTAAAAGAACAATGGTGGATATATCTTCACACCGGACAGGAATCCGTACAGCAGGGGATTAGCACCTTCGCCAATCTCATCACGCAAGCAGCCAAAAAAGACGCACAGGTATGGGACGGCACCCAAAACTACCGGAACAACAGCGACATGAACGCCAAATTGAATGAGTTTACCGGTAATTACAACTGGCGTATCGCATGGTTAAAGAAGAAATGGGGAGAAGGCACAAAACCCCTCACATGGGGAACGGAACAGACACCGGCTGAAACACGAAATACCAAGGTTTTACGAAACGGAAACATCCTAATCATCCGCGACGGGAAAACATACGACTTAATGGGAAAAAGAGTAGAATAAAAATTATTTTGCCGAAATCTTTGCACATATCAAAAAAAAGCATTATCTTTGCAATCGAAATTAACCAATAAACATTTATCACTATGACAAAAAAATTCATTTGCCCTATCTGTGGTTATGTACACGAAGGGACTGAGGCACCTGAGCGTTGCCCGCAATGCAAACAAATCGTAGAGTGGAAAATAGCTTCTGACGATAAGTTGAACTTCGCCTGCGAGCATGTGGTAGGCGTAGCTAAAGACGTAGAGGATTCTATTATCCACGATGGTCTGCGTGCTCACTTTATGGGAGAATGCACCGAGGTAGGTCAATACCTGGCTATGGCTCGTCAAGCTGACCGTGAAGGTTATCCTGAGATTGCTGCAGCCTTCCGTAAATATGCTTACGAAGAAGCAGATCATGCGTCGCTGTTCGCCGAGTTGCTCGGTGAGGTTGTTTGGGACACCAAGACCAACCTTGAGAAACGTATGATGGCAGAAGCCGGAGCTTGCGAGGACAAACTGAATATCGCCAAACGTGCAAAAGAGTTGAATCTCGATCCGATTCACGATGCCGTACATGAGATGGCACGGGACGAAGCACGTCACGGCAAAGGTTTTGAAGGCCTCTACAACCGTTATTTCAAGAAGTAAGATTAGGACTCAGCTGTCAGAAATCAGTAATCAGCCATCAGAGTATTATTCCTCCGCCGACGACCAAATCGTTCTGATACAGGACAACGGATTGTCCGGGAGTAATGCCCCAAACGGGCTCGCTGAAAGACAAGGACAGCAACTCTCCTCCTGCCCCTCCCTCCAAAGGAGGGGTATTTCTTTTCTCGCATCCGCCCGTACGATTATTTGTTTGTATGACGGCTTCCACAGGAGTAGAACGGTAACGCACTTTGGCGGTTAGCGGAGAGGACTCCTCAGGAATATGCAATGCGCGAAGGGAACGGAAAGTTAACTCCGTAGCCAAAAGATCATCGTTGTTCCCCAGGGTCACCTCATTGCGCTCCGCATCGATATGCGTGACGTAAGCCGGGTGACCAAGGGCTATTCCAAGCCCCTTTCGCTGCCCGATAGTATAATTGACAAATCCGAGATGCTGCCCCAAGACACGGCCTTCCCTATCCACATAATTGCCGGCATGTACCCGTTCGTCATAATCCGGCACATTGGTACGCAGGAAAGCACGGTAGTCATCATTCGGGATAAAACAAATCTCCTGGCTCTCTTTCTTTTGAGCCAGTTTGACATACCCATGCTGACGGGCTATCTCGCGCACTTCATCCTTGGTATAGTCGCCAAGAGGAAATATCGTCCGTCTTAATTGCTCTTCGGTCAGCATCCAAAGGAAATAAGTCTGGTCCTTGCGTGTGTCCGCCGCTGCAGCCAAATAGACATGACCGTTCTTCTCACGGATACGTGCATAATGACCTGTTGCAATATACTCACACCCGAACTCATCAGCCACACGCGCCAGTTCTCCCCATTTGATATGACTGTTGCATAACACACAGGGGTTGGGCGTCCGTCCGGACATATACTCGTCAATGAAGTTCTGAATAACGCAGCGTCTGAAGGTCTCGCGGAAATCGACGATATGATGCTCAAACCCCATACGTTCAGCGTTCCGCTTTGCCTCCATAATAGAATCGATAGTACAGCATCCCTTCTCTTTGGCGATGCAGGAGTCTTTCATACTATCATAAGTGCGGAAAGTAACCCCTACCACTTCGTAGCCCTGCTCCAAAAGAAGCATAGCACTGACAGTAGAGTCTATACCGCCGGACATACCCAGCAACACACGTTTATTTGATATTTGATATTTGATATTTGACATTTATTGCTGCATATCCACAAGTTTGGTGTAATAGCCTCCGAGGGCGTAGAGGTCTTCATGCGTGCCACGCTCTACGATGCGTCCCTCATGCATGACACAGATCAGATCGGCATGGCGGATAGTAGAAAGACGGTGGGCTACAACCAGTGTGGTACGTTCTTTCATCAGGTGTTCCAACGCTTCCTGTACCAATCGTTCAGACTCTGAGTCAAGCGCAGAGGTAGCCTCGTCAAGAATCAGGATTGGAGGATTTTTAAGAATCGCCCTCGCTATACTCAGTCGCTGGCGCTGACCTCCCGAGAGACGGCTTCCGCGGTCGCCGATGACGGTATTATACCCTTCCGGCATCTGAGCAATGAACTCATGGGCGTTAGCAATCCGCGCAGCCTGTTCTACCGCCTGTTGCCATGACATGCCGTCAGGCGCAGGCTGCGTCGTATCCACGCCGAAAGTGATGTTGTTATAGACCGTATCATTGAATAAGATCGGTTCCTGACATACAATACCCATTAATGCGCGGATATCATGCGTGGTATGCTGACGAATATCCGTGTTGTCAATCGTGATAGTACCGGAATCCGGGTCATAGAAACGGGGCACCAGATCCGTGAGGGTTGTCTTGCCGCTACCGGACTGACCAACCAAAGCCACTGTCTTTCCCTTAGGCACCACCAGTTCAATATCTGTCAATACCTCCCTGTCCGGCTGATACGAAAAATGCACATGATGGAACGCTATGGAGTCATGGAACACCACGGGCTTGGGATTAGCGGGCTCCAGGATATTCGATCGGGTCTTCAGCACGGCATCGATACGTTCCAAAGAAGCCATACCTCTACGGATGCCATAAGAAGCTTTGCTTAAATCTTTCGCCGGATTAATAATCGAATAGAATATCACCAGATAATAGATAAAGGTAGCCGCATCAATCGTAGCATGGTCACTCAGAATCAAAAGTCCGCCAAACCAAAGAATAATAGCGATAAGAGCTGTACCAAGGAATTCCGAAAGCGGATGAGCCAGATAATAGCGCCGGTTGATACGGTTGAAAGTAGCACGCGTGGCGTTAATCAGATTTTGGAACCGTACCCGTAATTTATCCTGTGCATTGAATCCCTTCACCACACGCAGCCCCAAAAGTGTCTCGTCTATGGATGAAAGAATCTCTGCATTCTGCTCTTGCCCGCGTGTAGAAGCCCTTTTCAGCGAGCGTCCTATTCGGCCTATCAAGAATACCGCTACAGGCATTAACAGGAGCACAAAAAGCGTGAGCTGCCAAGAGATGACCAACAAAGTAATCAGATAAATCATAATCATTACCGGATCCTTGAAGAGGATATCCAATGCCGACATGATGGACCCTTCCACCTCCCCTACATCGTTCGTCATACGGGAGATGACGTCACCGCGACGAGCCTCTGTGAAATATCCCATCGGCAAAGACAGCACTTTATCATACAGTTGTTGACGCAAATCTCTTAATACACCGGTACGGATAGGCACCATATAATAATTTGCCAGCCATGCAGACAGACACTTGAGTCCCGTCATGAAGACCAGAAACAGTCCCAAGAGCAGAAGCACAAATCCTGCTCCGCGGAGGGCTATTTGCTCATTGAGCAAGCAGTACATATTGGTTCTGAGTGCGGCGATGGTTTCCTGCAGTCCGGACACAGTATTCATATCTACCGGGGTAGTTTCCGAGGTACTGAGCCCGAAAAGGATACGCAGCACCGGAATAATCGCCGCAAAAGAGAATAGCGACAATACAGTAGAGAGCAAGTTGAAGAGGATATTCAATGCCATCTGCCCTTTGTAAGGAGGAACGAAACGCCGGATAAGTTGAAGGAAATGCATATTATTTTCGGTAATTTTCGTGTACGTAATTGAGGATATGCCTGTCAAAAGCCTCTTTGGGAGTAAAGAAATGCATACGGATAGGCAGGACTACAAGTGCTTTCCCTTGCTCTGCCAGTTTCTCTTCAAGGGATGTCAGTCGGATGCGTTGTGCATCTTTCTCCGTAGTAAGGACGAAGTCATAATGCTGCGCCCGGAGAAGTATCTCTTTTATATCTGCCCGGCCAAAAGCATGGTGATCCGGGTAAGCCATCATATCCGCATGAGTGTACAAAGCCCGGACATGCTCCATCAGGTATTGGGGTTGGGCTATTCCGCATACCACGAGGGGATTGCCGGTATAAGAAATAGCGTCATATTCGATGCCTGCAAAATGCAAACGCTGATACGTAGGCAGATGCAGTCGGTTATCTATCACCCGCATGTCTATCGGCCGAATGTTATCCGGACATTTGGTAACCACAATATCATCCGCCTTGAGTGCCCGTGAAGGTATATCTCTCAACCTTCCCCACGGCAACATATGATCATCAATATACAGTCTGTCGTACGGAGTCAATAGAATGGTGTAGCCGCACCGCAGGGTACGATGCTGCATTGCATCATCCAATATCACCACATCCAACTGTTCTATGTGGCGCTGAAGTTGCCGGATTCCTCTTACACGCTGCTCGCAGACAGCAACCGGCACGTCCGGGAAGGCGCGGTGAATCTGCATTGCCTCGTCTCCTATTGTAGCAACCGAAGACTGTTCATCCGCCAGGATAAATCCTTTTGTAGCGCGCTTGTAGCCACGTGAGAGAACAGCAGGGTGGTAACCGTTCGCCAGCAAAAGACGTACTATGTATTCCACCATCGGTGTTTTACCGGTTCCCCCTACCGCCAAGTTGCCTACGCATATAGTAGGTACATCTACCGAGAAAGACAACAGCAGATGTTTATCATACAGGAAATGACGGATAGCCACTCCCAATGCGTAGAGCCAACTAAGCGGTATATAGACGATGTTTTTTAACATCGAATTGATGATTTATGATTGATGATTATGATCGTTTATCGGATAGTTACTTCGGGCATAAGCGCCATAATGCGCGGTTTGGAGCAGAAGGTACGCACCTTCATGACCAGCTTCTCCTCTTCGGTAGTATTATCCAACATCTTGAGGAGTTCCTCATACGGATCTTTGATTTCGGGATAATACACCAGTTTGTAGTTCTCCAAACCAGCCAGTTCAACAGCTTTCGAGACCGCATCTTCCAGATTACCCATTTCATCTACGATACCTATCTCTTTACCTTTGGAACCTAACCAAACCCGTCCTTCAGCAATTGATTTGATATAATCCTGTTCCACATGACGTCCTTCCGCGCAACGACGAGTGAAGAGATCGTAACCGCGTTCAATCATTGATTGCATGATTGCCTCCTCCTCCGAGGTCATGCCCTTGAGTACCATTAAGTCCATATCCGAGTGTTTGTTGGTAGCCACACCGTCGATGTCAATACCTACCTTGTCACGCAGTTTGGATACATCAGGAATGGTACCGAAGATACCTATCGAGCCGGTAATCGTAGTAGGCTCCGCATAGATATAATCAGCACCACAGGAGATATAATAACCACCCGATGCAGCATAGTCACCCATCGAAACGACTACAGGAATACTGTCCTCCTTGATATTCTGGACAGCATGCCAAATCTGCTCACTGGCGTCAGCCGAACCACCGGGGCTGTTGACACGAAGGACAAGTGCTTTGATGTCTTTATTCTTACGGATTTTCTTGAGTGTCTTCACCACTTTTTTGCCTACGATACCATCTCCTTCGTCATCCGTAATGCCACCCTCCAAGTAGAGAACCGCTACTTTATCTTTAGCTTTGCTCTCAGGACGCTTCACTTGCGCCATTTTACCGGTAGTCAGCAGGTTATAATCCTCCGTGCCGGCATAAACACGCAACAAGGAATCCATATCCTGCATATAGACGATGGTATCTACCAAACCTGCCTTGAGGCTCTCCTCGGCCGGCTGTAATCCCATCACACGGTCTGCCAGTTCGTCCAATTGCTCAACCGTCAGATGACGGGAAGCCCCAACCGCCGTTTTAAACTCACTCCAGATGCCATCGAGGTACTGCTTCGTTTGCATCTTATCCGCCTCCGACATAGAGGTACGGAAATACGGTTCCACAGCCGATTTGAAAGTACCGACCTTGAGTATATTCATCTTCACTCCGATTTTCTCCATAAGACGGGTGTAGTACATTTTCTGCGCCACGAGTCCGTGCCATGCAACAGAGCCCGTAGGATCCAGACATATACGGTCAGCCACAGAGGCTACGTAGTAGTTTCCTTCTCCGAAATTCTTAGCGGATGCAATAATCCATTTGCCGCTCGTCTTGAAATCGAGCAGCGCGTCTCGGATGGCTTTGGCACTTGCCGGTGCCATGGCTAACTCTGCGCCGTCGAGCCAGATACCGAGAATCTTGTCGTCGTTCTTAGCCAAACGAATATTACTGAGGATGTGATCCAAACCTACCGTCTCCTGCTGCGCATAATTACTATAAGGAACAGACCCCATGAGAGAAACGAATGGATTTTCGTCCTGTCCCTGCTCCACCAAAACCCCTTTCATTTGCAGGCGATATATGGTTTTATCCTGCACCGTCACGGAGGAAGAAGAAAGCATGTCTCCCATGAGCCAACCTAAGATAGCGCTGCAAATGAAATATACAGCGAAGAAAATAAGACAACCGCCTAAGCAGCCGATCCTGCGACGCGGACGAGCCTGGCCGTCCTGAGTCTGCGTGCTTCGAGAAATAAAAATCATAATGTTTAAATTTTAGTTATTTATTTTGTGGGTTCGAATTTTCAATCTTCAGATTAAATGTCATCCTATGGTATGGCGTAGGTCCGTACATACGGAGCGCCGCATAATGTTCGGGCGTAGGGTACCCTTTGTTTTTATCCCACCCGTATTGAGGGTATTCCTGATGCAAGCGTATCATATAATCATCACGATATGTCTTAGCGAGTACGCTTGCCGCGGCAATGGACATATACGTAGCATCTCCATGTACCACCGTGTCTGCCGGAATTTCCAATAGTTCTCCTGCCGGCACGTACGGCTTCCATTTGTTACCGTCCACAAGGATATGTTGGGGCCGGAGCGTGAGTTTATCCAGAGCTCTCTGCATGCCGATAATCGAACACTGCAAGATATTCCGTTCGTCAATCTCTTTGGGCGTCACCTCCACCACCGCCCAACTCAGCGCCTCTTTCTCGATTACCGGTCTCAATGTCTCACGCTGCTTCTCTGTCAGTTGTTTGGAATCATTGAGCCATGCAAACTCCGGCACTTCCTTTATCCTTTCGGGATTCAAGATTACCGCCGCGGCGAACACACTTCCTGCGAGCGGTCCTCTTCCCGCCTCGTCACAGCCGGCTTCCAGAAGCCCCGATATCATGTGGGTTTTCAGCATTCAGTGGTCAGTATTCAGTGGTCAGTGTTCAGTTATTAGAAAGGATAACCTATGGCGAAATGGAAAGTCATATCATCTTTCCATCCCAAGCCGTTGGAAGCTATGCGCCATTGTTTTCCTTCCGATATTCGTCCCGGGTCATACAATTTCACACCGAAATCCACCCGGAAAATCAGCACAGAGAGGTCAATACGCACTCCCACTCCATAACTCCATGCAATCTGTTTGTAGAACTGATCCCAAAGGAATACCCCTCCCGGCTGAACAGGATAGGAGTCAATCGTCCATATATTTCCAGCGTCGGTAAAAGCCGCCAATTCCAAGAAACGTAATACTTTGTAGCGATATTCGAGGTTCGCCTCCAGATGTATATCCCCCGCCTGCAGGTCGTACACCAACGCACTACCGTCTCCACGGAAAGTTCCCGGTCCCAAAGTACGAGCCTGCCATCCGCGTACACCATTAGCGCCCCCCCCGAAGTAGCGTTTCACAAAGGGCACTGAGGTCGCATTGAGATACGGCATAGCGACACCTAAAGCGACATGAGTAACGAGATGATGCTTAGGCTGAATAACTCCCCTGTAGGTGAAATTAAAATCCGCCTTGGCATATTGAGCAAACGGAATCTTCCAAAGCAGGAAAGCATTATTGTTATTTTTAGCGAAGCCGAACAAGGAACTGATGCCATAGAGCGCATTACCGGCAGTCTCAAGCCTCAGCGACCATTGCAGATAAGATTTATTCGGGCGCTGCTGATTATAGGTAGAGTACATACAGGTATAACTCCAGTCCACAATAAACTGGTCTTCATAACTAGCCTTGAGCACCGATGACTTTTCCATAAAATCGGTTTTGAAACGCTCAGACACCCAAGGCAGATAAATATAGTTGATATCCACGAAATTGAATTGGTGCGTCCATCTGCTGCCCGGTTTACGGGGAACCGTATATTTGAGCGATGCATTAGCAATCGTACGTGTATATTCATCCGGGCGTTGCTGGTAGTTATAGGAGATATTGACCTTTACGTTTGAGGGGAAGAGCAGTCCCGCCTCCGCCTTCGCCTCAATAGCTCTACCTCCGTTCGCCCGCCATTCGTACGAAGCACGCCCCGCCAGCGTGAGTACTTCGGCACCATGGAAGATATTCTTATTGCTATAATTCAATCCCGCCGCAATGCCCCAGTCTCCGGCGCTGTACGTCCCTTCCAGTTCCGCCGAGACGGAGTTCAGCCTGCTTCGCGACACGGTAATCTCACAATCAAGGAGGGTATCCGATCCCGCAACAGGAGTGAAAGCGATATCCACATACTTGACGGGTGCGAGTGCGCTCATCCGAGCGTATGTCCTTTCCTCGCGCCACTCCGCATAGCGTGTGTCCGGTTTGAGTCGGCTTGCCCGCTTGAGAGCGCGCGTACGAAGGAACGGATGATCCATCGTATATTTCACATCGCGTATGGTAAATTGAGTCTGGAGGCGTTGCAAGGCCGCGGAGTCCAATTCATTCACGTATTCCGCCATATGGATACGGACATCCACCTCATGGCTGTTCAAGGAACTATCGGCAGTAAACTCCAGCATGGATTTTTCGAAATAGAAATAGCCCCTGTTCCGGATAGCGGTAGTGATACGCGTTCTTTCTGCCTCCAAGTCCGCCGTAGAGAACTGCTCCCCCTCTTTCACCTTGCAATATCTGTTTTGGGCAATCGAACGAACATCATCGAAGGGGATGTCCACTTCATAATTACGAATTTTATATGGCTGATGTGCGGTCACGAGATAAGTCAGGCGCACTTTTTGTTTCTTATAGACCTTCTGGGTGTCAACCTCCGCCTGGAAATAGCCCATATTATTCATCTGCTGGCGGATTTGCTGCATACTCGCCCGCGTCTGCTCCTCGTCGTAAATCACAGGCGCCTCCCCCATCTTGTGGGCATTGCGTGCAAGGCGTTTATTCGACTTCGTTGTAGTATCTCTCGGCGCCGTATTATAGACATGGAGCTGGAGTTTCCAGAACCCCAGAATCTCCGTATTCTGCTTTTGGCGCAGATAGTTGCGTAAATCCGACGTAGAAACAGACTTATCATCCGTACATTTGACATAAGCCTTATCCAAAAGATACTGTCCCTGTGGCACGTATTTGGTAGTATTGCAAGAGGTAGCCGTCAAGAGCCAAAAGGCGATGACCAAGAGCCCCACACCATATGTACGTAGCGTTCGAACCATAAATAGCGCACAAAATTACACTTTTTTTTGCATATATGCAAATTTTTTAGTACTTTTGCAGCGATTTTTAGAAGATTATGGAGAAAATCAGCAAAGCGCAAATAAAATTAGTCCGTTCGTTGCAGATGAAGAAATTCCGTGACGAGACGGGTCTTTTTGTAGCTGAAGGCAGTAAATGCGTAGAAGAACTGTGCAAAGGATTTGAGTTGGTGTATAGAGTACAGAGTACAGGATACGGTGTACAGAGTGATTCACTTACCGCCAGCGTCAAAGAGATTGAGCAGATGAGCGGATTACGGACGCCCCAAGGGGTCATCGGGGTATTTAAGAAAAGGACTCTTACCGATAATCCCCTCGAAGAGGCACAAGAAGGAGAGATAGTCCTGGCGTTAGACGGCATTCAAGACCCGGGGAATTTAGGTACCATTATCCGTACCTGTGACTGGTTCGGCGTGCATGATATTTTCTGCTCCATAGAGACCGCTGATTGCTATAATCCGAAGGTAGTGCAAGCTACTATGGGAGCTTTAGCGAGAGTGCGGGTGCATTATGTCAATCTCCCCGAATGGCTGGAAAGAGTCAAGCATCAGGAATCAGGGATAAAGAGCTCTATTTACGGGACTCTGCTTGACGGGAAGAACATGTATGAAGTGGTCAAAGACAAAAGACCGCAATGCTCCAAGGCGAAAGAAATTATTGTAATGGGCAATGAAGGAAACGGTATTTCTCCTGAAGTACGGAAACTCATCACCCACCCCATCCGTATACCGAGCTATCCCCAGGATGCCGAGACCTCTGAGAGTTTGAATGTCTCTATCGCGACCGCTATTGTTTTAGCCGAGTTCAGACGATAAAAACTGTATATATACTATGTATATATACATATAAAGGTCAAAAGATACAATTTTTCCCTTTTATCCTACGGTAATCCTTCGGGGATACTACGGTAATCCTTCGGTTTTATAAGTGCAAGCCCTCATAGTATGCTGGGGATGAGTGCTTGTTAATATACAAGAGATAAGCGCTCATTCAATATACGGAGAATGAGCGCTTATTCCTATTAATATGCAGGCATTTACTGCTTAATATGCAGACATCTGTTTTTTGACGGTGTCGTTGATGAAGTCCGCGAACTCCTGAATCGTCATAGAACCTTTCTCTTCTGCACCTTGCTGACGCACGGAAACGAGACCTTGCTCCGCCTCTTTCTCTCCG
>ODAI012049869.1_pt1 | contig 15861 bp, 15 predicted proteins | sample 1539321 | NCBI WGS metagenome assembly ODAI01 (sample SAMN02144231, study PRJEB22623) | gut metagenome | biome: sheep rumen | host: Ovis aries | place: New Zealand
AAGAGCAAGCTCTTCAAGACTGCGAAAGAAGCCGTATGGAAGAGCGGTCAGTATGCTTACATCAGCAGAAGACTCAAGAAGAGAGACTTCAGAAAGCTCTGGATAACACGTATCTCCGCTGCCTGCAAGCTCAACGGCATGAATTACTCGACATTCATCAACGGTCTGAAAAAGGCTGACATCTCGCTCAACCGCAAGATGCTCTCCGAGATCGCTATAAACGATGCAGCAGGTTTCACAGCACTCTGCGACAAGGCAAAGGCTGCCCTCTAAGACAAACAAAATATATCACGTCCGACATCGCGCGGGCGTGATATTTTCGCATTATTGACTCATTGTTCATGAACGTTTTCGCGGGATAATCCCGTTGTCGTCAGAGTCGGGATCAATCGTTTTCTCAGTCAGCACAGTCTCCTCCGGGTGACGGGTGAAGTAGAAAATACAGATCAGTACCGACAGCAGAACGCTGAGTATCAGCCCCCTCGTGATGTACCCCATCATGAAGCTGTCAACATCAGTATTCTGCGCAAGATAAGACGGTAATCCACGCACCGCTTCAAGAAATGATACTCCGGCGATCTGACCGCAGGCTTTTGCGCCGGCACCGAATCCCGACAGCACCACCGATGCGGCTGAAAGAACGGTACAGATGATGATGCCGAAAGCATCGAGCTTTCTCGAAACAAACCGATAATCCGCAAATATCACCAGCGTAGTGACAGCGGAGAAAATGTACGCAGAGACTTCAAATGCAAGCCCGAAAGCGTTCACTTCAGCTTTTACGTTGACGAGAAATACCGCGATAACTGTCATTGCGGCAGCGCCGAGAACAGATCCGAGCAGCCCGAAAATGCTGCGTCTGTCAAATCCGAGCTTTATCTTCACAAGCTTTTTGTCCGGCTCTTCAGAAGCCTTCTTCACAGTCGGGAATCTGTATTCCCTGCCGGACAGACCAAGTGCGGAAAGCTCATTTGCAAGCTTATCTAAAAATTCTATGAGGTATTCAACATTCTCCTGGAGAAGATTGTATTTCTCAAGCCAGACGATGATCTGTCCGACTTCACAGGACTGAGATATTATCGTATTTTTAGGTAAACTTTCACCGAGAGCGCTGATGATCGGGAATATCTCACTTTCGCGCTCAAAGGGACGCTCGCAGAACACCTCGGTACGGTATCTGCCGCCGTCATCGTACACGATAATGCCGAATCCGCATTTCACGCCGTACAGAGCGGTACGCTCACCTGAAAAAGAAAGCCCTGTTTCTTCGGTTATAAAACTTAGTTCGGAAAACAAAAGATCACCGTCTTTTCTATAAAATGCTCAATTAGCATTTTATCACAACATCAATACAATGTCAATGATAATTTCATCAAGAAAAAATACAGCGGTGATGCTCTACCGTGAGCTTGACCGTGAACGCAAAGCAAGAGAACGCGAAAACGCATTCAACATCGAGGGTGTGCGTCTGTGCGAAGAAGCAATAAACGCAGGGCTTAAGATCATAAACGCGTTTGTTTCGCAGACAGCTGAAATAAAGCATTCCCGGCTTTGCGAAAAGCTTCGTGAAGTGTGCGGACCGGTAATCATCACCGACGAACTTGCGGAGTACATTTCAGATACAAGATCGCCGCAGGGAATTTTCATCACAGCAGAAAAACCTGCCGGAAAAACAGATATAAGTAAAATCTCAGGCGGCAGATATATGATCCTCGACGGTCTTCAGGATTCGGGAAACATCGGTACCATAATCCGTACCTGTGACGCACTCGGGACCGACGGACTGATACTCTCGCCGGAATGCGCAGACGTGTATTCTCCAAAAGTCGTCAGAGGTGCAATGGGAAGCCTGTTCAGACTCCCCCTGCTTATAGCGGAACTCCCACCTGTTATCGCGGAAATGAAAAAAAACGGCTTCACAGTCTATGCGGCTGTCCTCGATAAAAACGCGGAAAATATAGAAAATGCGGTATTCCCCGATAACTGCGCCGTAGTGATAGGAAACGAAGGAAACGGCGTCTCCGAAGAAGTCATACAGACAGCAGGCAGCAGCATATATATCCCCATAGAAAATGCAGAATCACTTAACGCCGCAGTTGCAGCAGCTATTTTCTGCTATAAAATGAGAAATGCATAAGCAATGCACTATGTAAGTTTTTGAGACTGTTCAGGTTACTGTCTGAACTCCTGAACAGAAAAAAAGAAAGGTCAGAAGAAAGTGTCCGATTTAGTAATAGTTGAGTCGCCGGCAAAGGCGAAAACAATAAAAAAATATCTCGGAAAGAACTTTGATGTTGTAGCATCGGTAGGTCATATCCGTGATCTGCCGAAGTCAAAACTCGGCGTCGATATAGATAACAACTTCGAGCCGATGTATGAGAACAAGCGTGAAAAATCCGCCCTCATAAAAGAACTCAAGGCTCAGGCATCAAAGGCAGATACCGTCTATCTCGCAACCGACCCGGACCGCGAGGGAGAAGCGATCTCATGGCATCTGGCTCACGTTCTGGAACTCGACGGCAGTCAGCCGATCAGAGTAACGTTCAGCGAGATAACAAAATCCGGGATACAAAACGGTATGTCCGCACCGAGATCAATTGATATGGATCTCGTCAACGCTCAGCAGGCAAGGCGTATCCTCGACCGTATCGTCGGGTATAAGCTGAGCCCTTTCCTCTGGAAAAAAGTCCGCAGAGGTCTTTCAGCCGGAAGAGTACAGTCTGTTGCCGTAAGACTCATAGTTGACAGAGAAAACGAGATCAAGGCATTTGAAAGTCAGGAATACTGGACTATAGATGCAAAACTCCACGGCTCAGCATCAAAAAAACAGTTTCCCTCAAAGCTCGCCGAGACAGACGGTAAAAAGGCAGAGCTAAGAACAAAGGAAGAAGCTGACAAGATCCTCGCTTCGCTTGAAGGTAAGGATTTCATAGTTTCGGATATCAAAAAATCCGTCCGCAAAAAGCAGCCTGCTCCCCCCTTCACTACCTCAACTCTCCAGCAGGAAGCGTCGCGTAAGCTCTCGTTCAACGCAAGACGTACCATGAAAACAGCTCAGGAACTGTATGAGGGCGTTGAGATAGAGGGTCAGGGTGCTGTCGGACTTATAACATATATGAGAACCGACAGTCTGCGCGTTTCGGAAGAAGCTCAGAAAGCTGCCGCAGATATGATACGCCAGCGCTTCGGAGAAGAATACCTCCCCCCGAAACCCCGTATCTACAAATCGCGCAGCAACTCTCAGGACGCTCACGAAGCGATCCGTCCCTCCACTATCGACATCACTCCGGATCAGATAAGATCAAGCCTGTCGTCCGATCAGTACAAACTCTATAAGCTGATATGGGAACGCTTCATGGCAAGCCAGATGGCAAATGCACTGCTCGATTCGGCAGTTATTGATATCACAGCAGGAAACTGTCTGTTCAGGACCACCGGATTTACAGTTAAATTCGACGGATTCACCAAGCTTTATGAAGAAAGCACCGACGGAAATTCTGACGAGGGCGGCGCGATACCGAAGCTCACAAAGGGCGAGAAACTGTCGGTAGTTTCGCTTCTGGGAAATCAGCATTTCACCCAGCCGCCTCCGCGTTACACAGAAGCAAGCCTTATAAAAGCGCTCGAAGAAAACGGTATCGGAAGACCTTCAACTTATGCCCCGACTATCACAACTATACTCGACCGTCACTATGTGGAACGTGAACAGAAACAGCTTAAACCCACCCCCCTCGGAGATGTCATCACAGACCTGCTGAAAGAACATTTCGAGAACATCGTTGATACAAAGTTCACCGCGCAGATGGAAAACAATCTCGATAAAGTCGAGGAAGGCAAAGAGCAGTGGTATGATGTTCTGAAGGACTTCTACGGCGACTTTGCGGCAACTCTCGAAAAAGCCGAACAGGATATGGAAGGCAAGAGAGTGAAGGTCCCGAATGAGCCGACCGATATCATCTGCGAGAAATGCGGACGCCACATGGTCATAAAGATCGGACCGTACGGAAAATTTCTCGGCTGCGAAGGATTCCCCGAATGCAAGAACACACGAAAGATCGTGAACGAGACTGAGGGAAAATGCCCGAAGTGCGGAAAGAAGATGCTTGCACGCAAGAGCAAGAAAGGAAAGCCTTTCTTCGGCTGTGAGGACTATCAGAACTGCGGATTCATGACATGGGACACTCCGGTATCGGATATATGTCCGCAGTGCGGTTCCACACTTTTCAAGAAGGCTGGCAGAAAAGGAAAGCTCGTCTGCGAAAAAGAAGGCTGCGGATATGAAGCCGAAGTAAGTGACAAGAATGAAAATTGACGTTATCGGTGCGGGACTTGCAGGCTGTGAGGCTGCGTGGGCTGCCGCAAATGCCGGAGCGGAAGTGACGCTGTACGAGATGAAGCCGCATAAAAAGTCCCCTGCCCACAGATATGACGGATTTGCGGAACTTGTATGCAGCAATTCACTGAAAGCTGCACGCCCCGAAAGCGCTGCAGGTATGCTCAAAGCAGAAATGCGCATCTTAGGATCGCTTACAATGGAAGCGGCAGATAAAACGGCAGTTGAAGCCGGCGGTGCGCTTGCGGTGAACAGAACGGATTTTTCGGACTATATCACAGAGAAGATAAAGTCACACCCGAATATCAGAGTCGAAGAAAAAGAAATAACGTTATTCCCCGAAAGCAATACCGTCATAGCGACCGGACCGCTCACAAGCGAACCGTTTGCGCAGGTGATATATAACAGGCTCGGAAAAGCGCTGAGCTTTTATGATGCAGCTGCCCCGATCGTGACCGCGGAAAGCATTGATATGTCCAAGGCATTCTTTGCTTCGAGGTATGACAAGGGCGGTGCGGATTATATCAACTGTCCGTTTAATAAAGAAGAGTACGAACGTTTCTACGAAGCGCTCATAAATGCTGAAACAGCACCGCTGCATGAATTTGAGGATCTTACGGTGTATGAAGGCTGTATGCCGGTTGAAGTCCTTGCAAAGCGCGGTATCGAAAGCGTGCGGTACGGCTGTATGAAGCCGGTGGGACTTACCGACCCGAAAACAGGTCACCGTCCTTACGCCGCGGTGCAGCTTCGCAAGGAAAACAACGAAGGAACTCTTTACAACATAGTGGGATTTCAGACGAACCTGAAATTCGGAGAACAAAAGCGTGTATTCGGGCTTATCCCCGGGCTTGAAAATGCTGAATTCATGCGATACGGCGTGATGCACAGAAACACATTCCTGAACTCTCCTGCCCTGCTCGACAGCGGCTCTATGCTCAAAGGCAGCAGGAATATCTACTTTGCGGGACAGATGACCGGAGTCGAGGGCTATACCGAGAGTGCAGCAAGCGGCATCATCGCAGGGATAAACATAGTGCGCTCGCTCAATGGACTGACACACCTGATGCTGCCGGAAACCTGCATGATCGGCGCGTTGATGAAACATATAAGCACCGAGAACAAGGATTTTCAGCCAATGGGCGCAAATATGGGGATACTTCCCGAACTTGCCTCGCAGATAAAAAATAAACAGGAGAGATACGCGGCAATATCACAGAGAGGTCTTTCAGCACTTGAAAAAGCGCTCACACTCTGAGCCGCTGCTGACTAAAAAACCTGATCTGCACAAAAAAAGATCGTCCGGTACATAGCCGCAAAGCGATCTCTTACGGCTCTGAGCCGGATACAAAGAAAGGACACAGAAATGAAGATAGCGGTTGACGCATTCGGCGGAGACAACGCACCCGATGAAGTAATAAAGGGTGCAGCCGATGCGATAAAAGAATATAACGTTGAGGTAATACTTACCGGAGACGAGCATAAGATAAACGAACGCATAAAGGCTCTCGGCATCGACAGGACAGGAATAACCGTTGAAAATGCCGACGGAGTGATACAGATAGAAGACAATCCTATGGATATCCGCAGGTCGAAGCCTAAAGAGAATTGCTCTATGGGACGGGCTTTTGCACTTGTGAACGACGGCACGGCAGATGCATTTGTAAGCGCCGGAAGCACCGCTGCGATAGTGGTTGGCGGAACTATGGTCGCAGGAAGACTGAAAGGCATCAAAAGACCTGCGCTTGTTCCGATAATGCCAAGCACAGACGGACTTTATCTGCTGCTCGACGGCGGCGCAAACTCTGAATGCAGACCAGAAATGCTGCTTCAGTTCGCTGTAATGGGTTCGGTATATATGGAAAAAATAATGGGTATATCCAGACCGAGAGTAGGGCTGCTCAATATCGGAGCGGAAGAGGAAAAAGGGAGAGAACTCGAACACGGCGCATACGAACTGCTCAGAGATTCGGGACTTAACTTCGTCGGAAATGTCGAGGCAAGAGATGTTCCGCTGGGCGCGGTAGATGTGATCGTGACCGACGGATTTACAGGAAATATCTACCTCAAGACGGTTGAGGGAATGGGAAAATTCATGAAGAAGGCGCTGAAAGAAGATATCTTCGGCGGCGGATTGTCAAAGATCGGCGCTCTGTTCTCAATGAAGGGGATCAAGAAGATCTCAAGACAGATGGATTACAGAGAGGTGGGCGGCTCACCGCTGCTCGGTTCGGCAAAGCCTGTATTCAAGGCACACGGAAGCAGTGATGCTCTTGCATTCAAAAATGCGATAAGACAGGCAAAAGAATTTGTCGAGAAGGACGTAAATTCGGAGATCGCCGCCGCTGTTGCTGCAATATGCTCGAAGAGCAAAGAGGATAACTGAGATGACCGATCTGGAGAAAAAAATAGATTACTGCTTCAAAAACAGAGCATTGCTTGACCGGGCGCTTACTCATTCTTCATACGTGAACGGAAAGCACAACAGCAACGAGAGACTTGAATTTCTCGGTGACAGCGTTCTGTCGGTGGTCGTATCGAAGTTTCTGTTCGAGTCGCTTGATGTCCCGGAAGGAATGCTCACCAAAATACGCGCAAAACTCGTGTGCGAGGACACACTGTATGTGTTCGCAAAACGTATAGATCTCGGACTTGATATGAAGCTCGGAAAGGGTGAGGAAAGCACTGGCGGACGCGACAGAAAGTCTATCCTTGCAGACGCATTCGAGGCGCTTATAGCCGCAATATACCTCGACAGCGGACTTGAAGAAGCAAGAAAATTCATACTCGGATTCATGCCGCCTGTGGAGAAGATCAAGGACGGAAAGCTTCTTATCGGGGACTATAAGACTGCATTGCAGGAAGTGATACAGCAGAATCCGGAAGAACACATAGAGTACGTTATCACAAACGAGGCAGGAGCCGCACACAGAAAGCTTTTCACCGCAGATGTGCAGCTCAACGGTCAGGCGATCGGGACCGGCACCGGAAGGAGCAAAAAAGAAGCCGAACAGGCAGCCGCAAAAGAAGCGCTGTCACTTATGGGATATGAGACAAACTAATATTTCGGTGTTCGTGCCGCACTCCGGCTGTCCGCACCGATGCACATTCTGCGATCAGCGTTCGATCAGCGGCACTCAGAAAGCACCGTCGGCAGACGATGTAAGAAAGCTGCTGGACGAACAGGCAGATACGCTGCGGAAAAATGATATGCGCGCGGAGATAGCGTTCTTCGGCGGAAGCTTCACGGGGATAGACCGTGAATATATGATCTCGCTGCTTGAAGCGGCACATGAGTTCACAGAGAAGTTCCCCGATGTGTACTGTGGGATAAGATGCTCGACCCGTCCGGATTTTACAGATGAAGAAACGCTGGATATTCTCCATAGATACGGAATGACAGCGGTAGAACTAGGAGCACAGAGCATGAACGATGATGTGCTGCGCCTGAACGAGCGCGGACATACCGCCGGAGATGTTGAAAAAGCCGCAAAGCTGATAAAACAGTACGGCTTTTCACTTGGACTTCAGATGATGACCGGACTTTACGGCGACAAGCCGGAATACTGCATTGAGACTGCCCGGCGCTTCATTTCGCTGAAAGCCGACACTGTGCGCATCTACCCTGCCGTGATACTTGACGGTACCCGGCTCGGTGAGCTGTACAGAAGCGGAGTATTTACAAGTTTCAGCTTTGAGGAGACAGTCGGACTTTGCTCACAGCTGCTGAGAATGTTCGATGAAGCGAAAATACCCGTGATAAGAATGGGACTGCACGCAAGCAGAGAGGTCGAAGAAAAGATGCTCGGCGGAGTGTACCACCCGGCACTTCGTGAGATCGCGGAAAGCAGGATATTCTTCGAGGATATGCTTGAAGAAATGAAAAGGCTGGGAGGCACCGAATTTGAAGTTCACACCGATCCGGCTAATGTAAGTAAGATAATCGGACAGAAAAAAGAGAACAGGATCAGACTCGAAAAACTCGGTTACAGATTCAATATAAAGAACGAAAAAGGAACAAGACTGAAAATTTATGCACTTTAAAACACTTGAGATACAGGGCTTCAAATCCTTTGCGGACAAGACAGTGCTGGATTTCGACACGAAGATGACCGCCGTCGTCGGAAGCAACGGAAACGGCAAGAGCAATATCAGTGATGCGCTCCGCTGGGTAATGGGCGAGCAGGGTGCAAAAACTCTGCGCGGCGACAAAATGGAGGACGTTATTTTCCACGGTACGGTAACGCGAAAGCAGATGGGATTCGCAAAAGTCGCGCTTACTATCGACAACAGAGACAGAGCGCTGCGTGTTGACAGCGATGACGTTATAATCGCAAGAAAGCTTTACCGCACAGGCGAGAGTGAATACCTCATAAACGGCGAAAAATGCAGACTGAAAGATATTCAGGAACTGCTTATGGGTACCGGTCTGGGGCGAGAGGGATATTCAATAATCGGACAGGGACGAGTTGCGGAGATCGTGAACGCAAAGGGCAGCCAGCGCCGCGAGATATTTGAAGAAGCTGCCGGCGTATCGAAATTTCTGCATCAGAAGGCTGACGCAGAGCGTGAGCTTCAGCGTGCGGACGCAAACTATCTGCGTCTGAAAGATACCGAGGTCCAGCTCGGAGAACGTGTCCCTGTGCTGCAAAGACAGTCAGAGAAAGCTATCAAGGCAAAGGGACTCATCGAACGTGAGAAAAGCATCGAGATCTCCGTAACTGCCGCAGAACTTGAACGTATCGAAAAAGAAATGGTCGAGATCGAAAATTCCGTTCTTGCAAATCAGGGAGAATGTGAGCATTTCGACCGTGAGATAAACGAGCTTGAAAATGAGAGCGAATCGCTTTCAATAAAGAAGTCGCAGTACGCCGCACAGCTCGATGACCTGCGCAGGAGCTCAGAATCCGCAAGAGATGAGATCGCAGAAGCGGATAAGCAGATCGCGGTACTCGAAAATGAGATAAAGCATAATGCTGAACGCATAAATGAGATCGAACGTCAGAAAAAAGAAAGCTCGAAAAACGCTGAGGAATTTGATCTGCGTATAAAAGAACTCGAAAAACAGGCTGAACTTAAACGAGGCGAGTGTGAAAAGCTTTCCGCTGAGATAGAAAAACTCAGACAGACGCTTGAAAAAGCGGATATGAGCGACAAAGAGCTTGACGATGACTATAAGGCTCTCGACAAGGAGACTGCCGCTCTGTACGCGAAACTCACCGAAACAAAGCTTACGATTCAGCAGGCGGAAAAGACGAAGCAGGAGCTTTCAGAGCGTCTCGATGCAGACAAACAGCGTATCGAGGATCAGGAAAAGGCAGTCGGTGAATACCGCGCAAGACGCAAAATGCTGACCGGCGAACTCGAAAAACTGAACGAGGAGAAGTCCGAACTTGAAAACAAGCTGAACGGCTATAACAAGCTCTACGAAAACAAGAACGCAAAACTCACCGAGAGCCGCAGCGCGTATGAACAGCTCAGACGCAGCTTCGACAGCAAGCGTCAGAGACTCGATGTTCTTTCAGATGTCGAGAAGAACATGGTCGGTTATTTTTCCAGCGTAAAATCCATAATGAATGCGAAGAAAGCCGGAAAGCTGGGCGGCATACATGGTACCGTTGCGGATATAATAAGCGTTGAAAAGAAATACGCCGCCGCAATTGAAACTGCGCTCGGAAATGCGCTGCAAAACATAATAGTAGATAATGAAGAAACAGCAAAGCGCTGCATAAAATTCCTGAAAGATACAAACGGCGGACGTGCGACCTTCTACCCTATCACATCGGTAAAAGGCAGCATTCTCAATCAGAACGGACTTGAAGACGAGGACGGATTCGAGGGCATAGCCTCTGACCTTGTAAAATGCGACGGAACATACCGCGAGATAATCGAGTCTGTACTCGGACGTACAGCGGTGGTAGATGACCTGAACTCCGCAACCAGGATCGCAAAAAAATACGGGTTCAGATTCAGGATCATCACGCTCGACGGTCAGATCATTAACGCCGGCGGTTCATTCACCGGAGGTTCGCTGAAAGAGACAAGCGGCATAATCTCGCGTAAACAGGAAATAGAAACGCTTGAATCCGAGATCGCCGGACTTTCGGAAAAAATAAAAGTATCGCAGACCGACTACTCCGCTCTTTCTGCGGAAGTCGGAAAAATGAGCATAGAGATAGAGGGCTTCAACGAGCGTCTGACGGCGCTGAAACAGGAAGAAGTCCGCATTACCGCAGAGATCGGCGGTGTCAAGGATCTTATCCGTCAGTGCGAAGAACAGCAGGACGGTGCGGAGCTTATGATAAACAAGAGCCGCAAGCTCACCGCTGAACAGGACGAAGTGATAAAGTCCTCAAATGAGGCTGCGGACAGGCTTTCAAAGCAGATCGCCGCAAACGAACAGAAACTCGAAGCTGCCGGCAAAGAACTCGAAAAAGCAAACTACGAGCGTGCGCAGACTTCCGAAAAGATATCTGAACTCAACCTCTCACGTATCACAGCAGAAAAGGATATCGAAAATATCCTGTCGCAGAAGGCAGAGGCTGAGCGTGCAAAAGAAGCTGCTGCCGGAAGCGGAGAGCGTTTCGATCACGAGATCGCTGAGGTGAATGCATCTACCGAAGAGTTCGGAAAAGAGATCTTAATACAGAAAAAACGCATCGAAGATGCAAACAAGCGCTTCGGAGATACCGGAAATGCAATAAACGAGCTTGTTGCAAAAGAAAACGACTGCGAAAGACGCATAAATGAGATCGCAAAAGAGATACGCGAAAAGAACGATGACAAGCTGAAATTCTCCAACGCACTCGCTGCTGCGACTGAACGCAAGGCGTCAGTGGAGAAGGAAAACGACAAGCTGAAGATCTCTCTCTGGGACAAGTACGAACTTACTGTTTCGGAGGCAAAAGAACAGGCGGAAAAGCTGGAAGACCTTGCAGCTGCAAGAAAGGATCTTCAGGAACTCCGCAGACAGATAGCCGCGCTCGGAAATGTCAACTTCTCGGCTATCGAAGAATATGAGGAAGTAAAACAGCAGTACGAAGCACTTTCGGGTCAGCTGCGCGATGTCGAGAAATCGAAGTCAGAACTTGAAAAGCTGATAAACAGCCTGACTACCGACATTAAGGCAAGGTTCCTGTCAAGCTTCAATGACATAAACGAAAAGTTCAGCGCGATTTTCAAGGAAGTATTCGGCGGCGGCGAAGCTCACCTCGAACTGATAGATCCAGAGAACGTCCTCGAAAGCGGAATAGAGATCTTTGCGGCACCGCCCGGAAAGCTGATAAAGAATCTGATCTCGCTGTCCGGCGGAGAGCAGACAATGGTCGCGATCACTATCTATTTTGCTATACTGCTGCACCGCCCTACACCGTTCTGTATGCTTGACGAGGTAGATGCGGCGCTGGACGAGATAAATGTTGTCAAGTATGTGACTTACCTCAAACGCTTCTGTACACAGACACAGCTGATGATAATTACCCACAGGCGCGGCACTATCGAGGGCTGTGATGTGCTGTACGGCGTTTTCATGCAGGAAAAGGGAGTCTCGCGCCTGATACATCAGGAACTTATAGACGATATGGAACTTGAACTCGACTGACAGGAAAAGGAACGGATATGGGATTATTCAGTAAACTTAAAAACGGTCTTAAAAAGACCACCAGCAGCTTTGTACAGAAGGTAGAAGTGCTGGTAAATTCATTCACAAAGATCGACGAGGACTTTTTTGAAGAACTCGAAGAGACTCTGATACTTTCGGATATCGGAACGGTAACATCAGAAGAGATCTGCGACAGGCTCCGCGCTGAGGTAAAACGTACAGGCGTTACCGAAACAAATAAGGTAAAGCTGATGCTGAAAGGGATAGTTGCGGATATGCTCAGGGGCGACAACGCTCTGGATCTCAGCACGAAACCCTCCGTGATACTTGTCATCGGAGTGAACGGCGCCGGAAAGACAACAACTATCGGAAAGTTATCGGCGCTCCTTAAAAGAGAGGGCAAGAAGGTCGTGGTCGCGGCGGCAGATACTTTCAGGGCAGCGGCTATAGATCAGCTCAACGTCTGGACAGACAGAGCCGGAGTGGAGATAGTGAAGCACGAAGAAGGAAGCGATCCCGCGTCGGTGGTATTCGATGCCTGTACCGCAGCAAAAGCGAGAGGTGCGGATGTGCTTATCGTTGATACGGCGGGAAGGCTCCATAACAAGAAAAATCTGATGGAAGAACTTAAAAAGATATCACGGATCATCGGTCAGCAACTTCCGGGCTGTGCGTTTGAGACACTGCTGGTGCTTGATGCGACTACGGGACAGAATGCCGTAAGTCAGGCAAAGCTGTTCAAAGAGGTCTGCGACATCACGGGAATAGTTCTCACAAAACTTGACGGCACCGCAAAGGGCGGCATAATAATCCCGATCAACAACGAGCTGAATATACCCGTAAAGCTCGTCGGAGTCGGTGAAAAGCTTGACGACTTGCAGTATTTCATACCGGAAGATTACGCTGCGATACTGTTCTCGGATACGATAAAGAACGAAGCGGTATTTTTAGAGGAAGATGAGGATTGACAGAAAATATGAAACTTGTCATTGCAACAAACAATCAGGGCAAAGTAAGAGAAATAAAAGAAATACTTGAACCTCTCGGTTATGAGCCTGTCTCGCTGAAAGACGCAGGCATCAGCATTGAAGTGGACGAGAACGGAGATACGTTCGAGGAAAATGCGCATATAAAAGCAAAGGCAGTCTATGATATCTGCCGCTGTCCGGTAATTGCCGATGACAGCGGACTTGAAGTTGATTTTCTCGACGGAGCGCCGGGAATATATTCCGCGCGCTATGCAGGTGAAGGTGCGACCGACGAGCAGCGGATAAACAAGATACTCTCCGAGCTTGACGGCGTTGACGAAAGCATGAGGACAGCAAGATTCGTCTGCGCAATTTACTGTATTCTTGATGATGATACCGAATACTGCGTCCGCGGCACACTTGACGGACATATCGGCACCGAACCTGTCGGCTCGAACGGCTTCGGATATGATCCTATCTTCATGGTAGATGAAGATACCAGCGTTGCTATGCTCACGGCAGAAGGAAAGAATAAGATCAGCCACCGCTCAGCTGCATTGAAACAGCTCGCAGAGATCCTCGCCGGAGAGAAAGCTGACGCTTGATACCGGGGAATGAAGATCGGAAAGTTATTTGCATCTATCAATATTTTTGGAGGTTAAAGATATGATTAATAACAATATGACTGAATTGGTTGCCAAAAAGGCAGAGCAGCTGAAGGCGGCTGCAGATACACCGGTGACAACAGGCGCAGGAATGCTGACTCTCGGTATCGCAGCAGCATTTCTCGGCGGACTCGTTCTCGGTCTTGTTATCTCGCCCCGCAAAAAGATCGTTTATAACGTCTGCGGAAGCTGCGAGGATTATCACGATGATTACGATGACGAAGATGACGACAATAACAATATTCTTAGATTCTGAGGGAATTTTATGACAGGAAAAGAAAGAGCAAAACTCCGGGCTATTGCCAATAATTATGAAACAATCCTGCTCGTCGGCAAAAACGGGATCACCGATGAAGTGCTGAAACAGGCTGACGATGCGCTCACAGCCCGTGAGCTGATAAAAGGAAAAGTCCATGAGACTTGTGAACTGACGCCGAGAGAAGTGTGCGGTCAGCTCTGCGATGAGCTTAATGCACAACCGGTACAGGTCATCGGAACAAAGTTCGTGATCTACAGACAGAACAGCGATCCCGACAAGAGAGTAGTGTTCACAGATGAGTAAGGTAGGAATTTTCGGCGGAAGCTTCGACCCAGTCCACATCGGTCATACCGAACTTGCAGTGCAGGCTGCAAAAGAACTGAAGCTTTCTGAGACTATCGTTATCCCGGCATTTCATTCTCCGCTCAAACCGAAGTGTTCGGCAACATTCGCACAGCGGTTTGAAATGGTGCGTCTCGCATTTGAGGGGATCCCCGGATTTGCTGTCTCGGATATCGAAAAAAAGCTCGGCGGTAAAAGCTTCACAATAAACACGATACGAGCGCTGAAAGAGATATATCCGAAAAAGACCGAATTTTACCTTATCATAGGCGGAGATCAGCTTTTCACGATCGAGAAGTGGTTCCGGTACGAGGCGATACTGAAAGAAGTGCACGTTGCTGCTGTCACAAGAGAAGGTATCAGCTACACGGATATGGTGGAGTATGCTAACGAGATCGGACGCATAAAGGTACTTGATCTGCCGGTGCCGGATATTTCGTCCACACAGATACGCAGTGAACTTTCGCACGGCGGTTCTGCCGAAGGTCTTCTCTGCCCCGCCGTTCTCGGATATATCCGTAAGGAGGGGATCTACATTGCCTGACGAGTATAAACAGATGATAAAAGGCATGATGGGAAAGAAACGATATACCCACAGCTGCAATGTCGCGGATATGTGCGTAAAGCTTGCGGAAATATTCGGTGAGGACGTAAAAAAAGCCTATACAGCCGGAATACTTCACGACTGCCGGAAAGAAGCTGACGCAGATGTACAGCGCAGTGAAATGATGTCGAGCGGATATTATGTCGATCCTGCGGAGCTGGCTTCAAAGAGCACATGGCATGGCATTGCCGCAGCTTATTATGTCCGCACAGAGCTTGGGATAGAGGACGATGATATCTGCAACGCTATACGTTTTCACACAGTTGCGCGTCCGGCAATGTCAAAGCTTGAAAAAATAGTGTATCTCGGAGATCTTGTTTCTGCTGAAAGAGACTATCCCGATGTTGAAAAATACAGGGCTTATGCGCTGAAAGATCTTGACAACGCTATGTATCAGGCACTGAAATGGTCGATCGCAAATCTTACGGAGAACGACAAGAAAGTTCCCGTATCAACAATAGAAGCTTATAATTATTACATGGATAAAAGGAGTAAAAAATGACCGATATTGAAGAAGTAAAGATCGCGGTAAAGGCTCTTGATTCAAAAAAGGCCGGCAATATCAAGGTGATACGCATAGGAGATATCACGGTGCTTGCCAACTATTTTGTCATTGCTGAAGGAACAAGCTCGACGCAGGTAAAAGCCCTTGCGGACGAGGTGGAATATAAAATGGGTGAAGCCGGGATACAGCCGAAATGCTCGATCAATCAGCAGGGTACAAACTGGATAACGCTTGATTATATTGATGTAGTAGTCCATGTTTTTCTGAATGAGACACGTGAATTCTACGGACTTGAAAAGCTCTGGGCTGACGGAGAAGAAAAAGACATCTCTGAATTTCTCGCATGATGCCGGGGCGCTGCCCCCGTCCCCGGCAGGCTCCGCCCTGCCCCCGCTGGGGCACCGCCCCCGTCCCCGGCAGGCGCCGCCCTGCACCCGCGGGGGCACTGCCCCCGTCCCCGGCAGGCTCCGCCCTGCCCCCGCTGGGGCGCTGCCCCCGTCCCCGGCAGGCTCTGCCCTGCACCCGCTGGGGCGCTGCCCCCGTCCCCGGCAGGGTTCCACCCTGCACCCGCTGGGGCGCTGCCCC
>ODAI011358276.1_pt1 | contig 15851 bp, 11 predicted proteins | sample 1539321 | NCBI WGS metagenome assembly ODAI01 (sample SAMN02144231, study PRJEB22623) | gut metagenome | biome: sheep rumen | host: Ovis aries | place: New Zealand
TAGCCGCACGCTGCAAATTGGCATAATAAGTGTCTGTCGGATTGATATCCAGTGCGCTGTAGTCGCGCCATGTGACCGGATAACCGATCTTGATGGTGATGGCATTCAGTTTCTCGAGCGCTTTGGCTTTGGTCTCATCGGACATCCATGCCAGGTTCTCGATGCGGATACCTAATGCTTTCTGCAGGTTATGCACGAGCGCGAGCATGCGTTCCTTATTCTCCTCGGGGAAATATTTGGCTACATACATCTGTCCCACTGCCTCGCCGAGTGTACCGTTGACAATACCCACAGCGCGCTTCCAGAGCGGACTCGGTTCTTCGCGACCGGACATCACTTTGCCGTAGAAATCGAACGAAGTCATGTAGATCTCGGTGGTCAGATAAGAAGCAGCGCCCTCGATCACCTGCCAGCTGAACAAGGTCTTCAGATCCTCCAGCGGCTCATCCGCCAACATCTTTCCCGCCTCTTTGAGGTGAGGGATTTGTCCTACGGAAAGGCTGTCCAACTCCACGCCAAGTGCCTCGAAATACACTTTCCAGTTCACTTGCGGTACTAACTCCTGCAATTCCGTCACCGACATCTTGTTGTAATTGGCTTGCGGATCGCGCAACTCCACATTGCTGAAAGCCGCTTTCGCCAGACGGGTCTCCATGCGCAGAACGGTCTGCGCTTTGGCTGCTGCATCCTCGAAACCGAAGAGCGAGAACATCTTCTCTACATACGCTACATACGCATTGCGGATAGCTGTCGTCTGCTCGTCCGTATCCAGATAATACTCTTTCTCGCCTAACGAAAAACCAGCCTGATACTCGTTCAGAATATTCATCGAACTATTCTTCGCATCCGCATCTACATACATTGCCCAAAGCTGAAAATCCATCGCTCCGCCAAGTACTTTCGATAACTCCTCACGAGTGCTGATTCCCGCGATTTCATCGAGTGTTTTCTGTACCGGCTCAATGCCTTCCTGATCTCTGCGGGCAGTGTCCATCGCCATGTTGTACATGTCGCCGATTTTCTGTGCCACTGATCCTTGTTTGTTAGCCTTGGCGGCAATGTCCTGAATTAGACCGTTCACCTGCTCCAGGTTGTTGAGCCCTAACTTGTCAAACGAACCGAAACGGCTGTATTCCGGCGTCAAGGGGTTGTTTGCCATCCATCCGCCGCAGGCGAACTGGTAAAAATCATTTTGTGCGACTACCGTTGTGTCCAGATTGGCAAGATCGATGCCGGTAGTCTGTTCTTTTTTTGTACATGAACTAACCATAATTGCAAATAGTGCAAGGGTAAAAATTGTTTTTTTCATATTAACTGTTATTATTTTTTTGCTGAAATCGCTTGCAAAGGTACTACTTTTTTAGCAAATATGCAAATTTTTCTTGTATAAACGAAAAAAAAGTTGTACCTTTGCAAAATAATTTTGACAAACTATGGCTAAATACATTATTCAGGCAGAAGAAGGCGAACACGAATTGATCGGGAAAGCACGCGAAGAATTAGGTTTGGACCTGAGCGACGCAGAAGTGCTTGTCACGGGCGTAGGCGCGATCAATGTAATAAAGTCCCTGCAAGGCCTTGACCGAGATGCAGAACTGTATAACATCGGTTATGCCGGAAGTGCAAACTTCGATTTAGGAACTTGGGTCGAAGTGACGGAAGTACGGCTAAATCACCCTAACGTGACGTACCCGGAGCCGAAATTGACAATTCACAATTCACAATTCACAATGCACAATGAACAAGGTGCAATGAACAATTGCCGGCAGGCGGTATGCTATACCAACTGCGATTTTGTGCTGGCTTCGGACTATAAGGATTGCGTCTTCGACATGGAGTTGGCTTTCATCGCTGCTCTTGGGTTTAAGAACCTGCATAGCTTCAAGTATGTGAGCGACAACCTCTCGCTACACAGCTATCACGAACTCACGCACGGGGTAGAATAAATCGTTAAATCGTAAATCGTCCAATCGTCAATTAATATGACTACCGTCATTTTAAAACCACATAAAGAAGAATCGCTCAAACGCTTTCATCCCTGGGTGTTCTCGGGGGCGATTGCACGCGTTATATTAGACGAACACCACCAAGGCGACGAGCCGCAAGAAGGCGAGCTGGTATGCGTACAGACAATCACCTGCGATGTTATGGGCGTGGGGCATTGGCAGGTAGGAAGTATTGCCGTACGCATACTGGCCTTTGGTGTAGATAAATTGCCGAAGGACTTCTGGGGCGAACGCATCCGAAAAGCATACAAAATGCGCGATTCCATCGGACTTATCCAGCCTTCCAACAACACCTTCCGGCTCATTCACGGCGAGGGGGATTTTTTGCCGGGACTCATCATTGACGTCTATGCCGACACGGCGGTTATTCAGGCGCACTCGGTGGGCATGCATCAGAACAGGAAAGAGATCGCCGAAGCCGTGGTAGCCAACGTGCCGCAGGTCAAGAACGTCTATTACAAGTCCGACGACACCCTGCCTTTCAAAGCGCCGATTACCGGCGAAAAAGTAGGATGGCTCATTTCCGCGCTACCACAGGAGAATGACGAGTTCTGGTCGCTCGAAAACGGACTTTCTTTCCGCATCGATTGGTTGAAAGGTCAGAAAACAGGCTTTTTCATCGACCAGCGGGAGAACCGGGCATTGGTAGAACGATACGCCAAGGACAAAGACGTGCTGAATATGTTCTGCTACACCGGCGGTTTCTCCTTATATGCCTTGCGCGGGGGCGCGAAGACGGTGGATTCGGTGGATGTGAGCCAAAAGGCGATTGATCTGGTGAACATCAACGTAGCCAGGAACTTCCCCGACGCCCGCAACCACAAAGCCGTTACCGCGGATGCCTTTGAATACCTCAGCGCGCAGAAAGCGGAAGGCAAGACTTTCGACCTGATCATCTTGGACCCGCCGGCTTTTGCCAAACACCGCGATGCGGTCAAAAACGCCCTGCGCGGCTACCAGCGCATCAACGCCAAGGCGATTGAGATGATCCGTCCGGGAGGTATTCTCTTCACGTTCTCCTGCTCGCAGGCGGTGGACAAAGAGGCTTTCCGACTTGCCGTCTTCTCCGCTGCGGCACAAGTGGGACGCAAAGTGCGCATCCTCCACCAACTGCATCAACCCCAAGACCACCCTATTAACATCTATCACCCCGAAGGCGAATACCTGAAGGGATTAGTGCTTTACGTCGAATAACCATTTAACAGTTTAACAATTTAACAGTTTAACGTTCATTTATGAACCTCATCTGCTTTGATACCGAAACCACCGGCTTGGATGTACAAAAAGAGCATATCATCCAGCTCTCATTAGTGAAGATCGAAACCTCCGATTGGTCCATCATCGACCAGCGCGATTGGTATATATTGCCGGAAGGCGAGTTCACCATACCTGCCGAAGCGGAAGCGGTACATCATATCAGCAAGGCGTTCCTGTTGGAAAACGGAGTAAGTATGCGCAGCATTTACGACGATTTCATCGGCTTTACCAAGGGTTGCGATTTCCTCTCTTACAATGGAAACGGCTACGATGCCCCGATCTTGCACTATAACCTCAAGCGTCTGGGTTTGGACTTCCGGTTCGAGGGTCGCACATGGTATGATGCGCTGCTTTTGGAGCGTATTCACACCGCCGGAAAAATCGATGAAAACGGAGAAAAACTGCATAATAACCTTACTTCCGCGTACACGCGATATTATGGTCATCCCTTCGAAGGCGCTCATAACTCGCTGGACGATGTGATGGCTACGATCGAGGTCTTCAAAGCCCAAATAGCCGAACACGGATGGCAGTGGGCAGAACGCGACGAGTTCGGTTTCATCTGTTTTGACCGCTGGTTAGTCAAGAAAGGCAACTATTATTACCTCACGCAAGGCGCACACAAAGGCGAATCCATAGAGTCCATGATGCGCATTGATCAATCATACTTGGATTGGATCATCAATAAATGCAAATGGACGGACGACCAGACGCGTCAGATCATCCTGAATGTGATGCATCCGAAGCCCGTCACACCCCCTCAACCGGTTGTTTCGAACTCTGCTCCCAAAACACCCTCGAGAGGCAAAAAACGCATAAAAGGTACCATCACAGACGCCGATTTGAGCCTTTTTTAACAAATAACTGCATTTTTTTGCTAAAAAATTTGCATATTTCAAAAAAATGTAGTACCTTTGCACCCGCTTTCCGAAAATTCCGATTTTTGGGAAGTGACACCGGCCGGTTGGATGAGCGACTTAGTCAGCGGTCTGCAAAACCGTATAGAGCGGTTTGACTCCGCTACCGGCCTCCAAGCCGCCCGAAAAAGGGGCGGCTTTATTTTATGGAAGAGATTATTAAGGACATAACTGAACAGGAGTACAAGTACGGTTTCACAACCGATGTAGAGACCGATATTGTGCCTGCAGGGCTGAACGAAGACATCGTTCGGCTTATTTCTGCGAAGAAAAACGAACCCGAATGGCTTCTTGAGTTCCGTCTCAAAGCGTTCCGCAAATGGCAGACCATGCCGCTTCCCACTTGGGCACACCTGAATATTCCCGAGATCGACTTCCAAGCTATCTCCTATTACGCCGCCCCAAAAACGAAGGTCAAACCTTCAAACCCTCAAACAGCCGAAGGCTCACAAACAGTCGATGAAATCGACTCTGAAATCATGAAGACCTTCGACAAGCTCGGTATTCCTTTGGAGGAACGTGCAGCACTCGCAGGTAACATGGCGGTGGATGCGGTGATGGACTCCGTTTCCGTCAAGACCACCTTCCGCGAGACACTCGCGGAGAAAGGTATCATTTTCTGTTCCATCTCCGAAGCCGTGCGCGAGTACCCGGAATTAGTTCAGAAATACCTCGGCTCGGTCGTACCACCGACAGATAATTTCTATGCGGCACTCAACTCCGCCGTCTTCTCCGACGGTTCGTTTGTCTATGTGCCCAAAGGCGTTCGTTGCCCGATGGAACTGAGCACCTATTTCCGCATCAACGCCGGCAACACAGGTCAGTTCGAGCGAACGCTTCTGATAGCCGACGAAGGCGCGTATCTCTCTTATTTGGAGGGATGTACCGCCCCGATGCGCGATGAGAACCAACTCCATGCTGCTATCGTCGAGATCGTTGTTCACAAAGACGCCGAAGTCAAATATTCGACCGTTCAAAACTGGTATCCGGGAGACAAAAACGGCAAAGGCGGCATCTATAATTTCGTAACCAAACGCGGTATCACCCACGAGAACGCACGGCTCTCCTGGACGCAGGTCGAAACCGGCTCTGCCATCACATGGAAATACCCATCCTGCATCCTCAAAGGCGATAATTCCACCGCGGAGTTCTACTCCGTAGCGCTCACCAATAACTACCAGCAGGCGGACACGGGCACAAAGATGATCCACATCGGTAAGAACACCCGCTCGCGCATCGTCTCCAAAGGTATCTCCGCCGGACATAGCCAGAACGCGTACCGCGGACTCGTCAAGATGGGTCTTCACGCCGAGAACGCCCGCAACTACAGTCAATGCGACTCGCTCCTCTTGGGCGACAAATGCGGCGCACACACCTTCCCGGACATGATCATCTCCAACCCCACAGCGACCGTTGAACACGAAGCCACGACTTCCAAGATCAACGAAGACCAGCTCTTCTACTGCCAGCAACGGGGAATCTCCCTCGAAGATGCCGTCGGTCTCATCGTCAACGGTTACGCCAAAGAAGTCATGGACAAACTCCCCATGGAGTTCGCCGTCGAAGCTCAAAAACTGCTCCAAGTATCGTTGGAAGGCAGCGTGGGGTAATTAGTTCAAATCAATGTGTTTTGCCAAAACCGGCGAAGACAGGAAGATAGATGCGGATTGCGCAAAGCGGTCCGCATTTTCTGTAGTCAAATAGCTACAAGTTCCGTTTTTCGAAAGTTGCGAGGCATATTCAGGGTGACGGAGCAAATAATCCTTCAAACTCGCAGCCTCCAGTTCCCCTTGCGCAATTGTCGTCACTGCCGGCGATTCCACCGGAGCAGGAAACTCCGACTCTTCGATCATATGATGATAGGCAAGCCACTGGTCTATTCTTTCTTTCAGCAAAGGATAGTGGGTACACCCCAAGACGATCGTATCAATCCGCGAATCTTTTTTCAACAGTTCACGCATGTATTTGCCGATGAAATATTTCGCCCCGGGTTCATTATGTTCGCCCGCTTCGATCAAAGGCACCCACATCGGGCAAGCCTGCTGAACAATCGTCAGATCAGGCGCCAATTTCTCCAATTCGAGCACATAACTCTCGGAACTGACGGTTGCCGGTGTTGCGAGAATGCCCACATGACCGGTCTTTGTAATCCCCGGCACAGCCTCCACCGTCGGACGGATCACGCCTAATACATTGACCCTGCGGGATTTTTGTAATTGATTGTTAATCTCCGGCAGGTCGCGCTGCTGGATCGTCCGCAACGCCTTCGCACTCGCTGTATTGCACGCTAAAATAACCAGCGCACATTCCTGTTCAAAGAGATACTTGACCGCCTGAAGCGTATAACGATAAATAACATCGAACGAGTGCGTACCATACGGCGCACGTGCGTTATCTCCGAGGTACAAATAATCGTACTCCGGCAACTCTTTACGGATAGCTTCCAAGATCGTCAAACCACCGTAACCGCTATCAAAAATACCAATTTTTGCCATAATTCGCTGCAAAATTACTACTTTTTTCGCAAATATGCAAAAAAAACTTGTATATTTCAAAAAAAATTTGTAACTTTGCGGGCTAAATTGTATGAATTACAATAGAATTGTAAAAATAACTAAAAATATACGTATATGAAATTTAATGTTTCGAGTTCCAAACTCTTATCCCAATTGCAGGCTGTATGCCGCGTCATTAACAGCAAGAATGCCCTTCCTATTTTGGACGATGTTCTGTTCGATTTAGTGGGCAATGAGTTGAAACTAACCGCCTCTGACGGTGAGACCACGATCCGTACTTCGGTCGAAGTGGAAGGTGTGGAAGGTAGCGGTAAAGTAGCTTCCGCAGCCAAATTATTGTTAGAGACCCTCAAAGAGTTCAGCGAGCAACCGTTGGCATTCACCATTGACGAGCAGAATTTTGCCGTTAGCATGGTTAGCCAGAACGGTACTTATTCTTTCGTGGGCGTAAACGGAAACGAATACCCGGAAATGCCGGAGGCGGAAGCAGACGCACGTACGGTCACCTTGCCGGCTAATGTGCTGCAAAGCGCGATTGAGAAAACGATTTTCTGTACCGCCGATGATGATCTGCGTCCGGTGATGAATGGTATCTTCTTCGATATTGCCGAGGACAAAGTGACCATGGTAGCTACCGATGCACACCGCCTCGTCCGTTATACCAACACCGGCGTGCAAGCAGGAACAGCAGCCAGCTTCATCCTGCCCAAGAAACCGGCTTCACTGCTCAAGAACCTCCTTGCTAAAGAAGAGGATGATGTCAAAGTAACTTTCGGCGCCAAGAACGCACGCTTCGAGTTCGGCAGCACGATCATCGTCTGCCGTCAGATCGAAGGCCGTTTCCCGAACTACAACGCCGTTATTCCGCAAGGCAACCAGAACGTGGTGACCGTGGATCGTCAGACCATCATTAATGCCTGCAAGCGTGTAGCCGTATTCGCTAACAACGGTACCGCTCAACTCCGTTTGGCTTTGAGCGAGAACAGTATTAAGATCTCGGCACAAGACATCGATTTCTCTACCAGCGCAGAGGAGACCATCGCTTGCGACTATGCGGGTATGCCGATGGCTATCGGTTTCAAAGCACCGTTCCTCATCGATCTGCTGAACTCGATCTCCAGCGCAGACGTACAACTCAAACTGGCTGACCCCGCTCGTGCAGGTCTGATCATGCCCGTTGAAAACGAGGAAAATGAGGATGTGCTGATGCTGCTCATGCCGATGCTTTTGAATGACTAAACCGCAAAATCGTAAATCGTCTAATCGTCAATTATGAATTGCCGTTCCTTAACTCCACAAGAGATAACGCAACTGGAGGCACAAGGATGTTCTGCCACGAATTGGGCAGACATTCTTGTGGCGTCCGATTTTGAGCCCAAATATGTACAAAACGCCCATTTCTCCGGTAAAAACCAGTTAGGTGTCTTCCGCCGCGAGATAAAATTGCCGGGCGGTTTGACTATTCATTCCGGTATCTATAACGCCACCTTGCATAACTGCGAGATTGGCGACGATGCACACCTCTATAACATCCATAACTACATCGCTAACTACCAAGTGGGCAAGAACACCTGCATTGAGAACGTCAACGCTATCCTCGTGGACGGAAAGACCGCTTTCGGAAATGGCGTGCGCGTTCCGGTGATGAATGAAGGAGGGGGACGCGAGATACCGATCTTCAATGAACTGAGTGCGAGCCTGGCGTATATCCTGACCCTCTACCGCCATCGCCCGAAGATGATTCATGAGTTGGAGCGTCAGATAGACGCTTATGCCGAGGCGCACACTTCGGACCATGGTTACATCGGCGACAATGTGCGTATCGTCAACTGCGGTTCTATCAAGAATGTGCATATCGGCGATTATGCCGTACTGAAGGGTGTAAGCCGCCTCAAGAACGGTACCATCAACTCCAACGAAGCAGCCCCTGTCCGTTTGGGCAGCGGTGTCAAATGTGCCGATTTCATCGTAGCTTCCGGAGTAGAAATAGGCGATTCCACCTTGGTGGACAAGTGCTTCGTGGGTCAGGGATGTGTGTTTGACAAACACTACTCCGCCAGCGAGAGTCTCTTCTTCTCCAACTGTCAGGGTATGCACGGAGAAGCATGTGCCATCTTTGCCGGTCCGTACACCGTAACACACCATAAATCGACCCTTCTCATCGCCGGAATGTTCTCGTTCCTCAATGCCGGTTCGGGTTCTAACCAATCGAACCACATGTACAAACTGGGCCCGATTCACCAGGGTATAGCGGAGCGTGGCGCCAAAACCACCAGCGACAGCTATCTGCTCTGGCCTTCCAAAGTGGGTGCTTTCTCCCTCGTCATGGGACGTCATACTCACCATGCCGACACGTCCGACCTGCCGTTCTCGTACCTGATTGAGAATAACTCCGAGAGTTACCTCGTTCCGGGTGCGAACCTGCGCACCGTAGGTACGATCCGCGACGCACAGAAATGGCCGAAACGTGATAACCGCAAAGACCCGCATAAGCTCGACCTGATCAACTTCAACCTCCTCAGTCCTTTTACCGTACAGAAAATGTGGCGCGGACGCGAGGTGTTGAATGAGTTGCAGGAACTCAGCGGCGAGAACACGGAAGTGTACGGCTACAAGAACTGCAAGATCCGTAACAGTTCGCTTCGTCACGGACGCGAGTTATACACCATCGGAATCCAGAAATTCTTAGGTAACAGTTTGATCAGTCGTTTGGAGAAAACGTCATGGAACACCATGGACGAGTTACGCGCAGCCCTGCGTCCGGATAGCGAGACAGGCTTAGGTCAATGGGTTGATTTGGCAGGTATGATCGCTCCGCGGAGCGAAGTGAGCCGCCTCATGGACGATGTAGAAAACGGACAACTCGACCTGCAGGCTATCCAGACACGTCTGGAAGAGATGCACGCGAACTACTACACGTACGAATGGACTTGGGCGTTGGAGAAATTGGAACAAGTGTGGGGCTGCTCCGTAGAGAACGTAACGCTGGACCAGATCAGAAAAGCCGTTTCCGATTGGAAAACCGCGGTTGTCAAACTGGACCGCATGGTTTATGACGATGCCCGCAAAGAGTTCGACCTCAACAGTCAGACCGGTTTTGGTATGGACGGTGACCGCGAAACCGCACAAGCGGACTTCGAAGAAGTACGCGGTTCTTTCGAATCCAACTCATTCGTCAAAGCCGTACTTGAACACATCGATACCAAATCCGCCCTCGGCGATAAAATGTTAGACAAACTGGCAAATGTCAAATGTTAAATGTCAAATGCAAAGCTTACCATATTAGGCTGCGGAAGTGCCAAACCGACGAAGACCACCTCTCCGTCCGGGCAGTTAGTGGAGATCAGCGACAAATCTTTCCTCGTCGATTGCGGCGAGGGTGTATTGCTGACCATGCAGCGTTTGGGTGTACGCACCGGAAGGCTGTATAACATCTTCATTTCCCACCTGCATGGTGATCATTGCTTCGGTCTCATCGGGCTTCTCACGACCCTTGGCATGCTCAAACGAACACAGCCGATGCACATCTATGCGCACCCGGATCTGGAGAAACTGCTGACACCGCTTCTCGAATATCACGCGAACGACCGGCTATACGAAATCATTTTTCATCCGATCAATCCGCGCAAACATGAGGTAATTTATGAAGACCGCACGGTGTCAGTAGAGACTATTCCGCTCAAACACGGCGTACCCACTTGCGGTTTCCTCTTCAAAGAGACCCACCGCGTCAAGAAGGAAGATGGTACGTTCGAGCGTGTCACGCAAAAACGCTATGCCTATTGCTCGGACACGCAGTACAGCGAGAAGATCATCCCCATCATCGAAGGCGTCGGAACGCTTTATCACGAGTCCACTTTCCTGCAATCCATGGCAGCGCGGAGCAAAGAGGTGAAACATTCCACCGCCGCAGACGCCGCCACTATTGCGCAGAAAGCGAACGTCGGCAAACTGATTCTGGGGCACTATTCCGCGCGCGTGGAAGACCATAACCTCTTCCTGCAAGAAGCGAAACCGATCTTCGGCAACACCATCCTCGCGGAGGAAAACGACGTGATACCCCTTTAAAACCTCGTGATCTCGTGGTCTCGTGATCTCGAAAAATCGTAAATCCACATGGCAAAGCCCACAATCCAATATGTCTGTTCTTCCTGCGGCGCAAAAGCCCCGCAGATGTTAGGCCGTTGTCCCGTTTGCGGAGAATGGGGTACGTATGAAGAGGAAGTGATTGAAAGCGGTCGGAATGCCGGTATAACGAAATTCCGAAATACCGACAAGTCCTCCGCGCCTAAACGTCTTCAGGACGTCGAAGCCACGGAAGAGATGCGTATTGACATGTTCAACGGCGAGTTCAACCGCGTCTTGGGAGGCGGATTGGTGAACGGCAGTCTGGTCTTGTTAGGCGGTGAACCCGGTATCGGCAAATCAACCCTCGCGCTGCAAGTACTGATGCAGCAAGGCGAACGAAAGACCTTCTACGCCTCCGGCGAAGAGTCCGTACGCCAACTCAAACTGCGCGCCGAACGCCTCGCAGGAAATGCAAAGAACCTCTTTATCTCCTCAGAAACCTCCCTTGAACGCATCCTGGAGCAGGTCAAAGAAATAGAACCGGAGATCGTGGTAATTGACTCGATTCAGACCATCGGGACAGAAGGCATTGAGGCTTCGATCGGTTCGTTGAGTCAGGTACGCGAATGTGCCACACGCATTTTAGAGTTCGCCAAAACGCGTAACATACCCTTTATCATCATCGGACACATCAACAAGGAAGGCTCGTTGGCGGGACCGAAAGTGCTCGAACACATCGTGGACACCGTGCTGCAGTTCGAGGGAGACCAACAATATATGTACCGTATATTACGCGCGCAAAAGAACCGTTTCGGCTCTACGTCGGAGATAGGAATATACGAAATGAGGCAGAACGGATTGCGAGAAGTGTCGAATCCATCGGAACTTTTGCTCTCCACCGCGCGGGAAGGATTGTCGGGAATTGCGATCGCCGCTGCGGTGGAAGGCGTCCGTCCGTTCCTCATCGAAGTGCAGGCTCTTGTCTCATCCGCCGCGTATGGTACGCCGCAACGTTCCTCCACCGGCTTTGACGGCAGGAGACTGAACATGTTACTCGCTGTGTTGGAGAAACGTGTGGGCTTCAAACTGCTCCAGAAAGATGTGTTCCTCAATATAGCCGGCGGCTTGCGCGTACAGGATCCCGCCATTGATCTGGCAGTCTTGGCTGCCGTGCTCAGCAGCAACATGGATATCGCCCTTGACGCCGGTACATGCCTTTGCGGCGAAGTGGGTTTAGCAGGAGAGATCCGACCCGTTAACCGCATCGAGCAACGTATTGCCGAAGCCCAGAAACTCGGTTTCCACCGCATTCTCATCCCCGCGGAGCAAAAAATAGACAGCAGCCGTTACACCATACAGATAGTGCCGGTGAAGAAAGTGACCGATGCGTTCCGGTTATTGATCACCAAATAAAGGAGACATACATGATCATTCAAGACCCTAAAATAGATAACACCACCCTGCATTTAGTCGGCGAAGAAGCCGACCGCCTTGGTCTGGAATGCTATGTTATCGGCGGATACGTGCGGGACTTGTTCCTCCACCGCGAGAGCAAAGATATAGATGTCGTGGTGGTCGGTTCCGGCATCCAATTGGCGGAAGCTGTCACCAAACGGCTTGGTAAGGGTACGCACTTGGCGATTTTCAAGACATACGGAACGGCGCAAGTGAAGAAAAGAGACCTGGAATTAGAGTTTGTAGGCGCACGCCGGGAGAGTTACCAACATGACAGCCGAAATCCCATTGTAGAGAACGGTACGCTCGAAGAAGACCAGAACAGACGCGATTTCACCATCAATGCTATGGCGATTTGTCTCAATAAAGAATGCTATGGCGAATTGCTCGATCCTTTCGATGGAATCGGGGATTTAGAGCGTTGCATCATCCGTACACCCCTTGATCCGGACATCACGTTCAGCGACGATCCGCTCCGTATGATGCGGGCGATCCGGTTTGCCACCCAATTGGGCTTCAACGTGTATGAAGAAACCTTCGACGCCATCGTCCGGAATAACGAACGCATAAAAATCATCACCAAAGAGCGCATAGCGGACGAACTGAACAAGATCATGCTCAGCCGCCGCCCCTCTGAAGGATGGATTTTACTCGATAAAACCGGACTTTTACCGCTTATCTTCCCGGAATTGGCTGCCCTTAAAGGCGTTGAGGTCAAAGAAGGAAAAGGACACAAAGACGTCTTCTTCCACACCCTCAAAGTGCTCGATAATGTGGCAGAAGCGGGGGGGGGTCTCTGGCTTCGCTGGGCGGCGTTGTTACACGACATCGGCAAACCGCGCTCCAAATCATGGGATCCGAAAGCCGGATGGACCTTCAGAAACCACAACTACATTGGCGCCAAAATGGTACCTAAGATCTTTGCAAAGATGAAATTCCCTTTGAACGAAAAGATGGAATACGTCAAGAAGATGGTGGACCTGCATATGCGCCCTATTAACCTCATTGAAGATATCGTCACCGATAGCGCAGTGCGCCGTTTGCTCTTTGAGGCCGGAGACGATATAGACGACCTGATGCTCCTCTGCGACGCCGACATCACCAGCCGCAACGAAGAGAAAAAAGCCCGATTCCATCGGAACTATCAGCTCGTTCGGGAGAAGATGGTGGAACTCGAAGAACGCGACCGGATACGCAATTTCCAGCCGCCTGTTAACGGCGATGAGATCATGCAGATGTTCGGTCTCGAACCCTGTTCCCTCGTGGGCGAACTGAAAGCAGCCGTCAAAGATGCAATCCTCGACGGCATCATTCCTAATGAACGCGAAGCCGCAATACAATATGTTACTGAATTATGGCAGAAGAAAACGAAATAAATTTGGCAGCCGTGGACTACGGCGATGAGAACATCATCCACCTCGATGACATGGAGCACATTCGGCGGAGACCGGGTATGTACATCGGTAAATTAGGCGACGGAAGTCACTCCGACGATGGTATTTATGTGCTCATCAAGGAGAGTATTGACAACTCCATCGATGAGTTCCGTATGGGGGAAGGAAAAGTGATTGAAGTGGATGTCAAGGACGGACGGGTTCGCGTGCGCGACTACGGACGCGGTATTCCTTTGGGTAAACTGGTGGAAGTCGTTTCGGTGCTCAACACCGGCGGTAAATACGACAGCAAGGCCTTCAAGAAATCGGTCGGCTTGAACGGTGTCGGTACCAAAGCCGTCAACGCCCTCTCGTCGTTCTTTGCCGTGGAATCATACCGGGAAGGCAAAACACGCCGCGCGGAGTTCGCACAAGGCAAACTGACCTCCGACACAGGAATCCTCGATTATAACGGCGCCGAGAGACGGGGAACCATCATTGAGTTCGTGCCGGATAACAGCAAAGGACTCTTTGAGAATTACCATTTCCGCGATGATTATATCGAGGAACTGCTTCGTAACTACGCATACCTCAATACAGGCCTGACGCTGATTTATAACGGCAAGAAATACACCTCCAAGAACGGTCTCTTGGACCTCTTGACGGAGAACATGACGGTCAATCCCCTCTACCCTATTATTCACCTCAAAGGCGAAGATATAGAGATCGCGTTGACCCACACAGACCAGAACGGCGATGAGTATTTCTCCTTCGTCAACGGTCAGCACACGATCCAAGGCGGAACACATCAGGCGGCGTACCGCGAAGCCATCGGTCGTACCATCAAAGAGTTCTTCAATAAGAACCAGGAGCTGGCGGACATCCGCAACGGCGTTGTCGGAGCTATTGCCATCAATGTGGAGGAACCTGTCTTTGAGTCTCAGACCAAAGTCAAACTCGGCTCGAAAGACATGAGTCCCACAGGAGGCATCTCTGTCAATAAGTTCGTCAACGACTTCGTCAAGACCCAACTGGACAATTATCTGCATAAGAACCCGCAAACGGTGGAGATCATGCTCCAGAAGATCCAGGATTCGGAGAAGGAGCGCAAAGCCATCGCCGGCGTGACCAAAGCAGCGCGGGAGCGCGCCAAGAAGAACTTGGTCAACAACCCCAAACTGCGAGACTGTCAGATACACCTTAACGATTCCAAGCCGGTGAAATCGGCAAAAGATGCAGATGACGACCTGCGTCTGGAGAGCTGCATCTTCATCACCGAGGGTCTCTCCGCATCGGGTTCGATCACCAAAAGCCGCGACGTCCGTACACAGGCGGTATTCTCCCTGCGCGGTAAACCGCTCAATAGTTACGGCCTCAGCAAATCGGTCGTGTATGAAAACGAAGAGTTCAACTGCCTCCAATCCGCGCTGAATATAGAAGACGGCTTGGATGAACTGCGTTACAACAAAGTGATCATCGCTACCGATGCCGATGTGGACGGAATGCACATCCGCTTGTTGATGCTCACGTTCTTCCTCCAATTCTTCCCCGATTTAGTTAAGAAAGGGCATGTTTATATCCTCCAAACACCGCTTTTCCGCGTGAAGGACAAGAACCAGACAATTTACTGCTATTCCGAAGAGGAACGCCAGAATGCCATCGCACAAATCAAGAATCCCGAGATCACACGATTCAAAGGACTTGGAGAGATTTCTCCCGATGAATTCAAGGGTTTTATAGGTGCCGGCATCCGTTTGGACCAGGTAACTTTGCGTAAAGAGGACGCCGTGAACGAACTCCTGGCGTACTATATGGGAAAGAACACCACCGAGCGCCAGCAGTTCATCATCGATAACCTCGTCATTGAGGAAGACCGCGTGGACGAGAATGAAGAATAAACAACTGTCACCCTATGCTCCCTTTGATTTTATTCATAGTATTGGTCGTTGTGGTCGTCGTGCTCTATGAGATCCGCGAGCGGCAACGGGCGAAAGCGCCGGAAGAGCCAAAGCCCTCTGCGCGTCCGGACGGATGTTGCGGCGAACACTTGGTGTGCGAACGAGAAACACTCTTGCAGACAAACGCCGAAATCGAATATTACGACGATGAGGAACTGGATGCTTTTGCTGGCATCGCCCCGGAAGATTTCACTCCTGCGCAACACGACGCCATAGCCCAGGTCTTCTATACCCTTCAGGAATCCGATGTCCCCGGTTGGTGTCGTTCCCTGCAACTCAGAAACATAGCGCTCCCCCTCGA
>ODAI013156088.1_pt1 | contig 15851 bp, 13 predicted proteins | sample 1539321 | NCBI WGS metagenome assembly ODAI01 (sample SAMN02144231, study PRJEB22623) | gut metagenome | biome: sheep rumen | host: Ovis aries | place: New Zealand
CAGCCAAAAGTGACTGCACGGAAGTCACCGCTAACACCGGCACCCGCAAAATCGGCCAAAAATGACGGCGCGGAAGCCACCGCTGACACCGACACCCGCAAAAACGGCCAAAAGTGACGGCGCAGAAGTCACAACCGACACCGACGCCTGCAAAAACGGCCAAAAGTGACGGCGCAGAAGTCACCGCCGACACCGGCACCCACAAAATCGGCCAAAAATGACGGCGCGGAAGTCACTGCCGACATCGGTGCCCACAAACATGGGCCAAGTGTGCAGGTTTTCAGGCCAGGTGTGCAGATTTTCGGGCCAGGTGTGATTTAAGGCAACACACCTGGCCCGTTCGTTCAACAAGAAGAGCCTGGTGACAGGAGCCTCGGAGGCCAAAGGCCGACTTGGGGGTGTTTGAGGGGGCGCAGCCCCTTCAATCTATTACCGAAGGTTTCGTTCAACAAGAAGAGCCCGTGACAGGAGCCTCGGAGGCCAAAGGCCGACTTGGGGGTGTTTGAGGGGGCGCAGCCCCTTCTATCGATAACCGAAGGTATTCGTTCAACAAGAAGAGCCCGGACATGCCGGGCTCTTCTTGTTGAACTGCAGCGATTCGAACGCTGACTGAGGGAACCAAAATCCCTAGTGCTACCATTACACCACAGTTCAGTTCGGGGTGCAAAGTTAATGTTTTTTCCCGATAATCCGAGACGCCCGGAAAAAATAAATGACCCCGGGGGCATTTAATACAGCGTGGGATAATTATCGTCCGGCGACTAAAACAGCGTGGGATGATTCTCTTCCAGTTCCGACAGGACTTTGGACATGATGGCCTCGCGGAACAGGGCAGCCTTGGCATGCACCTTGAAGCGGGTGCAATACTCGTCTACCGCGGCCATTTCGCTGTCGTTGAAGTACAGCACGTAGCGGTTTTTCCTGAGCAGCAAGGCTTTCTGCTTCTCCAGGTAGGCGGGATCCACGCCGGCTATTTTCTTTTTCTTGCGGGGCATCGGCACAAAGTTAAGGATTTTTCACCAAATCCACATACCGGCGGCGGACCACCCCTTCCCGGTCCAGTTCCAGGACAAAGGGAAGCGCGGAAAGGTCAAAGGCGTCCAGCAGTTCCATCGCCTTTTCCTCATCTTCGGAATAGAGCCGGTCCATGTTCACCAGGAGCACCCGGGCCTTGCGGTTTTCCTGCACCAGCTTATCTACGGCCGCCAGGGTTTCCCGGCAGTTGGCGCAGCCCGGCGAATAAAAGACGATGTAGGCCGGACTCCCCTTCAAGGAGCGGAGCGCGAAGGTCCCTTCCTTGGACGGCCGGGCGAAAAGGCAGCCTTTGCGCCGCAAGGTCCCCGGAACCTGAAGGTCCGGGACGGGCGAACCCACGGGGGCGCGGGAGCCCAGGTCCAGCAGCAGGTCTGCCAGGGACAGCACCTGCGCCTTGTCTTCCGGCGTGCGCCAGATGTCTCCCAGCCTGATATACTTGTTCACAATAGGGCCGATCGCTTCCCGGCAGGCTTCCGAACGCTGGGAAGACAGGTAGTACAGGAGGTCTCCCATGGTCTGTTTGAAAGCCTGCTCGTTGCCTTCCCCGAAAGTCCGGGCGGCCAGATAATCGGCGATATCCTGGATGTCCGTGGTGGACAGGCTGTCCCCGTAGGCGGCGAACAGCTGCTTGTAACGGTCCATCTGGGCAGGCTCCCCGTACACATGGTAGTCTTGGGCGAGTTCTTTGTCCAGCAGCATTTTAAGGGCCTGTACGTCCAGGCCCCGGCCCAGGATGGTGCCGGAGGGATCTATCAAGTACAGTTTGGGCGTCTGCAGCACGCCGTACTGGAGCTGCCAGTCGCTCTCGTGGTCCGGGTCCCACAGGTGGACGGCCGTGGGCAGGAGGGAGCGGTACTGCTTCCAGGCATCGGCCTGGTCTCCCACGTTCACGGCATACACGGTGAGCGGATACCCCCCCTCTTCCATCAGACGGGCCAGGCGCGGAGTTTCGGCCTTACAGGTGGAGCAGGAGGTGTCGTAGAAGTAGATGGCGCTGTATCCGCCCTGCTCCGGAATCCGGACCTCCCGGCCCAGCGTATCCTGCAGGGTGATCTTCGGGGCGGACATCCCGATGAGCGAGTTCTCGTTGAACATCACGAACACCTGGGCGTTGACCAGGTCTCCGTCGGCATGCATAGGGACGGCGCCGGAGAGAAACCACTTCTTGGCCACATGCACCGCCACGGCCTCGTCGCCCATGATCTTGGACTGGAGGTAATGGTCGTAGATTTTCAGGGCCACGAACTGCCGCACGGCGGAATCCTTGCAGGACTCGATCAGGAAATCGCACTCGGCGTTCTGCACGCTGGCGCTTTCTCCGGAGAGAGCCGTGAAATACTCTTCCAGCTTGGCGCCCAGTTCATCGTAGGACTGGGCCCGGAGCGTAAAGGCCAGGAAAAGGCCGAAGAGCAGCAGGACCAGTTTTCTCATAGCTGCACTTCTTCGGGGATGAAAGCGGAATAATCGCCGCCGTGTTTGAGGATATCCCGTACGGCCGACGAACTGATATGCGCGAACTCCTGGGCAGTAGGGATGATGATGGTCTCGATCTCCGGGGCCAGCCGGCGGTTGGCATCCGCGATGGAGCGCTCCGTCTCAAAATCGATCATATTGCGAACGCCCCGCACGATATGGTGGATGCCCAGCTCCCGGCAGGTATCCACCGTGAGATTGGAATACTGGATGACCGACACGCCGGGCAGGGCGGAAGTGGCCTGATAGATGATATCCAGGCGCTTCTCCATGGAGAAGAAGCCGCGTTTGTCCTGGTTGATGCCCACGGCCACCACTACCTCGTCGAACATGGTGAGGGCGCGTTTGAGAATATTCAGATGCCCGGCGGTGAAAGGGTCGAACGAGCCGGGAAACAAAGCTTTGGTTTTCATATTTGCCAGTCGATAGGGGTCTTGCCTTCGGAAAGTAAGATTTGATTGGTCCGGGAAAAATGCCGACAGCCGAAAAAGGCGCCGCCCGCCAGCGGGGACGGATGGGCGGCCGTGAGCACATGATGCCGGGAAGTATCTATCAGTGAAGCCTTTGCCTTGGCAAAATTGCCCCACAGCAGGAACACGATGCCGTTGCAGTTGTCACTGAGATAACGGATGACGGCGTCGGTGAATTCCTGCCAGCCGATACCGCGGTGGGAAGCCGCCTTGCCGGCCTCTACAGTAAGGATGCTGTTCAGCAGGAGCACCCCCTGCCGGGCCCATTTTTCCAGATTGGGGCTGCCGCTCATCCGGATGCCCAGGTCCTGGCCGATCTCCTGATAGATATTCCGCAGGGAAGGGGGCATGCGCACGCCGTCGGGGACCGAGAAGGACAGGCCCATGGCCTCTCCCGGGTTGTGGTAGGGGTCCTGGCCCAGGATAACCACTTTCACCTCGTTTACCGGCGTGAGTTCAAAGGCTCGGAAAATCAGGCTTCCGGGAGGATATATCTTTTTCCCGGCCTCTTTCTCCTGATGCAGAAAGCGCACCAGCGCGGCGAAATACGGCTTTTCGAATTCGCCCGCGAGTGCGGCTTTCCAAGAACTTTCTATCTTTACGTCCATCTAGAAAATAAAGTCTATTACATCCTTTATTGTTTTCACATAGACAAAGATAAGACCTTTTATGTAAATTTCCTTGATATCCTCCACATCTTTTCGGTTTTCCTCGGAAATCACGATGGTGTGCACCCCGGCCCGCTTGGCCGCCAGGATTTTCTCCTTGATGCCGCCCACCGGCAGTACACGGCCCCTCAGGGTCATTTCGCCGGTCATCGCAATCCCTTCCTTCACGGCCTGGCCACGGAGGGCGGAAACCATGGAAGACACCATGGTGATGCCGGCGGAAGGGCCGTCCTTGGGAACGGCTCCCTCCGGAACGTGGAGGTGGATGTCCCTCTCCATGAACTGGTCCGTGGTAAGGCCGGCCAGCTCCGGATGGGCCTTGATGTATTGCCAGGCTATCTGGGCCGACTCCTTCATCACGTCGCCCAGGTTGCCGGTCATGGACAGGACGCCTTTCCCCTTGGACACCGAGCTTTCCACGAAGAGGATCTCGCCGCCCATCTCCGTCCAGGCAAGGCCGGTGACTACGCCCGCACCTTCGTTCCCCTTCACCGAGTCGTGATAGGCCGTAGGAAGCCCCAGATACTCTTTCAGGTGCTCTTTCCGGATCACGCCGGGGAATTCCTGGTTCAGGGCGATCTTCTTGGCCGTAACCCGGGCGATCTTTGCAATCTGCTTCTCCAGGCCGCGCACGCCGGACTCGTGGGTGTACTTGTCGATGATTTCCTCCAGGGCCTCATCGTCGATGGACAGCCCGTCACTGAGCAGGCCGTGCTCGGTAAGCTGTTTGGGAATCAGGTAGTCCTTGGCGATCTGCATCTTTTCCTCTGCCAGGTATCCCGTGACGTTAATCATCTCCATCCGGTCCCGCAGGGCGGGCTGGATGGTGCCGATTCCGTTGGCCGTGGTGATGAACAGCACATGGGAGAGGTCGTAGTCGATATCCAGGTAATTGTCGTGGAACGTGTTGTTCTGCTCCGGATCCAGGGCCTCCAGCAGGGCGCTGGAAGGGTCTCCCTTGAAATCCGACGCCAGTTTGTCTATCTCGTCCAGCACGATGACCGGATTGGACGTGCCCGCACGCTGGATTCCGCTGAGGATCCGGCCGGGCAGTGCGCCCACATAGGTTTTCCGGTGGCCACGGATCTCTGCCTCGTCGTGCATGCCGCCCAGGGAAATGCGCACATACTTGCGTCCCAGGGCCCGCGCCACGGACTTACCCAGCGAGGTCTTTCCCACTCCGGGAGGGCCCCACAGGCACAGGATGGGCGATTTCATGTTGCCCTTGAGCTTGAGCACCGCGAGATATTCGATGATGCGGTCTTTCACGGTTTCCAGGCCGTAATGGTCCTGGTCCAGGACCTCCTGCGCATGCTTCAGGTCCAGGTTGTCCTCCGACATCTCTCCCCAGGGCAGGTCCAGCATAAACTGCAGGAACGTGAGCTGGATACTGTAGTCCGGAGAGGAGGGATTGAATTTCTCCAGTTTGGCCATCTCCTTGTCAAAGATGGCGCGCACCTCCTGGGACCACTTCTTTTCGTCGGCCTTGCGGCGCATTTTCTCGAATTCCTCGCCCTCGTCCATTCCCAGCTCTTCCTGGATGGTACGGAGCTGGTTGTTCAGGTAATATTCGCGCTGCTGCTGGTCGATGTCCGTTTTCACTTTCTGGTTGATTTCCTGGCGGATCTGGAGCAGCTGCGTCTGGGTGTCCAGCACCTTCAGCAGGGCCATTCCTCGCTCATACAGGTCCAGGATGCCCAGCAGGGCCACCCGTTCCTGGAAATTCTCCACTTCGATGGTAGTGGCCACGAAATTCACCAGGAAATGGAAGTTGTCGATGGACATCAGCGCGCCCACGGCTTCCTTGGGCGCAAAGGAGGAAGACTTCACCACGGTGGCCGCCCGGTCCTTGATGGTGTCGGTGAGCACCCGGGACTGCTGGTCGTCCATGTCCGGGACAAATTCTTCCAGGTAATGGACCCGGCCCAGCAGATAGGGCTCCGAGGCTACGATGCTGTCCAGGGCCAGGATCCGCATGCCTTGCAGGATGGCCGTCACAGACCCGTCCGGCATTTCCAGGGTCTTGATCACTTTACACAGGGTGCCGAAAGGGTTCAGGTCGGCCTCGGCCGGATCTTCCACCGTCACGTCCAGCTGGGGCACGGCGCCCAGCCAGCCCTTGCCCTGCTCCACATCGGAGACCAGCTTGACCGACTTTTCACGCCCCACCGTAACCGGGAAAACCGTCCCGGGGAAAATGACGGCGTTTCGCAGGGCCAGGATAGGGAGGTCTTCCGGAAGTTCAGCCTCGTCCACCTTCATGGAGACGGCTTCGCCCATCACCGGCATGATATTCACTTCGACTCCCGCAGGGGAGAACATTTCGTTGTAATTTACCTTCATATATATTGGGGGACAAGTCTCCCCTGCTGACATTTTGTCAGTTTTAGGGCGTACACTTGTCCGGCGCATTTATAGTCAATCTCCGTGCCAATACAAGGAAATGGCATCCAAAGCCCATAAAATGGCAGGTTTTTGGACTATAATTTTGATGATTGGAAAATTCTTTCTAAATTTGTCCCGATTTTGCAATAGATAGCTCAACAAAAATAATAATTATTATGACAAAGGCAGAGATTGTTAATGAAGTAGCAAAAACTACAGGCATTGAAAAAGTGCAGGTTTTGGCTGTTATCGAAGAATTCACCAAAGTTGTGAAGGGCTCCCTGATCGCAGGCAACCCGGTGTACCTCCGCGGTTTCGGCAGCTTTATCATCAAGCACCGCGCCCAGAAGGCCGCCCGTAACATCACCCGCAAAACCACTATGACCATCCCGGCACACGACATCCCGGCCTTCAAACCGGCCAAGAGCTTCGTGAACGCCGTCAAGGAAAAGTAATAATTATTTTTAAACATTCACCATTATGCCTAGCGGAAAAAAGAGAAAGAGACATAAGATGGCAACGCACAAGCGTAAAAAGCGCTTGCGCAAGAACCGCCACAAGAAGAAGTAAGAGAAACTAGGCTTCTTCAGGACCAAAGGGCTTGCCGGCAAAATGCAGGCCCTTTCATTTTGTTAAACCCACATTCCAATGGAGTCTGAGAAAGCGGACAAGGATCTGATCGTTGACGTTACGTCAACAGAAGTACATATCGCCCTGATGGAGAATCACCGGCTGATAGAGTACAACACGGAGTCCAGCACTGGGAACAAGTTCACTGTGGGAGACGTTTACCTGGGAAAGGTAAAGAAGATTCTCCCGAACCTCAATGCTGCCTTTGTGGACATCGGAGACAAAAAGGAAGCCTTCATCCATTATCTGGACCTGGGACTGTTTTTCCCCGCCTTCGACCAGTTCGTGCGGGAGTCCAACGGGAACACCAACCTCAAAGACCTGTATTCCCGTATCCCGATCGGTAGTCCCCTTCCCAAGGAAGGACACATAGAGGAAATCCTCCACCCCGGACAAATGATCGTGGCCCAGATCGTGAAAGAGCCCATTTCCACAAAGGGATCACGACTGACAGCAGAGATTTCATTGGCAGGACGCAACATTGTACTTCTCCCTTTCGCGGACAAAGTGTCCATCTCTCAGAAGATTGGCTCGAAGGAAGAGAAACGTAGACTGGAAACCCTGGTAAGGAGTATCCTCCCCGTCAATTACGGCGCCATCATCAGAACCGCAGCGGAAGGCAAGAACGCCGCCACGCTGGTCGGGGAAACCAAGGCCCTGATAGAGAAATGGGAGAACTCCTGGAAAAAGATTGCCAAGGACAAGACCGTGAAACTGCTCTTTACGGAGTACAGCAAAACCACAACCGTGTTGAGGGACCTCCTCAACGACTCGTTCTCCAATATCTGGATCAATGACGAACGGGTGGCCGAAGAAGCGCGGAAGTACGTGTCGCTGATCTCCCCCGAACAGGAAAAGATCGTCCACCTGTACGAAGGCAAACAGCCCATCTACGACCACTTCGAGGTCACCCGTCAGATCAAGGGCTCGTTCGGCAAGGTGGTCCCCATGCGGCAGGGAGCCTATCTGGTAATCGAAACCACCGAAGCGCTGAATGTCATAGACGTCAACAGCGGCATCCGCACAAAAACCGCCGACCAGGAGGAGAACTCCTTCGAGGTGAACAAGATCGCCGCAGAAGAGATTGCTCGTCAGCTCAGGCTCAGGGATATGGGCGGCATCGTCATCGTGGACTTCATCGACATGGAGACCAACGAACACAAGAACGCCCTCTTCAAGCTGATGCAGGAGTTGATGGAAGACGACAGGGCCAAGCACAATGTGCTGCCGCTGACCAAATTCGGGCTTATGCAGATAACCCGGCAGCGGATCAGGCCCGTTACGGAAATCAACACGTCGGAGCAGTGCCCGCTGTGCCACGGCACCGGGAAAATCCACTCCAGCGTGGTAATAGACGAAGAAATCGAGCGCAAAATCGCTTTCTATTCCATAGAAAAGGGAGTCCGCAGCATTGTACTCAAAACCGGCCCTATCCTGGGAGCGTACCTAAGGCGCGGGCTGTTTAACTCCTTCCTGGCCAAATGGCGGAAACGCTACAAAATCAAGCTGGAACTGGTGGAAAGTACAGACTACAACGTCTTGCAAAATGATTTGTTCAATGAAAAGGGAGATAAACTGGAGTAGTTTGCTCCCTTTTTTCATTTGTGCCGACGGGGAATGAACGCCTGCAGCAGAAGCAGCGCGAAGACAAACACGGCCAGACGCCCCACCATATCCCCGTAGCGGACAAAAAAGCTTTCCCGGGTGCTCAGGCGCACCGTCCCGTCCAGTACGGCCGGCTCCCACCAGGGCGTTTTCCGGACAATGTGGCCTTCCGGGTCGATGAAGGCACTGATGCCCGTATTGCCGCAGCGGGCCACCCAGCGCCGCGTTTCGATGGCGCGGAGGCGGCTGTAATTCAAGTGCTGCCGGTATCCCGGCGTATTCCCCCACCAGGCATCGTTGGTGATCACGGTGAGCAGCTGCGCTCCCTTTCTCACATAGCCGGCGCAGAATTCCCCATATACCGACTCGTAGCATACGGCTGTGCCGACAGGGATGCGCTCCCCACCCGAGACCATATGCAGGCAGGAAATCTCTTCCTGACCGACGCACTTGCCCATCAGGTTGCCGCCCAGCAGATTCTCCAGGGGGACGAAAACCGCCGGATAGGGCGTAAGTTCCACCCCGACCACCAACTTGGATTTGTGATAGGTCTCTGCACGGCCCGTGGTATCGGTGATGATGGCGGTATTCCGGCTGGTGGCCCACAGATGCTTGCCTTCCCCACCGGAAGGCCCGGCGTCGTAGGAGAGCGGGGACGGAGCGGCGTAGGAGACCTGCCGGTCATAGGCCGACGCCCCGAAAAGGAGCGTGGCCGAGGGATTCCGCCGCAGCCACTGCTGATAGCGCCGGAAGCTGGGATTGGCGGAAGGCTGGGCCAGCAGGAAAGAGGCCGTGAAGGTTTCCGGCGCCAGCACCAGCATCTCTTTTCCGGCGGGGATACCGTCCACCAGGTTCAGGAAAACGGAATCCTGCTGCTGCTGGGTCAGGGACTCGAATTTGTGATAAGGGTCAAAGTTGGGCTGGCCGATCCGGACAGCCACCTCCCGCCCCTCTGCCTCGAATGACAGACATGCGCTCCAGAGCATCGGCCCGAAAAGGACCAGGACCGGGGCCGACAGGGCGCTGATGCGGGCGGCGGGCGTCCAGCGGGACATCCGGCCGTCTGACAGGGCTACCATAAGGCCGAAGACGGAAAGGTTGGCGCACCACACCCAAAGCGACCCGCCCAGATGCCCCAGCACCGAGTACCACTGGATCAGGGACGTGGTGTCCGCAAAGGCGTTTCCCAGCACCAGCCAAGGCCAGGAGATCTGTGCAAGCGTCAAGTAATACCGCTCCCAGGCGATCCAGGCCGCCACAAGATAAATATACGGCAGGACACCGCCCGTGCGGCGTTTCACCCAGCGGAAAGACCCGAAGACAAGCGACATCTGGAGCGCGTTGGCCAGGATGGCAAAGACGGCGCCCCCTACCGTGGCACCCCCCACCCACCAGGTGGTAACGGCATTCCAGAGCACAAAGGCGGCGTAGTGCCACCACCAGAAATGCCTGGTTTTCTTCAGGGTGGCCAGCCTTTCCATGATCAGGAGGGGAACCAGGCCTACAAGGGCCGTCCAGCCCATGTGCGGAACCAGCCAGGGCAGGCTCATCAGGAGGGTAAATACAGCCGTTAGCAGCAGAAAGGTATGTCTGGTCTTCATGGTTTTGCCTGGAATAATCGGCCGGCGGGGCCGTACGCAGTACAAAGATATGAATTATTTTTCGTAACTTCGCAGGACTTATCGCATTTGGATCATATGGCATTGAAAGATAACTGGATTGTCAAAAACCTGCTGGCGGCGCTGGTACTGGTAGCCGTTTTGGTGGGCCTGGCCACCTGGGGGCTCAACGTCATCACCCGCCACGGCAAAACCGTCACGGCGCCGGATTTCACCAATCTCACCGTCCCCGAGGCGGAAGCGCTGGCCGCACAGTCCCATGTGGGGGTCAAAGTCATGGACTCCGTATTCGTCCGCCGGCTGGGTGCCGGCGTGGTATACCGCCAGTCGCCCAAGGCCGGGGCCACCGTCAAGAAAGGCCGCAGCATCTTCCTCACCATCAATTCCATCGTTCCCCGGAAAGTGGTCATGCCCAACCTTTACGGATACTCCGTCATCGAGGCCCGCGCAGAGCTCCAGAACCGGGGCCTGAATCTGGGAAAACTCAATTATGTGAAAGATATCGCCACCAACAATGTGCTGGGCCAGCGCCTCAACGGGCGGGAAGTCAAAGCCGGAGACCTGGTGGTGAGCGGTTCCACCATAGACCTCACGGTGGGCCTGGGCTCAGAGGAGAGCGGCACCACGGTTCCCCGGCTCATCGGCATGAAGTATGTCCGGGCCCTGGACGCCCTGCACGACCGCTATCTCAATGCCGGAAGGGTCCGCTTCGACGAAGACATCCGGACCTACGCAGACTCCATGAATGCGGTGGTGTACAAGCAGGACGCCCCGGGCGCCACCAAGGCCCTGGGCAGCACCGTCAACTTCTACCTTACCCTGGACAGCGCCAAACTCCCCGCCCAATGACGGAAGACTCCCCTTTCATCGAGCAGCCCGCCGAAGAGGAAATGTACGAGCATTTCCGTCTCATTGCCGACAAAGGGCAGGAGCCGGTGCGGATAGACAAATTCATCGCCTCCCATCAGGAAGACACCTCGCGAAGCCGCGTCCAGCAGGCCATCAAACTGGGCTACGTACGGGTGAACGATGTCCCCGTAAAAGCCAATTATGTCGTGCGCCCCTGCGACGTGATCAAGTTCGTGATGCCCTACGAGCGCCGCGGGCTGGAGATCCTCCCGGAAAACATCCCCCTGGACATCGTCTATGAAGACCAGGACGTGCTGGTGGTGAACAAGCCCGCCGGCATGGTGGTGCATCCCGGTCACGGGAATTACAACGGAACCCTGGTCAACGCCCTAGCCTTCCACCTGGGCCTGAAACAGGAGGCCGACGCCGAAGACGAGCGCATGGGCGTGCTGGTGCACCGGATAGACAAAGACACCAGCGGCCTTCTGGTGGTGGCCAAGAATCCCCCGGCCCAGCTCAACCTGGCAGACCAGTTCTTCGTCCATTCCATCGACCGCATCTATACGGCCGTGGTCTGGGGCAACCTGGCGGAAGATGAAGGCACCATTGCGGGCACCATCGGCCGGGACCCTAACGACAGGCTCCGCTTCAAGGTCTATGAAGACCCTGACAAGGGGAAATGGGCCGTCACCCACTGGAAAGTGCTGGAACGCTACGGATTCATCACGGTGGTGGAATGCCGCCTGGAAACCGGCCGCACCCATCAGATCCGCGTGCACATGGCCTCCATCGGCCATCCCCTGTTCAACGACGAGCGCTACGGCGGATCTGAAATCCGCCAGGGCACCATCTATGCCAAATACCGCCAGTTTATCCAGAACTGCTTCACCATCTGCCCCCGTCAGGCCCTGCATGCCCGTACACTGGGCTTCACGCATCCGCGAAGCGGGGAGCGGCTCCATTTCGAAGCTCCGCTCCCCGCAGACATGTCATCCCTTATTGAAAAGTGGCGTAAGTATACTTCCGGCGATTAAAAACGGCCTCCCATGCCGCCGCCGAAGCCACCCATGCCGCCCATAGGCGGGCCGCCGGCACCGGGACGGCCGCCCCGGCCGCCACGGCCGCCGAAGCCACCACGGCCCCTGCCACCGCCGAAGGTGCCGAAGCGCCAGGTGAAGTTAAGCATGATATAACGGCCCAGGCGCGTCCGGTTGTTGGTTTCCTGATAGTAGTTGTCCGTCGTGGTTACACTGAGCATACGGGACTGTCCCAGGATGTCGTAGGCCTGCAGGGCGATGGTCGCCTGCCCGCCGATGATGGTCTTGGAGATAGAGGCGTTCCAGATGAATTCCGACGGCTGGTTGGTGGTGTAGCCCCTGTACCAGCGGTAGTTGGCGTCGGTGTTCAGGCTCAGGCCCGTGTTGCCCACCGTCCACATGAAGGATCCGGTGACGGCATTGTTCCAAGTGGCGTCAACGGCTTTCTGCACCGTGTACCAAGGCTTGCGCACATTGGTCCGGAATCCCAGCCTCACCTCCACGTCGTCCGAGCGGTAGGTACCCGTGAAGTTCTCCATCAGGGTAAGGGTACGGGTCTCGTTGGCCAGGAACTGCTCGGCCCATTTTTCCGGATGCTCCTCGAAATAATAGTTGTGGAACTTGTCGTAATCGAAGTTTCCGTCGTCCAGGAAGAACTCCGTCATGGTCAGGGCGCCGTTGCCGATGTAGCTGCTGGACATGCTGTAATTGGCGTTGATCATGTTGGAGATGGAGAAGTTGGACTTGGCGATGGGGGCGTTCACCATGATGAAGCCGCCGCCGTTGAAGGTATTCTTACCGTTCACCGGGAAGGAATACTGACGTCCGCCCTCGTCGTACCAGTTGGCGTTGGAAATGGGGTTCTGGTTCATGCCGCCGTTCAGGTTGAAACGGGCGGTGAAGAAGGTGGCGCGGTTGGAGTACTCCAGCTCCATGCGCACATTGTGATTGAAGTAAGGAGTAAGATAAGGGTTACCCAGGCTCATGGACAGCGGGTTGGAGTTGTCCATGACCGGATTCAGCTGGCTGGTGGAAGGCTGCCCGCTGCGGCCGTTGTAATTGATGCGGATGTTGGCGTTGTCGTTGAAGTCGTACATGAGCATGGCCCGCGGGGCGAAGTTCCAGATGGTGCCCGGGTCGTACTCCTTGCCGTTGGTCAGGTTGTACTGGCGGGTGGGGATGGCCGACGCACCCAGCTGGGCCCGGATCCAGTCCTGCTGGTACATGAAGGACAGGCCGATGGTCTGGTTCAGGTTGCGGCTGATCACATTGTTGCTGTACAGCGAATTCTCGGTTTCACCCGCAGGGGTGTAATCCATGAAAAGGCTCCGGATGCCATCGGGCGAGGCCGAATAGTTGTACGGATTGCCGCTGTCAAAGGCTTTCTTGTCGGTGAGGGAGTTGCTCCAGTTCACCTGATACCGTCCTTCCATGTAGAAATAGTTGCCCAGGGGCTCCGTATATACCAGGCTGGCGCCCAGGGTCTGGCTCTTCTGGACCTGGTCTATGCGCTGGTTCACGAAATCCGATTTGGCCTTGCCCATCAGATAGGTATTGGTGAGCGACTGGTTGTAACCGTCCATCCGGTTGTCCCGGATGTTCCAGTTGAAATTCAGGGAAAGGGTACGGCCGGGGATGCCCAGGCGCTGGCGGAAGATACCGCGGCCGCTGAAGGTGAGGTTTTTGTTCACGCCGCTGTTGAGCGACCAGCTGTCGTTGGCCCGGGAGTCGTCACCGATCTCATTCCTCCAGGTGTCGGCCAGGGACCGCTGCACATAATTGCCGCCGCCGAAGTTGAACTGCGGCTGGATCATGAGGGAGGTATTGTCGGAGAACTTGTGGTCCATGCGCATGGAGATGGAGTGACCCCAGGTGTTCTGGTCGTTGTCGTTGAGCGTCTGGGAGATGAGGGTGTTGTTCTCGCCCACGTACGTCTCCTTATAGATATCCGAGACGGAATTGCTGCTGGAACCCTGGTACTGGTACGGGATGGCCAGTTCCATCCGGTTGTCCAGCAGGTCCATGGAGGCGTTGGCGCCCAGCATCCAGGAGGTGGTGATGCCACCGCCGCCCATGCCACCCATCATGCCGCCGCCCATGCCGCCCATGCCGCCCATCATACCGCCCATCATGCCGCCGGAGAAGTTGTTGAACCCCACGCCGCGGGGGCCGTTTCCGGCGTTGGCCAGGACGGAGAGCTGGCTGTCCTCGGTGAAGCGGCCTACCATGCCGTTCGCCTGGAAACGCCAGTCGTTCAGGGAGTTGTTCTGGGACGGAATATCGTGACCGCCACCGGCCACAATGTTTCCGAAAATGCCGTTCATCATGCCCCGCTGCACGGTGAGGTCGATGATGGTCTCTTCGTTGTCGTCGTCGATGCCGGTGAATTCGGCCTGTTCACTCTTTTTCTTGATCACCTTCACCTTCTCCACCAGCTTGGCGGGGAGGTTGCTGGTGGCCACTTGAGGGTCGTCCAGGAAGAAGGTTTTCCCGGCAATGGTGATCCGGGAGATGGTTTTTCCGTTGGAGGTGATGGTGCCGTCATCTGCCACCTCGATGCCGGGGAGCTTCTTCAGCAGGTCGATGAGCATGTTGTCGTCCGTGATCTTGTACGAGGACGCATTATACTCCACCGTATCTTTCTTGATGATGATGGGGTTGCCGGTGGCCGACACGGAGGCGGCGTCCAGCACTTCCTGGTCCACGTCCATCTTGAGGGTGCCCAGGTCCATGTCACGGTCCCTTACCGTCAGTTCATGCGTATAAGGCTTGTATCCCAGGAGCTCCGCCTTGAGGGTATATTTGCCGGCGCGGACCTTTTCCACGACGGTTTTGCCCTCTGCGTCGGTGAGGGCATACTTGGTATTTCCTCTTTCGGGAATCAGGGACACGGTCGCAAACCCCACGGGTTCATTCGTTGCGGAATCGGCCAGTTTCACCGTAATCTTGTAATTCTGAGCCCCCAGCGAGAGGGCGGAAAGCAGGCCGATAAGAGCCAGCACAAATCTTCTTGCCATAAAGTTCTGATACACTTCTACACGTTATACGCCCATTTAGACACGGTGCGTACAGCAAAGTTTAAACCAAGTAAAAAATTTTATTTTATGCGTTCCGGATGGTCTTTCAGGAACTGCTCCCACCCGCCTTTGCCCTTGGCAGAGGACAGGGGACGTGAAGTTTCATAGTGATGGCACAGGGCAATGGCCAGGGCGTCGGTGGCATCCAGATGGCGGGCCTCCAGTTTAACCCCGAGGGTTTTTTCCAGCATCAGCTGCACCTGTTCCTTGGAGGCGGCGCCGTTGCCCACGATGGCCTCCTTGGCCTTTCTGGGGGCATATTCCGTCACGGATTCCACGCCGTACTCCTTCGCGGCCAGGATGGCGGCACCCTGGGCGCGGCCCAGTTTCAGGACCACCTGGGCATTCTTCCCGTAAAAGGGACTCTCGATGGCCAGCTCCGTGGGATGGTAGCTCTTGCACACCTCGCCGATGCACTCGTAGATGGCCTGGAGCTTGGCATAGGCGTCCGGCTCCTTGCGAAGGTCCAGCACTCCCATGTCTATATAGGAGGCTTTTTTCCCATCCGCGCGGATGAGCCCGAAACCCAGCAGCTGGGTGCCGGGGTCTATGCCCAATATGATGCGTTCCTGTTCCATCGGGGCTGCAAAGGTAAGTAAAAAACACGAAAAATTTGTGATTCTGAGAATTATTCGTATCTTTGCAGTCCATTTTTTGAGATGACCGCTAAGCCCAGTCAAGACCTGCCGCAGAGGGCAGGCGCTTACGGCCCAAAACTTTAACAAGTTTTTGTACAATGTACGCAATCGTAGACATTGCAAGCCAGCAGTTTAAAGTAGAGGCTGGCATGGACATCTTCGTGAACCGCCTTCAGGCCAAGAACGGAGAATCCGTAGAGTTCAACAAGGTCCTTCTCATCGACGCAGAAGGTGCCGTAAAGGTTGGAACTCCGTATGTATAGGGAGCAGTTGTGAAGGCTACCGTTCTGGACGTCGACGCCAAAGTAAAGAAAGTGCTCTTATTCAAGAAATTCCGTCACAAGGGATTCTAGAAGTTAAAAGGC
>ODAI012998717.1_pt1 | contig 15849 bp, 16 predicted proteins | sample 1539321 | NCBI WGS metagenome assembly ODAI01 (sample SAMN02144231, study PRJEB22623) | gut metagenome | biome: sheep rumen | host: Ovis aries | place: New Zealand
AATTCTACAATTGCGGGATTGAAGGGGTTAAGAACGGTTTTCTGTTTAATGCTGGAAGCGGATACATTGACGATATGGTCATTGTAAATCCCAGATATGAGGAATCCTATGAGACGATCCTCAAGACAAAAGGCAGAGTTTTCAACTGCCTTTGGATTGGAACCAGCGTTTTCAAGGCTGAGGAAATCGATTGTTCCGGACAGACAGACCAGTTTGAGATTATCGCTCCGATTGGTGATGAAGGCCACAGAGGCTGCATCATAGATGGCAAGCTGATGGTTGAGAAGATCGATTATGAAGAAGCTCAATGATTCAAAACATGATTGGATTCAAATGTAAGAGGGTTTATTGAAGAGAAGGAAATAACGAATGAATGAACAGAGGCAGACAATTGTTTTCAGTATTGTAGAGTATATAAAGAAACTATGGACTTGGATGCCCGTGATTATCAGCTGGTCTGTTTTTTGTGCGATGCTTGCCATTACGTTAAAGACTGTACTGATCAAACCCTGCTATTCGGCAAGTACCTCTATTTACATTCTGGATAGGGAAGTCCAAAGCGATTACGAGCGTTTTGATATGAGCGACATTCAGGTCAGTACACAAATGACAAATGACGGAATGGCAATCTTAAAAAGCGAGCAGATGGCGGAAAAAGTTATCGCTAATCTGAAAAACAGTACTGAAATGAAATATGACCTTACGGCGACAGAGCTGTTAAAAATGGTAACCGTTTCCAGAGAAGACGATTCGCTGATGGTTACCATATCAGTAAGCAATCAGGATCCTTATATTGCATGTGACCTGGCCAACACATATCGCGAGGTTGCAAGCCGGGAATTAGAAGAGAAGATTAAGGCCAAAGGTGTTCAGACCATTGAGGAGGCGATTATCCCGAGCGATCGTACAGGCGGGACAAATCGTGTTTATGGCGCGCTGGGATTGATTGCTGGCGCATTTATCGCCTGCGTAGCGTTCCTGTTCCTATATGTGAAATACGATGCAAAAAGGGTATTGGAAGATATAAAAGAGGTGTAAGCATGATCTATCAACGAAATATACTTCGTTTACAAACCAAAGATGGAAAAGGTTTCGATATTCGAATCGTATTATCTTTGCTCTTCTTATTGGCTGCTGCCGTTCTGTGCCTTTTCCTCTGGTTTTATGATTCTGACAAAGATGTAACGCCCCCGGTCATACAAGTACCGAATAATACTATGGAGTATACGGAAGGGGACAATGAGCAAACTCTTTTTGAGGGAGTTCGTGCTAATGACGATGTAGACGGAGATGTTACGGAATCGATTCGTGTACGTACTATATATCATATGGAAGGCGCGGAAGAAGCGATTGTCACCTATATTGCAAAAGATGCCAGTAACAATGTGGGAACAGCACGAAGAATAGTGATTGTCCATTATGATCAGACAGGATCGGAGTCTGATGACGAGAATTCAAATACTGCGGAGTCAGAGGAAGATAGTTTAAACGAACCTAAAGACGTTGAGACTAATGAAACCGAATCTGATGCTGCCTATTAAATGCGAACAGACTTAAGTTCGCAGACGAAACGAATAAAAAAGGAGCCTGCAGATCATATTTGGGACATATAGAGCAGCTCTAATAACGGATAGGTGATGAGATGAGAATTATACAGGTTATCACTTGCTTAAATCTCGGAGGAGCGCAGACGCTTCTTGAAAATCTGAGCTACGGTCTGAAGGAAGCAGGACATGACGTCATAGTTATTAGTCTGGAAAACTATCATTCCGCTACTGCGAAGAGAATAGAGGACAGAGGAATACGGGTCATTTATCTCGATAAAAAACCGCATTATGATCCCACTATTGCCGGTAAGCTCGGCGAAGTGCTAAAGAGTCTCAAGCCTGATATCATTCATGCGCATAATATTAAAAAAGCCTATGTATATTTAGCTGCAAAAAAGGCAAAGGTTAAAAGGATAGTATATACCGTTCATAATATGGCCTGGCAGGAACAGGGAGTTGTCGGCGGTTTGTTCAGTTATCTAATGTTCCACACCGGATGCATGGTGCCTGTCGGGCTCTCTCCTAAAGTGACGGAGTCGATTGAACAAAGGTATCATTTAAAGAACGTACCCACTGTCTACAACGGAACGGATCTGAGCAGGTTTTCTGTGAAGACGGAGTACTCGCTTCATGATGAACCGTTGATATTGAATGTCGCAAGGCTTGACGCACAGAAAAACCATAAACGTCTGATTGAGGCATTTGCAATCGTCAGCAGACAATTTCCTGATGCAAAACTTGTCATAGTAGGAGACGGAGAATTGCAGGCGGCTTTGGAGAGCCAGACTAAAGAAGCAGGTCTTACAGGAAACGTGCTGCTTGAAGGTCTGCAGGATGATATTCCCAAGTATATAAAAGACGCGGATGTGTTCTGTCTGTCCTCAGATTATGAAGGGATGCCGATGACATTGATTGAAGCCATGGCAGCGGGGATGCCGATTGTTTCCACAAATGTTGGAGGCATATCGGATATGCTGACAAATGAGAAGAGTGCTATCCTTACTGGTCTTGACGCAACTGAACTGGCGAATGCTGTCATAAGATTATTATCAAATAAAGATCTCAGGGAAAGACTGGGAAAAAATGCTTATGAAGCATCACAAGAGTTTTCTCACAGACGCATGACGCAAAAGTACATTTCAATATACAAGAAAATACTCAAGCATTAGCAATTAAAGCATTTGAGAGGAGAGTATGATGCCTTTTTTTAGTGTAATAATCCCTGTATATAATGTGGAACCTTATCTGGAAAGATGTCTGGATTCCATTCTGAATGACAAATGTAAGGATTTGGAACTGATTCTGGTGGACGATGGTTCCGCTGATGGCAGTGGAATGATCTGTGATAGGTATGCAGCTGCTCACACTAATATTAAGGTTATTCACAAGCCTAACGGTGGGCTCTCAAGCGCAAGAAATGCCGGACTGGAAATAGCAGAAGGAGAATGGATTAGCTTTGTGGACTCTGACGACTGGGTGGACCAAGACTGCTATCAGATGATGAAGGATATGCTAATCCGTCCGGAGAACAAATCAACAGATATCGTAAAACTCGGTTACAAGAAGATCTTTAAAGACCGTATTGTTGAGTTCATTCCCTGTGTTAAAGCTGGTATGTACAATTTGGAAGAGATAAGAAAAACGTTGCTTCCTGTTGCATTGGGCAGCAAGCGGATTTCGGATAGTACGATAAATACGATCGTCCTCAGTTCTTGCGCACATTTGTATAATACGCGATTTCTGTCGGAAGCAGAGATCAGATTTATACCGGAGCATGAAGTTGGAAGTGAAGATTTCTTATTCCTATACAGCTTATACATGAGAGCTTCTCAAATACTGGTTACAGACTTTAAATGGTACAACTATGAGACCAGAGAAGGCAGTTTAACGCGAAGATATAGGAAAAAACTGTTTAGTCAGTACAAGAATCTGGGAAGTGCCGTGAAACGGCAATTGATAGAAAGAAGGCTTTATTCCTCGTTTAAAGATGAATTCGAAGGAATGTATATCGGGCTGATGTACATTTGTATTATGAATGAGTGCGTTACCTTGAGGAATAAGGCGAAGCAAGTAGGGATGGTTAAGAATATCTTGGACGATCAAGAACTTCGATACTGCCTGCGCCATTATAAAACAAATGATAAAAAAAGTTTTCTCATTTCAATGATGATGCGACTAAAGCTAGCGTATCCGCTATGCATGATTCAGTGGAGAAATAACGTAAACAAGTATGAAGATATATCTGAGTGAGAACAGAATAGTCCTTTCTATAATATCCCTTGCATTTGTTTATACATTTCTGTATTTTCCTCTTTTAGGCTGGAATGCTTATGTATTGAGTTCCATTTTTTGCATGGCCATCGTCATCACATATACTTTGACAAATATTGATACTGTTATAAGGCTAAAAAAATACTGGTATCTGAATATTCTGGCGTGTGTGTATTATTTATCAGTCCTTATTTCGAGAACTGTAAATGGACAACTCTCTGTTTTTGTGTTTGCAACTTTGACGTTTAATTGCTTTATCTTTCCCTTCATTGAACTTCAGAGGGAAAAAGGACATAGTAACTTCCTTTATAAATCGTTTTTAGTTATATATGGAATTTGCCTTGTTTTTAACGACATATTGATGGTTGTTTTTCCCGGAAGGTTCTATGGCGACGGGTTTAGTAAAAACTTTTTGATAGGGAATAAATTCCATGTTAGTTATAACCATATGGTGTTTCTGTTCCTGTATTGTGTTTTGTTTTCTACAGTAAAAAAATACAGTAAGTGGATACCGTTTATGTTTATACTAACGGCTTGTATCTGTTTTTACGTTGATTGCAGAACAGCGATGCTTGGAACATTCGTGGCATTTATAGTCTATAAAGCACCTGATTTGGTCTTCAAGAAACTCAATACGAAATCAGTAGTTCTGTTTGCTGTTATTTTGTGTGCTATGTTTGTGTTTTTTTCACAAATAGCTAAATTGCCATCTGTGAAGTATTTCATTACGGAAGTACTTGGAAGGGATGTAACGTTAACAGGAAGACAGCAGATTTTTGAAGTACTCCCTAAAGTGATTCGAAGAAAACCCTGGCTGGGATATGGGAGTTCAAGCAAGATTATATCACATTATACAGGCGCATATGATGCACAAAACGGGTTCTTTGATCTGGTCGTTAGTAACGGAATACCGTCGGCAGTAATATATGTAATATTGCTTGTCAGTTTGGTAAAAAAGTCCTCTGCTGCTTCTTCAAAGATTCTATTAGGCGGAATATATGCGTATATTGTGATGTCAATGGTTGAGATAACATATAGTTCTACTTTGTTATTACTCGGCATATTGTTGTTTACGGAAAGCCTTGCTTATAAGAATAATGATGTACGCTTGGTGGATGTAAATTCAAGTGTACGTGTACAGATTTGGTGATTGAAAAGATAGAGAATTAAAAACAAGCGGAGGAAATAGATGATCAGGGTTTTACAATGCGTTAATAATATGCACCGAGCCGGGCTGGAAACTATGCTCATGAATTATTATCGTCATATTGATCGGAATAAGATACAATTTGATTTTCTTACGCACAGACCGACTCGAAGCGAATATGACGATGAAATCGAGGATCTTGGTGGGAAAGTCTATTATGCACCTAGACTTTATCCGCAAAACTATCCAGCATATTTCCGATATATGAAGAGTTTCTTTTTAGAGCATCCGGAGTATCGCATCATTCATTCACATATTGACGCAATGAGTTATCTGCCGCTGATGGCAGCTAAAAAAGCAGGTGTCCCGATCAGAATCGCGCACAGCCATAATACATCAATAGATAAAGACTTTAAGTATCTGATGAAAGAAGCATTCCGATGGCAGCTTCCCTATGTGGCTACGGACTATCTGGCATGCGGAACGGAAGCAGGGAAGTTTTTGTTTGGACACAGAGATTTTCAGATAATCCCAAATGCAATTGATACATCCGGTTTCAGATTCAGCATAGAGACTCGGGACGCAATAAGGAGATCAATGGGAATAGAAAATGCTTTTGTGATTGGGTGTGTAGGACGGCTAACAGCGCAAAAAAACATTCTGTTTTTGATCAATGTATTTTATGAAATTTGTAAAGCGGATACGAACTCCGTTCTGCTAGTTATCGGAGGAGGAAACGAAGAGAACGAGCTGAAAGCGCTTACTAAAAAGTTGGGTATATCTGAAAGAGTATTGTTTTTGGGGATAAGGAGTGACGTAAACGCTCTGTATCAAGCAATGGATGTGTTTGTAATGCCTTCCCTGTTTGAAGGATTACCGGTCGTTGGGATTGAGGCACAGTTTTCAGATCTTCACTGTGTATTCTCATCGAATATTACAAGAGAAGTCAGTATATCTGAAAAAGCGCATTTTATCAGTCTTAAACGAAGCTATTCAGACTGGGCGGGATATATTTTGAGACTGAAAGGTGTTGTTGGTGATAGAAATCCGAACTTTCAATGCGAAAGATATGACATTGAACAGGCGAAAGATATTCTTGAGCAGTATTATTTGAAAAAATACGAGGTATTGCAACCTCTATAAACAGTAAGGACTATATATGAAAAAAATAATAATATTTGGAGTATGCGGTAATGTAGGAAAACAGATGGTTGATTATTTTCTTGATCGGCTAAATGGAGAGTACGAGCTGATCGGAACAGACATCATTCATGACGAATACATCGAAAATAAAATCCCAGTGTATCAGGTAAATATCAATGATAAATACAGTTTCAAACAGCTTCCGATGGAAGATGTATATGCTGTTATTGATCTGGTGGGGCCAATGCCTGCTAGAATGTCCGGCTATCACCCGGAAGTCTATGTAAATACGAATGTACTGGGCTCTTTTCAGGTATTCCAGTATGCGGTTGATTGTCACGCTGACAGGATCTTATATGCCAAGAGCTTTAGTGATATCATCCGAAAAGCACAGAAAGACCCGGTTTTGAAGACAGATATGCAGCCGGAGTATGCATATGACTCGCATCATTCCGTATACACAGTAACGCAGATCACAGCGACGGAATTGTTAAAGTGTTTTCATGCGTATTATCACATAAAAGCGTTTATTTTTAGGCTGCCGAATATTTACTTCTGGTCCAGGAACGACACATATAACGTTAACGGAAAACCTCACAAGATCATGTTCAGAGAGCTTATTGATCAGGCGACGGCAGGCAAAACAATCGAAGTGTGGGGAGATCCTTCTAGACAGAAGGACATGACGTATGTAAAAGATGTATGTCAGATCTTTTATAAAGCCTGTTTCACGGATCGAGAGTTCGGCTTCTATAATGTCGGAACGGGTATAGGTGTAACACTTTTGGACCAGATTAAGGGAATAGTCGAGGTGTTTTGTGAAGATAAAGTTTCGGATATAAAGTTAAGGCCTGATAAACAGAACGCACCTCAATATATTATGGATATTTCTGAAGCCAAAGAAGAATTGGGATATGAACCACAATACTCATATATTGAGATGCTAAAAGATATGAAAAGGGAACGAGAATTAGATAGGTATTAATAAGGAGACCGATATGAGTGCTGACATGAATATTGAAGGAATTGAGCTAATGGGAAACAACCTCCGCGCGAAGGTCAAGTATTGTGGAGAAGGGGTACGCCTTTATCCGCTCTGCAAGATGATTCATCCTGCTATAGCGGAGTTAGACGATCATTGTCAAATCTTTGATTTTGTTTTTATAGATGCAGGGACAAAGTTTCAGCTTGGAAAATACAGTACGCTTACATGGCACACCCTTATTGAAGGCGGAGCTGATACTGTAATCGGTGATCGCGTTTTTATCGGTCCTGGAACAAAGGTACTGAATTCGACGTATAGATTGGATGAGTACTATACTGTAGAGCATCTTCCGGGAGACTGTAATGTAATTGACTATTCAGGCATAACGATTTGTGATGATGCGTATATCGGTGCAGGTTGTACTATTCTTCCTGGATCTTATATTGGTGAAGGCGCTGTAGTTGGATCGAATTCACTGGTGAAAGGAAAGCTAGAGCCTTGGACAGTATATGTCGGAACCCCTTGCAAACCTATAAGAAAGAGGATACCGCCAACGAAAGAACGGAATATCCAACTCCAGGAAATTGATTGGGAAAAACATTTTTAACAACAGGTGGAATTATGAAGCGTGAATATTGGGTAGATCAAGTCAAGATATTAGCATGTATTATTGTTGCTCTCATTCATTTTTACGAATCGATGGTGAAATCAGGCATACTGGTGGATGATTTTTTCTTTAGATTCTCCTCGATGATTGCTCATTATTCGGCTGTTCAGCTGTTTTTTATTTGTTCTGGGTATTTATATCAAAAGAATTCCGTTGTGAACAATATTTCATCATGGAAAGACAGTATTGGCAAAAAACTGATTGCAATTGGAATTCCTTATTTTGTCTTTTCGATCGCAACATGGCTGATGAAGGAAATTTCTCATGCGAATGTCAATGATCAAAATAGAGAGCTATTTGACTCCCTGTTTGTTCATCCTATTGGGCAATACTGGTACTTGTACATTTTGTTTTTTATCTTTTTGATAACGCCGACATTTCAGAATAAGAGAGTGGCGATAGCAACAGTTGCTACTGCGTTTGTGCTGAAGCTAATTGTTATTCTTTCTGGAAACCTGATAACAAATTATTTGATCAGCAATCTTCTAGATAATGAGTTTTGGTTCATATTGGGAATGCTGCTGTGTATACAAAAAAACAGCTTTCTTTCCAATAAAAAGTTAGGAATCGCTTTATTGATTTTGGCTGTTTTCGTGAGTATAGCTGTCACTGGAAAAAGCAGACATCCTTTATTAGCGTTGGCTTTGGAACTCTTGATATGTACATCGGTATTAATGATATTCAGCGAGAACAAAACGACGGTCATGGATGGCTTGATCAAGTATACTATGCCAATTTACTTATTACACACAATATGTGCAGCAGCAACCAGAACAGTTTTGTTCCGCTTAGGAGTATCAAATCCTGTGATCCAGGTCATATTTGGAATTATGGCAAGTATTGCAGGACCAATCATTATAATGGCTGTACTGGAACGTTTACATCTGGGTTTTTTAGTCTACCCAAATAGGTTATTAAAGAAAGCAAAAAAAAATCAGGAGCAGAGGAAAGAAAGATGAAAGTTGCAATACATCAACCATATTATGTCCCATATATTGGATATTGGCAGTTGATTAATTCTGTCGATACTTTTGCAATTGCGGATAATTATAATTACATAAAAAACGGATGGATCAACAGGAATAGAATTCTGGAGAATGATAACATTCGTTATTACAATATCGAAGTTGATCATGTTTCACAAAACAAGTTTATATCAGATCATTCTTTAAAACCAATAAACAAGCAGTGTAAGCTGAATCAGCTAAGGGGATTCTACAGCAAAGCTCCCTATAAAAAGGAAGGGTTGGAATTGATGGAAAAAGTTCTGTCTTTTGACGGATCTAATCTGGCAGATTTTCTCTACTATTCGATTCAGATCATTTGTGATTATCTGGGAATTAAGACGAAAATTATCAGAACTTCGGATTTTGAACAAGACCCATCACTTAAGTTCACTGACCGCATATTTGATTATTGTAAACAAATGGGTGCCGATGAATACCACAATCTTATTGGTGGTATGGAGCTATACAGTTTTGAAGACTTCAAAGAACATGGGATAAAGTTGGCGTTTGTTAAAGCAATACCCTACGAATACCCTCAAAGCAGTAAAGAGTTTATATTTGGACTATCCATTATAGATATCATCATGAATAATTCGAAAGAATCTATTATGAATATCCTTAACAGTTATGAGCTGCTGACTGAACATGCGCATAATGAATAGGAAGACAGGAAACTTACGCGTGAGTAGTGCGGATACTTGATGAAGGGATTTGAGCTACTTCAGAAAGGCATGCCGGAGGGAAACAGTAATGAGAATTATCGAAGTAATCAAAAAACGCGTGTTTAAAGAAAGAGCAGATGCTGACAGCTACATATCTTATCTTAGAAATAAGGGAATGAGGATAGGAGAGAGGGTCGTTATTCTCAGACCAAGATCTCTAACAATTGATGAGACCAGGCCGTGGCTGATAGAAATCGGAAATGATGTACAGATTGCCAACGGAGTTTCAATACTAACACATGGATATGACTGGTCTGTCCTAAAAGGTAAATATGGCAGTATACTAGGGTCTGCCGGAAAAGTCAAAATTGGCAATAATGTTTTTATTGGCATCAATTCAACCATATTAAAGGGAGTAACAATTGGTGATAATACGATCATAGGAGCCGGATCAGTTGTTTCCCATGATATACCGGGAAACTGTGTAGCTGCAGGTAATCCTGCCAAAGTCATAATTTCACTGGATGATTATTTTCTTAAAAGAAGTCAGGCTCAGTATGATGAAGCTGCAGAGCTTGTAAGGAATTATAGGGAGATCTATAAAGAAGAACCTGATGATGAAGTGCTGAGTGAGTTTTTCTGGTTGTTTACAAACAGCGATCGAGACCTACCGGATGCCTATGAAGAGAAAATGTGCCTCGTAGGGAATAGGGAACAAAGTGGAGAGCGTCTTCGAAACCACACTCCGATGTTTAATAACAAAGAAGAATTCTTGAAGTCGATAACCTAAATTTATGGATTGTCAAGGGAGAATTCCTGATCTGTAGACACTGTATAGTACAGCATAGTTGAATTCTAGTTTTGGAGAAAAACTCTTGATTGACAGGTGAATTGATTATGAGCATCGAAAATACAAGCAGACGCTATAATGCAAAACGAAATATAGTATTTGGCGGGATACAAAGAGTACATCATATACTTTTCCCTTTTCTTATACGTACAGTAATGATATATACTCTTGGCATTGAGTATTTAGGGCTGAATAGTCTGTTTACCTCGATACTTCAAGTCCTTAATTTAACTGAATTAGGAATAGGAAGTGCAATGGTATACTCTATGTATAAACCCATTGCTGAACATGATACTGAAACTATATGTGCACTTATGCAGCTCTATAAAAAATGTTATCGCATTATTGGAGCCATAATTGCTGTTGTTGGACTTGCAATTGTTCCATTCATTAGGTTACTTGTTAGTGGTTCAATACCTGATGATGTCGATCTTACAGTTTTATATCTGCTGAACTTAGCTGCCACCGTTTTATCTTACTGGCTATTTGCATATAGAAACTGTTTATTAGTTGCTCATCAAAGAACAGATATTTCCTCTAAAGTCACCATAGTTGTAAATACGGTTCAATTTGCACTTCAAATCGCCGTATTGATTTTCCTGAAAAACTATTACATTTATTTGATTCTGTTATTAGTCGGACAAATTGCAATTAATGTAATTACTGCAGTAGTTTCGCAAAAACTATTTCCCTTGTATACACCGAAGGGAAATATAGACCATGCTATTCTTTTAGATATAAAAAAGAAGGTTTCCGCACTATTTATTTCTAAAATAGGTGGTGTTGTTCTTGGATCAGCAGATACAATTATTATTTCTGCTTTTCTTGGTTTAACTAGTTTGGCAATTTATCAAAACTACTTTTTTATTGTCTCTTCGATATATGGAACGGTTGAAATCATACTTAATTCAATTACTGCAGGACTCGGAAATAGTTTAATAAGCGAATCCGAAGCAAAGAATATTAATGATTTTAAAAATATATCGTTTGGCTTTTCCTGGCTGATTTGTATTTGTGTGTGCTGCTTTACTGTTGCGGCACAACCGTTTATGGAAATCTGGGCTGGGAAAAGCAATGTTCTGCCTTTTGGCATGGTAGTATGTTTCGCATTATACTTTATCGCTTATGAATACTCCCGATTGTTTAATGTGTATAAAAATGCTGCAGGTTCTTGGTATAATGATAGGTTTCGACCACTAATATCTGCGATCTTGAATCTAATTCTGAATATATCAACTGTCAGAGTACTGGGACTCTATGGTATTTCTTTGTCTACTGTTGTGGCGCTTTCTGTTGTCGAGATTCCATGGCTTATTTACAGCGTTTACCATGATGTTTTCACCCCTACATATGAAAAGGAATATGTAATTTGTTTTCTAAAAGAAGTGTTCGTAACATTGATTTCTTGTGCTTTTGCAAGTGCCGCAAACTTAATCTTTATTGAGAACATATTTGTAACAATGGTTGTTCGGTTATTAGCCGGATTGTTTATATCATTTTTCTTTTATTGGCTATTTTTCCATAGAACAGGACTATATAAAAACAGCACCTTCATGATTAAAGATGTATTAGAACGAAAGCAATAGCCAATTTTGATATCTAAACATTATGATTATACCAACACTTTCGGAACCTCCTGTCCGGACTTTGAGAGTCACGAATTCCGAGTTTGGAAAATGTAATAGATTTGGAAACAGGGATGTGAACGGTAAGGAATTGAATGTGAGGACTACAAATGCGAATAATGAATACTGTTAATAAGAGAACTGCTTATTGCATGGCCATATTTTTAATGATCATGTCGTTATTCTGTACAGGATGCACACATAATGAAGAATCCTCTAATAGTGAGCAATCTAGTGAAGTAGAGCAGGCAGATATTTCAATAACGGATCCAGGCACTTATTATGATTATGCATATGGGAGTGATCCGCTACAGCGTTTGGATCTTGTTATTCCAGAGGAGACAAGTGCAGTAAAAGGATTATACGTTATTATTCATGGCGGCGCATGGATCTCTGGTGATAAAGAGGAATTTAAGAACTCCATTAAAAATGCAGCATCACATGGATATGTATCTGCTGCTATTAATTATCGGTTTATATCAGAATCCATTCACATGGACGATATCCTTGATGATATAACGGCTGCGCTTGTACAAATAAAAACGTTGGCAGAGGGACGAGGTGTTGAACTTCATAAAGTGGTATTCTCAGGATGGTCAGCAGGGGCCCATATTGCGCTGCTATATGCATATAAATGTGCTGATGTGTCCCCCATCCCTCCTGCGGCTGTAATCAGTTACTGTGGTCCAACGGATCTAATTGATCCAGCTTTTATTGAGGAGAGTGATCTGGGGGACAAAGCTGGAATGCTGGATCTTCTGAATAAACTCTGTGGAGTTTCAATTTCAGAAGAAGATTATAATAACCAAACAGGAAATTACGAAGAATGGCGCAGCGCACTACAGTTTTATTCTCCTGTGTATTGTGTAAGAGAGAACAGTGTTCCGACAGTGATGGGACATGGAAAGAAAGACACGATCGTTCCATTTTCGAACGCAGTTAAATTAGATGAGGTACTTACAACAAATAGTGTTACACATCAATTTATTGTCTTCCCTAAATCCGGACATAATCTGGATCAAGATGCCGAAAGTATTAAGCAAATTTCAGCTGCAGAGTCGCAATATGTACAGACATATTTGAATGACGAACCATGAATACGGTAATTAACGAAGCTATCATTGTGCGTATTATAATTGGAGAGGTGTTATATGCTCACTGTATTAGAACAAGACTATATCCGCTATGGTGAAAACAGGCACCACATGCCCAAATTTCAAGTATATTTTCGAAAAACACAGCAGTGCCAATTCAAGCCGTTGAAGCTATTGTATAAGGCATTGATGGTTTACCACCGCAAAAAACACGGCAATGAAATATATGCGGATTGTAAGATCGGCGGAGGATTATACCTCGGACACCCCTATGGCATTATGATCAATCATGAGTGCATTATCGGGAATAACGTCAGTATACATAAGGATGTTACGCTCGGTCAGGAGAATCGAGGAAAGAGAAAGGGCGCGCCAATTCTGGGAAACGATGTATGGATTGGCATCAATTCTACCTTGGTTGGGAAAATAACTATTGGAAATGATGTACTCATTGCGCCTAATTCTTTTGTTAATTTTGATGTTCCCGATCACAGTATTGTTATGGGGAATCCGGCAAGGATTATCCCGTCGGAGAATGCTACAGAAGGTTATATAACAAACAAGGTTGATATTACACAATAGTGATGCCTGGCGTCAATTTATGTGGGTAGATTTGCTTCATGCCAACATATTTTATTCTCTTCCAATAGGATTGCTGGTTATTAGAAGTATTTATATAATGGCGGGCATTTTTATAATCTGTTCTTTGATAGACATGGTACGAATTCATTTGATCGAAAAACCTGTGTTTGATCATTTTGATCAAATCGAAGGACTGATCAAGAAGATTTACAAGTATGCGGAGCGCATTAGTATTTGATTTTTAAACTATGATGTAAATACCCTATTATTAATGGCATAATATAGATAAGTAAACATGTATTTGATACGCGTTTACTACGTAATAATAAGGGATAATGAATTGTGATATTTGGATAATGTGTTTGCGTATTAGGGGAGTTAAGGCGTGCGTATTTTAGTACTGAATGGTTCACCTTCCGGAAATGCGAGTGTTACGTTCCAGACAATGGAGTATTTGAGGGTTTTGAATCCGGAGCACGAATATGAGGTTTTGCATGTCGGGCAGCAGATCCGGCGCTTTGAGAGAGATTTTTCCAAGGCGCGGGAGGCGCTGGAACGTGCGGAGTTGATTGTGTTCTGCTATCCGGTTTACACTTTTTTGACACCGGCGCAGATGCACCGGTTTATTGAATTGATGAAGGAGAGCGGCGTTGATTATACGGGCAAGTATGCGACGCAGCTCACGACGTCCAAGCATTTCTACGATACGACGGCGCATCGGTTTGTGACGGACAATTGCGCGGATATGAAGCTGCGCTGTATCCGGGGGCTTTCGGCGGATATGGATGATCTGCTCACGGAGAAGGGGCAGAAGGAGGCGCAGGCCTTTTTCCAGTATGTGATGTGGAAGATTCAGAACGGGTACTCCGAATGGGCGAGCGCCGGAGCCACGAATGCAAGGTTTGAGGCGGTGCAGGCGACGGAGATTGATGGAGTCGCGGAGGCAGCGCGGGCGACGGTGCCGAGCGAAGCCTCGGTAGTTGGGCGCGATGCGGAGACTGGCAGTGGTATAGACAAATCGGTTGGTCGGAAACGTGGTGCCGCATTAGGAAAGTCAGATTCTTCTATGCGCATTGCGCTGGTCACGGACTATGATCCTGCGGAGGAAGTGACAGGGGCTTCAGAGGTTCTCGGGCCGGCAGGGAAGGAGTCCGCTGAGAGAGATCCCGCTGTGAGGGAATCTGGTCTGAAATCTCCCCTGGCTGCGATGATCGATCGATTCTGTCAGAGGTTTCCCGGGAAGTGCGAGATTGTGAATCTTCACGAATTCCCGTTTGCGGGCGGGTGTCTGGGATGCCTGCAGTGTATTGCGAGCGGGAAGTGTGTCTATAAGGATGGTTTTGACAGCTTCTTGAGAGAGCATATTAATAGCGCGGATGCGGTTGTGTATGCGTTTACGATCAAGGACCACTCGATGGGGCATCGGTTCAAGCTCTTTGATGACCGGCAGTTCTGCAATGGGCATAGGACGGTTATGATGGGAAAGCCGGTTGGGTATCTGGTGGACGGTGACCTGGCGGCGGAGGAGAATCTGCGGACGCTGATTGCGGCGAGAGCTGAGGTTGGAGGGAATTTTTTGGCAGGAGTGGCGTCGGATGCAGCGGATCCTGATCGGGAAATCGACCAATTGGCGCAGGAGCTGGCGTATGCGATCGAGCGCGGGTATGCGCCGCCCAAGAATTTCTACGGGGTCGGCGGGATTAAGATTTTCCGCGATTTGACGTATGAGATGCAGGGCATGATGAAGGAGGACCATCGGTTTTATAAGAAGCACGGGTTCTACGATTACCCGCAGAAGAAGCGGGGGAAGATTGCTATGATGTACCTGGTCGGGGCGCTGATGGGGAACCAGAAGCTGATGAAGAAGAGCAAGTTCAGTGTGTCGGATGGGATGCTGATGCCGTACCGGAAGGTGATCGAGAGGGCGAAGAGTAGTCAGACACTTCACTGAGTATAGGAAGCGGCATGAAAAAGTCTAAATCTGTAATCGCAATCATTCTGGCAACTGTATTGAGCATTGTAAATGTATGCCCTGTTCTGGCAGCAGAAGAAGCTGTGGTAAAGTCTGCAGCAGCGGCTGTCAGTGAAGTGGAGGAATCGGAAGATATCGCTGTCAGCGGTAACAGTGGAAATAATCAAGTTGATGTGGACCAAAGAGAAGGCTCCTCAGATGATTCGGAAGACGAAGCATCTGGGGATTCTTCTGCTTTAACGGATGGGTATACGTCCGAAGAAATGCAGAATGACGATTCTGATCATCGGCAGGGGG
>ODAI012283469.1_pt1 | contig 15847 bp, 13 predicted proteins | sample 1539321 | NCBI WGS metagenome assembly ODAI01 (sample SAMN02144231, study PRJEB22623) | gut metagenome | biome: sheep rumen | host: Ovis aries | place: New Zealand
AAAAAGAAGCAAATGTGAACAAACCCAAAATTGTAATGGGTGATGCAACAATTGTAAGCCACTTTAATTCCCAGTTAAATATTTATAAAAATATCAATAATAATTCTATGAAACAAAAAAAAGACAGTAATATTGAAAAGTTTCAAAAAGCATTTTTATCTTATTATCATTTGCGCACTATGTTAATCTTATAAATGTTGTCAAAAATAATGTTAAGGAGTAACCCGTATGGATTACAAATTCGAAAGAGGAAAGTTTACCGAAGAAGAATTGGAAAGTGCGATAATCGAACTGTTTACAAGCCAAGGTTATACGCACGTCCACGGCGACGAAATTCATCGTGAATATAAGGATATTCTGCTTTTAGATGATTTAAGAGAATATCTTGTTTCCGCATACCCTTCTTTAACGGAAACGGAAATTAAAAAAGTCATAAGTAAACTTGATAATCTTCCTTATATACCGTTATATGAAGGAAACAGAGAAGCATTTTGGCTTTTAACACAAGGATTTGACCTTGTAAGAGAAAACCCGAAAGAACTCCCCATACATATTGATTTTATCAACTTTGACGATATAAATAAAAACAATTTCAAAATAGTAAATCAATACGTTGTAGAAATAAGCGGAAACGTGCCGACCGACGTAAAGACGCGCCGACCCGATATGCTTGTTTTTATTAACGGTATTCCCGTCGGTATTTTTGAATTTAAAACCGCCATAGAAGAGGATAAAACCGTTCACGATGCGTGGAGGCAAATTACGGTGCGTTATAATCGTGATATTCCTGCCATTATGAAATACTGTATGTTTTCCGTAATATCCGACGGGGCAAATACAAGGCTTGGGACTATTTTTACGCCGTATCAATTCTATTATTCTTGGAACAAGGCAAACGAAACCGATACGGTTGCAAACGGTATAAGTTCACTATTTACCATGATTGAAGGCGTTTTTGCAAAAGAACGTATGCTTTCTATTTTGCGTGATTTTATTTTTTATCCGGACAAAGGGAAAGAACAAGACAAGCATAGAGAAGAAGCGATTATTTGCCGTTACCCGCAATTTTTTGCGGCAAATAAAATGCTCGCAAGCATCAAAATGCATCAAAAGCCTAACGGCGACGGGAAAGGCGGCATTTATTTTGGTGCAACCGGTTGCGGTAAAACGTATACTATGATGTTTTTATCTCGTCTGCTAATGCTTCGTGACAGCAATGCTTTCCATAACCCTACTATTATTCTTATAACCGATCGTGAAGACCTTAACGATCAAGCGTCAAAGTTATTTGTTAGAGCAACAAAGTATTTAGGCGATACTAACGTCAGAAGCATTGAATCTCGTCAAGATTTGAAAAACACTTTGGGTATGCGCGAAAGCGGTGGCGTTTACATCACCACTATTCAAAAGTTTTGCGAAGAAATCGGCGTATTGTCAAACCGCAGCAATATTATTTGTATTTCCGACGAAGCACACAGGACGCAAACGGGAGTCGGTGCGAAATTAAAGAAAACCGAGAAAGGGATTTTTACGACTTACGGATTTGCAGAATATTTGCGCCGTAGTTTTCCTAATGCAACTTATTGCGGATTTACGGGAACGCCCATTGACGAATCTATTGCAGTATTCGGCGATATTGTTGACAGTTATACTATGCGTGAGTCTGCCGACGACGGGATTACCGTCCGTATTGCATACGAGCCGAGGCTTGCGCGTGTTGTGCTATCGGATGACCAAGCAAAAGAGATTCAAAAGTATTACAATAAATGTGCAGAGCAAGGTTCTAACCCCGAACAAATAGAAGAAAGTCAAAAAGCAATGAGTCGTATGACTGCTATTTTGGGACATCCCGACAGGCTTAAAAAACTTGCAAATGATATTATAAATCATTATGAAAAATTGTGCTCCGAAAAACCGCAAATCGTCCAAAAAGCAATGATTGTATGCGCGGATAGGTTAGTTGCGTATCATTTATATGAAGAACTTATTAAAGTCCGCCCCGATTGGGCTGTTGTCAAAAAATGCGACGACGAAAGAAAACTTACAAAAGAACAACTTGACAAACTGCCTAACGTTGCAAAACTTAATTTAGTCGCGACTCGTGGCGAAACCGATAGAGACAAAGGATACGACAAATTATACAACCTTTGCGGGACGAAAGAATATCGTTCTAAACTTGACGAATACTTTAAAAATGACGATTCGAATTTCAAAATCGCTATTGTGGTAGATATGTGGATTACGGGGTTTGATGTTCCGTCGCTTGCGGTTATGTATATAGATAAGCCGTTACAGAAGCATACTCTCATTCAAACTATTTCGCGCGTTAATCGTGTATTTGAAGGAAAAGACCAAGGCTTGATCGTTGATTATATCGGCATAAGAGACGAAATGATGGAAGCGATTAAAATCTACGGCGGACCGCAGCAAAGCCCCGTTGATGAAATTTCCATTACTCTCGGAATATTCCGTAATCACTTAAAACTTATAGACGATTTGCTTTGCAATTTCAATGCTACGAAATTTTACGTCGGTTCGCCACTTGAAAGATTGCAATGTCTTAATCTCGGTGCGGAATACGTTCAATCTTCCAAAGAAATGGAATTACGGTTCATGGCGCTTTCGCGCAAATTAAAAGCCGCCTACGGCATTGTGTTCCCTACGGGAGAACTTACGGAAGCGGAAATAAATAAGGCGCAATTCTACTTGGCAATCAGGTCTATTATTTACAAACAAACCAAGCCCGATGTCCCAGACGCCGAAATGATGAACGCCGTCGTTGAAGAAATGGTGAGAAAAGCAATTTCCTGCACAGGCGTGGAAAATATTGTTGACGTTAATAAGTCGGTTGATTTATTTAGCGAAGAATTTGAAAAACAACTTTCTGCGATAGATATGCCTATTACAAAGTTTAACGCACTTATGAAACTTTTGAAAAAGGCTATTTCAGGCTATGGAAAAATCAACAAAGTCAAATCTATAGAATTTGACGAGCGTTTGCGTAAAGTAGTCGAAATATACAATACCCGTGATAAACTTGTGTTTACAAGCGAAGTCGTTGCCGATTTTGTCAATGAACTTTCCGACGAGCTAATAAAAATATTTAAGGATTTGGAAGAAGACAAGACTTCGTTTGAAAAAATGGGCATCACCTACGAAGAAAAAGCATTTTACGATATTCTGGTAAAAGTCCGTGATGATCACGGGTTTGTTTTTGAAGACAAGAAATGTATTGATTTAGCGAAAAAAATAAAAGTTCTCGTTGATGATAACTTACAATATGCCGATTTCTTTAAGAGAGATGATATAAAAAATTTATTGAACGAGAAACTGACTGTTCTATTATATAAAAATGGGTATCCGCCCGAATGGGACGAAGAAGTTTTTGAAAAGGTCATGGAACAAGCAGAAAACTTCAGAAAATATGTGTAGCATCCGTTCATAAACAAGTTTGATTTTAAGGAGTCTATTATGAAAAAAGAAATCACGATTAGAAGTAGTACGGCGGAGTATCTAACTTACGTTTCCGCCGTGGGCGACGATAAAAACAGTATAGAAGTCCGCTACGAAGACGAAAACATTTGGCTTACGCAAAAAATGCTCGCTGAACTTTACGGCGTAACGACGGCAACAATAAACGAGCATATAAATACTATTTATGCCGACGACGAATTAACCGAAAATGCAACTATTAGGAAATTCCGAATAGTTAAAAAAGAAGGACAAAGAACGGTCAGCCGCGAAGTCAATCACTATAATCTGCAAATGATAATAGCCGTGGGATTTAAGGTGAATAACGAAAGAGCCGTTCAATTTCGCAAGTGGGCAAATTCTATCGTCAAAGACTACACTATTCAAGGTTGGGTAATGGACGAAGAACGCTTAAAAAACGGCGGAACTATCCTTACCAAAGACTACTTTGAAAAGCAACTCGAAAAAATCCGCGAGATAAGGCTTTCGGAAAGAAGATTTTATCAAAAAATCACGGATATATATGCAACGAGCATCGATTACGACGCGACGGCGAAATCGACGCAGAGATTTTTTGCCGCAGTTCAAAACAAATTACACTATTCAATACACGGGCAAACGGCGGCGGAAGTTATCTATAACAGAGCAGACGCTGAAAAGACGAATATGGGCTTGACTACTTGGGAAGGCTCGCCCGATTCCAAAATTCATAAATACGACGTAATCGTAGCCAAAAACTATTTAACGGAAGAAGAATTAAAGCAACTCGAACGGCTTGTTTCCGCGTATTTGGATTTGGCGGAATTACAGGCAATGCGACATATCCCTATGACTATGCAAGATTGGGAAGAAAGGCTAAACGGCTTTCTTAAAATGTGGGACAGAGACGTTTTGAAAGACAACGGAAAGATTTCCGCGGAAATAGCAAAGGCAAAAGCGGAAACGGAGTTTGAAAAATATCGCGTAATACAAGATAGGCTTTATCAAAGCGATTTTGATAGATTTATTCAATTGGAAAACGCTCTCAAGAAAAAGGACGAATAAGGAAAGTTTAAAAATAAGCAAATAGCGAAAGAACAAACATATTATTGTTCTGTAAATGGTCCATTAGGTGGGCCATTTATTTTTTTTGTGAAAAACTTTTTTCAAAGCCCATAGCGTGTGTGCTTTGACTATGATAAAATTTTCAAACTTGAAAGTAGGTTTCAATTCGAGGTTAAAACATATAAAAAATTTTTTCCAAACGGCCAGTTGGGTTGGCTCTTTGAGTAGTATTACTTTGTAAAGTTTTAAATTTTTTCCAAAACCGGACATTAGGTGTCCTATTTGAGTGTTAAAATAGCAAAATCAAATATTTTAGCAAAATATTATTCTGCACTGACAGGCATTGTCAGCACAATAAGAGTATAATGCTAAAAAATTTTTTAAATAGTTCATTAGGTGAACCATTTAAATGGTAAAATATTAAAAATTTTATAGCGAGTGGACACCCATTGTCCAGTCGCTCGGAGTATAATAAAGTCCTTGTATCATTCGGACAAGTCTTTGTCCGACGATAGAATAAATAAAAAAATAAAAGGAGATGATGCGTATGTGTGTTTTAATAGACGGGCCGACGGTCTATATACGGCGGTAAATAAGGTTAAGGAGGGTTTATGTTAGAAAAGTTTACTTTTTACGACTTATACTATAAAGCACTAAAAGATGAAACGGACGAAATTGCGGGAAGAACTATAAAAAATATCTGTAAGGTTATGTTCACGGAAGAACAAATATCTCCCCCGCAAGACGAGAAAGAGCGTTTTGAATGGGAAAACCTACTGCTTACGTTAAACACCGTCAAAGCAATCGAAACGGCAGGTAAACAACCGCGAACGCTTAACAAGAAGATGAAACGTTTTACCTTTTATACGGCTTATTACAATGCAATCAAACTGCTCGGCGATAGTGATGCGGGAGCATACATAAAAGCGCTTTGCGAATACGTTTTTAACGGCAAAGAGCCGAAAAATCTATCCCCTGTTGTAGATAAATATTTCGGCTATGCAAAGTGGAATATAGCGATTTCAAAGATGCGGATAAGCGCGGGCAAAAAAGGCGGGAAAGCGACACAACAAAAGGAAGTAATTACGCTTGACAAAATAAAAACGGAATTCGGCTTATGGGGAGATATATTAAACCACGAATATTTGAAAGACGTTGATTTGGACGACGCTTATAAGTATTTCAAAACGCACCCCGATTGCAGACGAAAGTCTTTATTTGTTGCAATGAAAGAGTATTTGCAAAGTAAAGCAAACGGTTTTTAAGTGCAAGCAAAAAGTGAGTTAAAAAGGTGATTTTGCAGGCAGGATAAGAAAAGTGAGTTAAAACTCGTTTTTGACGGCTTTTTAAGCGGGATACCCGCCTTGCCGAACAGAACACAATGTTAAAAAATTTTCTTATATAGAATAATATTCTTGACTTCCATAGCAATAAAGAGTATAATGTGTGTTAATACGATAGTGTGTTTTTAGGAGGTCTTATGAGAAAAAGAGAAGATACGCCCGCAAGATTAGCACGCAGGCGATACGAAGAAAAAATTAAAGACAAGAGAAAGGCTGTAAGCGGCAATTTCGGAACAATGATACCAAGACCGCTATTTGAAGAAATAAATACCTTTCTCAAAGAGAACAAAATAACGAAAGTCCGTCTTATCCAAGAAGGATTTAAGGCATTGCAAAAAATGAAAGATGATGGAACATTGTATACGGACTTTCTCAAAGATTAAAAACAGGAGAGTTTTGTTTATGGTAGCAAGCCATTCGACGGCAACGAGAGCCGTTTTGTGAAACAATAAAAAGATAAGGAGATTTGAAATATAGAAAAAGGCAACAAGTAACAGCAATAACAGATTCGGAAATATTAAGCGAGGTACTTAAAGCGATGAGAGAGCAGACTGACATTTGTAAGCGACTTCTCGAAAAAAACGGATCTGCTTTCCGGAAAGGGAAAGGAAATCTTAAATCGGGCAAATTAAATTTCACGAAAAAGGAGATAAGACAAATGCCAAGATTAAAAGATTTCAAAATAAGAATAAAAAACGACAAATATTATGAAATAAGATTCAGAAGATACGGGTACAACGTAAGTTTTTCAAGCAAGAACTTTGAAGAGGCAAAGCGCAAAGCGTTTGAGTGGCTCGGTAGATTTGAAGAACATATAAGACCGCAAGTTCATTTTACCGTTTTGTCAAAAAGCGAAAGTGAGCATTTCAACATAAGTAAGAAAGTAGGGTTTAAAAGTTTTGCGGACGACTACATTTACAGCGTCCGAAAGAAGCGTGTAAAAGCGTTGACTTTTACGACCTACAAAAACTATTACGAATCGGAAATACTGCCCGTATACGGAAAAATGCGTTTAGCGGAAATCAAGCCTTACCAGATACAAAAACATTTGGACAAATTGCACACCATAAAGCCGAGAGGTTGCGAAGACATAAAAATGCTCTTAAACGGAATATTTCAATACGCCGTCGATAACGGCATATTGGACAGAAACCCGATGAAAGCGGTTTACGTCGAAAGGCACGAACGCAAAAATGGCGCTGCGCTCACTCCCGAACAAGAACGTAAATTCGTTCGGGATATACGAGGGACTAAAAACGAGTGGGTTTATCTTAAAATGCTGTATTCGGGCGTAAGACCTTGCGAAATAAGCGGAATAGTCGAAAATGCGGAGAATAACACTTTGACGATAAAAAACGGCAAACTAAAAAGTTATCAAAAAAACAAGACGAGGACGATTCCGATTTTTCCGAAATATAAAGAGACGCTTTCTCATCCGATAAGAGAGTTCGTTTATTTGCCGGATCTTCGAAACGATTTCAAGAAGTATCTTCCGAATAATAGTCTGAAAGATTTGCGGCACACTTTTACGACGAGAGCGAGAGAATGTGGCATAGATAATGAACTCGTCGCCGTGTGGACGGGGCACAGTCTCGGGAACATAACGAGCAGCGTTTACACGCATTTTTCAAACGAATTTCAGCAATCGCAAGCCTTGAAACTTAAATACGAATAATGATAAACTACCGTTCGGTTTTCCCCGAATTTTCCCCAAAAAGTCGGATAAAAGTCGATTTTTAGGTAAAAAGAAACACAATATATTGTATTGAAGTTTTTACTTCACACAATATATTGTGTCCGCTGGTGACCCCTACGGGATTCGAACCCATGATACCGCCGTGAAAGGGCGATGTCTTAACCGCTTGACCAAGGGGCCGTTTATTCAATTGTGAATCCCTACTACGGGATATTGCCGTTTCCTCTTCGAGGAGCCTCGGCAAGTTACTGCCTTTCGGCAGATAACCGCCCCCATGATACCGCCGTGAAAGGCGACGACTAATCGCTTGACCAAGGGGTCGTTTATTTAATTGTGAATCCCTACTACGGGATATTGCCGTTTCCTCTTCGAGGAGCCTCGGCAAGTTACTGCCTTTCGGCAGATAACCGCCCCCATGATACCGCCGTGAAAGGCGACGACTAACCGCTTGACCAAGGGACCGTTTATTTAATTATCTATGTAAATTCCTGCTCGGACTTTTTATCTGGTAGCGGCGGTCAGATTCGAACCAACGACCTGCCGGGTATGAACCGGCCGCTATAACCAACTAAGCTACGCCGCCATTTTTTGTCGGCACTCCCCGCAAATTCTTGCGAGTCTGCGGGAATTGCCTTAATGGTTGCGGAGGTGGGATTTGAACCACACGACCTTCGGGTTATGAGCCCGACGAGCTACCAAGCTGCTCCACTCCGCGCCGATAATGCCTATATATCTTATATTAAATTTTCGGTTTTGTCAACTGTTTTATACCGTTTTTGAAAAAATTTTTTTCAATCGGTAATCCCCGAACTCACACCTCGTATTCCGTATGCGCGCTCGGGTCGACAAGTATCGTTTTGTAGTCGGTATATATAACGCTGCCGGGTTTTGCGCCCGCGGTTTTTTTGACGAATTTCTTGAAAGCGTAGTCTACCGGGACTTTGTTGCCTTGTTTTGCGTCGCTGTAGTTGGCGCATATTTCCGCCGCCGACTTTATTACGGATAACGGAATTTCTTCGCCTTTCGTCTCTATTATGACGTGCGAGGAGTGATAGTTTTTCGTGTGTAACCAGATATCGCCGCTAAACGCCCTCGACGTTAAGCGATCGTTTTGTACGTTGTTCTTCCCGCGCTTTACCGTAAAGCCCTCGATCAGGTACACGGCATACGGCGATTCGCGTTCTTCTTTCTTTTTCTGTTTTGGCGCGGAGATAAGCCCGGCGGATATGAGTTCGCGTTCTATATCGTCGAAGTCGGAGATCTCGCTTGCCGCGGCGAGTTCAAACGCAACGCTTTCCAAATACGCGATATTCTCTTTCGTTTTTTGGCGCTCCGGCAGAAGTATTTCGAGAGCGCGTTTGTCTTTGGCGTATTTTTTATAGTACCGCTGCGCGTTTTTGCCCGCGGAAAGTTTTCCGTCGAGGGGTATTTCTATCTGCTCGCCGTTACCGTAATAGTTCTCCGCAACGATCGACTTGTCTCCGGGTTTTATTTTCCACACGTTTGCCAAAATCAAATCGCCCTTGATTTTCAATATATCGAGTTTTTCCGCCTCGGCGATTTTTTCTTCTTCGCCGACTAAGCGTTTGGTAAGTTTTTTGAGTTGCCCGTTTACCGCGTCGGATAATTTTTTCTTTTTGAGATCGAACGCCTTTTTCGAGTTTTTAGCCGAGTAGAAAAAGTCCACCGCGTCCGAAATCGACGAAAATTCTGTTTTTTCGCCGCAGAGAGTATAATAATCGCAGACGTAAAAATCTCTTAATTTCCCTTCGCCCGTAACACAAGGGGAGATTTTCGGCGAGAGCAGAAACTCCGCGAGTTTCCGATAGGCGTCCTCGGGTGAAGAAAACGGAAAAACTCTTCTTGCCGCCTCTGCCGCCGTGGAAAACGAAAGTCCTTTTATATTCTCGAACAGGAATTTTTCTTCGTCTCCGCCGCAGTATCTTGCCATTGCCGCAATAGTTTGGTTTTTGTCGAAAATATCCGCTTTATCCTGAGGTTTCGGCAAGAGATATTTCGCGCCGGATATGGTAAGCCTCGAAGTCGCCACGTCCAGCGGAGCGGTTTTCAAACAGCCGAGTATAACGCCGTTTTCAGTCAAAATCAGGTTGGAGTACTTGCCCATTATCTCGCAGTACAATACTTTGACGACGTTTTCTCTGAAATCGTTTTTACAGTCGAAAGTTATTGCGACTATGCGCTCGAAACCGACGAGTTCGGTCTTTTTAATTACCGCGCCGAGCAGGTGTTTTCTAAGCAACATGCAGAAATTCGGCGCGACTTTTGGCGCGGGCGTTTCGCGCGAAGTAAAGCAAAGCCTGCACGATTCCGCACCGGCTGAAATCGCGAGGAGTCTGCTGCCCGAAACGGTATAGACCAGCAAGTTTATCTCGTCTTTATCCGGTTGGGTTATTTTGTTTATCTTGGCGCCTTGCAGCGCCGCGTTCAATTCTCTCGCCGCGTGCAGCAGCGAAAAAGCGTCTTGTGGCATATTTCCATTATACACGCTTTTTATAAAAAAGTAAAATTATTATATATAATACGTTTGCAAAAGTGGTTAAAATATGCTAAAATACTATGGCATAGATATAATTTGGAGAGGAAACAACAATGAAGTACGTTTTTGAAAAAGGCGAAAAAAGCACCGTTAAGATAACCGTTACCTTGACGGAGAAAGAGTGGAACGACGCGCAAGACGCGGCTTACCAAAAGAGCAAGGGTAAGTTCAGTATTCCGGGGTTTCGTAAGGGTCACGTTCCCAAGTCGGTAATACTTCGCCAATACGGTCCCGCGGCGTTTTACGAGGACGGCGTAAACGAGGCGTTCGTAAAACACTATTACGATATTTTGGACAAAGAAAAGGATATTCAGCCGATCGATCGCCCGGACGTAGCGATAGACGAGATAACCGACAAAAAACTCAAATTTACCGCAACCGTACCCGTTAAGCCGGACGTTAAACTCGGCGCATACAAAGGTATAAAGATCGAAAAAGTTGAGTATAATGTAAAAGATGAGGAAGTTACGGCGGAAGTCGAGAGGTTTTTAAACCAGCACGCGACCGAAGAGAAGGTCGAGGGCAGGGCGGCTAAAGACGGAGATATAACGCTTATAGACTATAGCGGCGCTATCGACGGCGTGAAGTTCGACGGCGGAACTGCGGAAAAGCAGACTTTAACTTTGGGCAGCAAGACGTTTATTCCGGGATTCGAGGAGCAGATAGTCGGCATGAATATCGGCGAAACGAAGGATATAACGGTAAAATTCCCCGACGATTACGGCGCGGAAGATTTAAAGGGCAAAGAGGCGGTGTTTACCGTAACTTTGCACGAGATAAAGGAGAAAAAACTTCCCGAACTCACCGACGAATTGGTTAAGGAAAAGACGGGCAACGACACGGTTGAGGCTTACAAGGCGTCCATAAAAGAAAGACTTCAAAAAGCCGACGACGAGCGTTCGGAAAGAGAGACCGAGGACAAGATAATAAAGGCGGTCTCCGACGCGAGCGAGACGGATATTCCGGACGTGTTGATCGAGAACGAGATAAACAATATGATACAGCAAGTATCGTATAGACTTATGTATCAGGGGCTTAAGTTCGAGGACTACTTAAAGTACACCAACCAGACCGAAAAGGACTACAGAGACGGTTGCCGCGAAAGCGCTAAGGAACACGTTAAAACTCAACTCGTAATCGACAAGATTCTTTCCGAAGAAAAGATCGAGGCGAGCGCGGAAGAGATCGACGCGAAGATAGAAGAGCAGGCAAAGGCGGTCGGAAAGAGCAAGGAAGAATACGCTAAGAATTTCGACGCAAGACAGAGATCTTATATCGAAAACAATATCGTAATCGACAAACTTTTCAAGTTCTTAAAGGAAAACAACGAAATAATAAGCAAATAAACGAGGAGAGAATATGGCTTTGATACCCATGGTCGTAGAGCAGACCGACAGAGGCGAGCGTTCATACGATATATACTCAAAACTTTTGGAAGAGCGTATAATATTTATAACGGGCGAGATAAACGACGCGCTTGCAAACACCGTAGTCGCGCAACTATTGTATCTCGAGGCCAAGGACTCGGAGAAAGATATAAACATATATATAAACTCTCCGGGCGGAAGCGTATCGGCGGGGCTTGCGATATACGACACGATGAACTTTATCAAGTGCGACGTATCTACGATATGTATCGGTTTAGCGGCGAGCATGGGCGCGTTTTTACTGTCCGGCGGGACGAAAGGCAAGCGTTATTCTCTTCCCAACGGCGAGATAATGATACATCAGCCGCTCGGCGGAGCGCAAGGTCAGGCGAGCGACATAGAGATTCAAGCCAAGCACATTTTGCAGATAAAAGAGAAACTCAACTCCATCATTGCGAAAAACACCGGAAAGCCGTTAGAGCAAGTCGAAAAGGACACCGACAGGGACAATTACTTGACTGCCGAAGAGGCGCTTTCTTACGGGCTTATAGACAAAATATTTTATAACAGATAGGTAGAAAATGGCAAGCGGAAAAGACAGCGGATTGGGCGACGAATTATTCTGTTCGTTTTGCGGAAAACCGAAATATCTTGCGAAGAAACTCGTAGCGGGGCCGAACGGCGTGTATATATGCGACGAGTGTATAGATATATGCAAAGACGTTTTAAAGCAGAGCGAAGAAAAAGCCTCCGGCGGGGCGATAAAACTATTAAAACCGCAAGAGATACGCGCGGAACTCGACAAATATATCGTCGGACAGGACAAGGCGAAGAAAGTACTTTCGGTCGCGGTATACAATCATTATAAGCGAATAAATTACGCGCGAAAGCACAGAAAAGACGATACTGAAATAGACAAGAGCAACATATTGCTTTTAGGACCGACGGGGTCGGGGAAAACGCTCATGGCGAGGACGCTTGCGCGTATACTCGACGTGCCGTTTGCGGTCGCCGACGCCACGACTTTGACGGAAGCGGGCTACGTCGGAGAGGACGTAGAGAATATTCTGCTCAAACTTATTCAGAACGCGGATTACGACGTGGAACGCGCGCAACGCGGAATAATATATATCGACGAGATAGACAAGATCGCGAGAAAGAGCGAGAACGTATCGATAACTCGCGACGTGAGCGGAGAGGGCGTTCAGCAGGCGCTTTTGAAGATAATAGAATCGACGGTCGCGTCCGTACCGCCGCAAGGCGGAAGAAAGCACCCGCAGCAGGAGTTCATACGCATAGACACTACTAATATATTGTTTATATGCGGCGGGGCGTTCGTGGGTTTAGACAAGATAGTCGGAAAGCGCAAGGACAATTCGTCTTTAGGTTTCGGCGGGAATATAAAAAAGACCGAGGCTGACGATTTTACCTACGTCGACGAAATACAGCCGCAAGACCTTACTAAGTTCGGGCTTATTCCGGAGTTCGTAGGCAGGATCCCGATAGTCGTAGGGCTAAAACCGCTCGACGAAAACGCGCTTGTGAGCATTATGACCGAGCCGAAGAACGCGATAGTTAAGCAGTATAAAAAACTCGTCGGCATGGACGACGTGGAGTTGGTGGTTACCGACGACGCGGTGAGAGAAGTCGCCAAAAAGGCTTTGGCGCTCAAGACGGGCGCGAGGGGTTTAAGGACGATTTTTGAAAACCTCATGCTCGACAGTATGTACGACATACCGTCGGAAAAAGACGTCGAAAAGGTCATAATAGACAAAGAAGTGGTACTCGGCAAAAAATCGCCGGAAATCGTAAAGAAAAATATAGCGTAAATAATTCAACCCCGACTGCGAAATGCAGTCGGGGCGTTTTGTTAACGCATAATACCGCCGTATTTATTCCCGAGCCTCGTTAAAGTTCGGAAGAGACACTTTTAAGCGCGGAAATCTCGGCGCGTTTTAGCAAATTTTCGCTCGTTGTATTCGCATGCGCCTTTATCGGGCTATTTATCCGAACCAAGTAGGGGCTGTCCCCAATTATAGAGATACTCGTTGATTTTATCTACGCTATATCTTCCGCGTTTAATAAATTCGGTTACTATAACGTCGGTTATTCTGTTGTTGCAAAAAGCGTAGCCGGCGCTTTTCAAAAAGATTTCCGTTTCGATTAAACTCAACTTTAACGCGATTGAAAACGCTAATACGGTGTCTTTTAGCGGCATATAGTATTTGTTCTTTTTTATTTTATATAAAAGTCGTCTGTCTATGTTGGCGCGTTTATAGCAGTCGGACGGCTTTAAACGTTTTTCTTCAATCAGTCTGAAAAGCATTTCCGAAAACGTTTCGCACTTTTCGTCGATTTTAAATTTCTCGCGCAGTTTTTTCAGCAACAGTTCTTTATTGCGGAACGCTTTTCGGCTGTTTTTATTGCGCATATATTCGCTTTCGTCGTTCGTTGTTAAAGGGTACTCTATAACCGAGCCGTCCCATTCTTCGTCGCAGTCGTTATCGCAGTATAACGGCTTTTTTGATTTCGTGAGTTTATTTTTCAAAATTCTGAGTTTATACTCGTAATCGTCGGCTGATTCGCAGTCGTCGTAATTTTCAAGGTCGTAGTCTTTACGCATTTTTACCCCTCTTAATTTAGTTCATATATATTATACGATATGAACTGTAAAAATCCCTTTTTTCTGTCGCCTCAGAGGCGACCAAGGCGGCAGATATGCGTGATATAATATAAGCGTGTGTTTGCTAAACGCAAACCGAAACCTACGGTTTCACCGAACTTTTCTTACGAAAACTTCGGACGCTCTCTTGAAAGCAATCATAAAAATGCTCTTGCAAGCAAGCATTTTTATTTATGTTATAATACAAGCGAGAATAAGCAATTTTGCAATTATTCGAGCGCCGTATTACATTATCGTTAGATGATATAATACAAGCGAGAATAAGCAATTTATATTCAAAACTAAAAAATGGAGGTATTGTTATGCTGAAAAAATACGCGCTGCCGAAATTCGATTACTCGCGCGTGGTTTTAGACGTAGACAAAGTTCAAGATTCGCTCGTCGTATTGTTAGAAGTCGCGGCGAAGACAAAGATGATGGAAAATCTTTCGGACGCGGTGGGACTAAGTCGTCCGACGCTTTTGTCATATCTGAGAGGCGAGTATTCGCCGCGGCTCAACGACGCCGTAAAGATTTTTAAGTACTACGGATTTTCGCTCAAAGTCTCACCGACTGAAAATCAAGAAGAAATATAAAAAGATAATGTACTTTCGAAAGCGTAAATCTAAACTATGCGCTTTCTCGGTTAAATAATTGTAACAGGAGAGTATTCAAATGAAAAAAGCAAGTAAAGTTTTTATTGTGATGGGTATAGTATACCAAATTATAATGTCGATAATGTACTTCGCTATATTAATGTCAGGCAACGCGGGTAACAAAGAAGGCGTGGTCGTTTTTTTATGGTTTATAAGTTTGACGGGTTTTATCGTAGGCTTAATTGCGTTAAGTAAACTTAAAGATGCAAAGAAAGCCGCAGATTTGAAATTAACTGCGATTTTAACGTTGTTATTCTGCAATTTAATAGGCGGAATATTGATGTTGTGTTTAAGTGATGGCGACTTAAAGCCCGTTAAAAAAGACGATAGCGAGGATACTGACGAGCAGGACGACGAATAAAACCGTAGCGAATAAAGCCCCGCGGACTCTTTGCAATCCGCGGGACTTTATTCGCTAAAAAGCGTGCAAGTTAAAACGGCTTTTATACTTTATTTGATACTTCGGGCGGGGTTGCAATCGCAACCCCGCCCGAAGTATATTATCAGTCCTCGATTTCGCCGCGTTTTTCCGCGCGCTTTTTAGCGTTCTTTTGTCTGATGCTCTCTTCACCGTGTAGTTCATCTTCATCAAATGCGTCTAAACTCATAGACGGCATAACTTCTCTTGCCCAAACGCGGCTTACGCCTATGCCGGTTGCGTCGAACGAATAATTAGCGCCAATGCCTATTTTATCCGATTCTTTTATTGCGTCGACGTTCGCTCCTAAATATACGAATTCCCAGCCCTCTTCGCCTTTTTTGTCAATCATTTGCAATATATCCGATTGGCTGTATTTTGTACTGCTGTTTTCATAACCGTCGGTAATTATTATTATCATAGTATACTTAGGTCTGTTGCGTTTGGGCATTTCCGCGCGCTGTTTATCTATTCGGGTAATGGCGTAACCTATTGCGTCGTACAACGCGGTCCGTCCGTCGGGACAATAATTGCGTTTCGTCATCTTTTTAACGTTTTTAATGTCTACCCTATCGTGAAGAAGTTTGACTTTATGATTGAAAAGCACGGTTGTTACGAAAATATTATCAAAGT
>ODAI012933712.1_pt1 | contig 15845 bp, 21 predicted proteins | sample 1539321 | NCBI WGS metagenome assembly ODAI01 (sample SAMN02144231, study PRJEB22623) | gut metagenome | biome: sheep rumen | host: Ovis aries | place: New Zealand
CAGGCTTTATCTTCTTGGGTATCTTTATCTTCTTCAGCCTTCTGCATGGATTCCGGTTGATGTATCCTTCATCCGTTGCCCAGGAGAAGAAAGCAGACAGGTACCTTCTGATAGTGTCCATATAGGACAGGGACAGATGTCTGTCTTCTGCCTCAGCTTCTTCCCGGAAGATAGCCAGATAAAACCTGATGTCATCTGTTGTGATGTCCCGGATCTTCTTATTGATGCGCTCAAAGAACTGTGTCAGACACCTGGTATACCCCATCAAGGTCCCTTCACTGCAGTTCTCCAGTCTCTTAGTTGCCCTGTACCTTTTCAGGATCTTCTCATAATGTCTTTCTGAAGTGACGATGGCTGTACATTCCCTTTCAATCTTCAATCCATGCAGCTTGATGGCCAGTACTCTCTCCAGTCTCTGAAGCTGGTCACCGGTCAGGTCTTCTGACATGGCTATTACGATGCTATTGATAAGCTCTTCCTGCATAAAAATCACCTCCGGGATAAATATACCCCAGAAGTGGCTGATACGTTAAATATGGAGTTGCCATTTATGATGATACCGCACCGCTTCGTATATATGCGAATCTAACACGGAACGTAGGATTTAATGAGGTGCTTCCAATATTTCTAACAGCCACTGCTGTAGCGGCTCCAGCATTATGAGCAACATAAGTAGGCGCAGCAAATGAAGAGCCTGAATTAAAGTAAACGATTCCGAGCACAGAATAGCCTGAAGGAGTAGCTAGACCAAAATTCTGCCCAGTGATATTAAGGGCACCGCCTTGTGCCAGAGAATAGGTGTAAGTGTACTCCTTGAATTTTATCAGTGAATCAAGATTGCTATTTAACGTATCAACCGCACCCTGCAGAGCGTTGATCAGAGTGCCGTTATCCGTGATGGTTTCGTAGGTTTCAACCACATTTGTAACCTCTGTTGGAGACACACTGAAGGTTGCCATCTCCATCTCCCAGACACCGTCCGTAAAGTTCGCATCTGCATCCTGCTCCAGTGCAGGAAGGGTTGAACCTGTTGCTGTCAGAAGCTGTAACGGTTCTTCAGTATTGGACAGGTCAAGCCTAATGTAAAGCCTTCCAAGAAGTGTATCTGTTGATGCCAGTGTGACAGGTAAGGTTGACGCCTCTATCTCAAAGAACCGCCCCCTGATCATACCGTATCCGCTGGACACATAAATCGTGTTGCCGCTTGCCGTCACGTCACAGCCATAGAAAACGCCGCACCTACCGATGGATGCATCATATACGATAGCATCATTCTTCGGTGTGACCGTCTGGCCTGAGAAGGTGACCAGTCTGATTGTTGCAGCCATGTTATTTCCTCCTCTTCAGAAGTTTGGTAAGATCCACACGGACAGTACCGAAGATCATGGTAAAAAGCCCGCCTTCTTCCCTGGCTCCCGTGTAGATGGAATTATATTCATTATCGCCGTCCTTCACGATGACACGCTGACCGAATTTCATTTTCTTCGGAACCAGCAACTTGTCATCGGGCAAGACAGACAGCTCTATCAGGTTGTTGTACTCAATGGATCCGAAAGTTTCACTAGCCTGGGAAGCTGCCGCCGCCGCAAAAGTGGTCGACTCGTCAACGTCAACGGCCACTGTCTCCAGGATAACCGGTGTGACCCTATCGGAGTTTGTCGTGTCGTAGGTGTCGTCATTGTGGCGATAGTAAGTTATCGTGCTGACATAATCCGCTGTGTTGTATACAACCAACTTATTCACATCAAAATCAGATTCCTTGATGGAGATATTCTTTTTGATCACATTAGGGAGGTCTGCCTCGATGTAGTATGGACTGGTCGATACCTTGCCGATATTCAGCACGATCAGATGATCAGAGAAGTTCGGCCTTACCGATATGGCGACACCATACTTCTCCATAGACCGGATCACGAACGTCTCCAGGAAGTTGCAGATGATGTGGTGCATCCCTTCCTTATCAGACTTTAAGTTGAATCCCCACCCTGTCGTGGAAGAAGTGACTCCCACTCTGAGACCAGGGATGTTCTGATAGCTGTCCGCATTGTTCTTAAAATAGCTTTCAATGATCGTTTTCAGCCTGTTCTCTAACGTCCCCTGTCCCTGCTGGTTGGTGTCAAACAGGATCTTTGTATCAAAGATGGACGTAAAGGGCTTATACTCCACATTCACTGTCCCTGACTGATCACCGGATGAAACTCCGGACACGATGCCGAAATACTCGGAATCGCCCCGGAGCATATGGATGTAGTCGCCCTGCATGATGGCTGCATCCGTCACCAGGGTGACCGCATTGGTCTCAGGATGAAGATAGTCAAAAGCATAATCCATGGAGTCGACCGTATCCGAACAGATAAAGTCGAACCCTCTTGAAAAGATCTCGACATTATACACTCGCATAAGAAATATTCGCCTCCACCTTCAATGGGCAGACGGTAACGTCTGTGTGAGAAACCGCTATGGTATTGTTGCCGTTCTTCAGGAAGATGAACCGCTCTGTGCCAAAGTCGCAGGCCTGGTACCTGTCTGCGGTCAGGTTCCCGAGATAGTCCTGTTCCGTGATGCTGTAGGGAATCGTGGTCGAATCAATGACCAGGATACGGTCCTGCGGTACCTCTCCCGTCATGGAGCCCATACCGACCAGCTGGCCGTCAACGTAATGCCTCCAGATGGGATTCTCACACGGGCCGTAGATCATGATCTTGCAGGGAGAGTCTTCCATGGAATCGGAACTGATCATGACAGACTCTGCCACCCAGTCGGAATAGGTGTAGTCGTATTCATAATCGTACACCTTGCCGCCGCCAGTCGACTCCCCTGCGTTGTATACGGATGCAACCTTGTAGAATAGTCCCATGGCCGAGAAGGTCACAGAACATTCCAGACATCGGAACTCCGTCAGCTCATTCTTCTCTATGTTGGAAAGCCTGCACTTAACTTTGTATGTGTTCCCGTTGTTGGTCGTGTAGGTCAGGGTAAGCGGTGTCCTGGCGGCGAAACGGCAGAAGGCGAAGTAGGTCGGGTACGGGTCCTTCAGGAAGAAGAGAGTTCCTTCGATCTGTTTCTGTTCCCATACCTGTTCCAGTGGCGTGTAATTATTTCCTGCCCTGACATACTCCGTAGCGTCTGACCATCCGAGCCCCCCAGGCTCCGCAAAAAAGACCCTGTCCTTATCCTGCAGGTCCCAGGATTCACCGATGGCATTGGTTAATATAAATTTTCTCATGCTACCACCTCACTCCCAGGTTTCTGTTCACGGCACCGGCAACAACACCGGTATCGAGTACGATCTTTGTATCTGCCTGCAGGTATCTGCCTAACAGTTTCTCGATATTGGCAAGACGTCTTTCCATGCCTGCCGAACCACTGGCGGATGCCTGTCTTACCATGGTCAGCAGGGATTTCTTTCCGACTACGACCTCCTGGCCTGCTTCGCCGGCACCGATCAGGTTGCCGTTTGCGTCGGCACCGATTATCGATGCGCCGTTAATGATTCGGCCGAGGTCCATGGCGTCACGATTCCAGCTGATTTTGAATCCTGTCGGATATTTGAAGGTCTTTCCAAATACTGTCTTTTCATCCATTGTAAGTGAAATCTTCGGAAGGCTTGGCAGTTTTGGTTTCGGAATCTTCAGTTCGAGTTTATCAAAGAAGCCTTTGATTTTGTCTACAATCTTGCTTATGGTATCTTTTGCAGTATTAATAGGTTTTGAAATCGAGCTTCCGATTCCCTTGAAAAGTCCAGAAACTGTGGTTTTCAATCCCTTGAAATTCAGGAAACTCTTCACTTTGTCTACGGCCTCGCTTACGGCATCTTTTGCCGCATTGATCGGAGTTTTGATATAACTCTTAACCGTATTAAAGATGCCTTGTACTGCACTTTTTACTCCCTTGAAATTCAGGAAACCCTTGATCTTTGACACGGCATTGCTAACCGTAGTCTTTGCTCCATTGATGGCGTTACTAATCGTAGTCTTAATGCCACCCCAAATACTTGTTACGGTGGTTTTGACTGCTTTAAACACACTCGATACTTTACTCTTTATCGCATTAACTGCGTTGCTTACCGTGGTCTTTACCGCATTAAATACAGTAGACACGGTAGTCTTCACAGCTTTGACAGCGTTACCAATAGTGGTTTTAATGCCGTTCCATACAGTCCCCACAAAACTCTTAACCGCATTAAACACGGTAGAGATTTTACTCTTGACCGCATTGACGCCGTTGGTCACCACGGTCCTGATCGCCGTCCATGCCTTTGAGATTCCGCTCTTGATGGCGTTCCATGCCGTCAGGATAGCGGTCTTTATCTGGCCAAAACTGGTCTTGAGGTTCTTCCAGAGTGTTTTTGCAGCGGCTTCTAACTTTTTCCAGTTCTTTACCATAAGCACTGTTGCCGCAATTGCCGCAGTAATGCCGGCTACAAAAAGTCCAATCGGACTAAATAACCAGCCGATCGCGGTAACAAGCCCGCCTATCGCAACAACCATCGATCCTATAGTAACTAGAACGGGACCGATCGCCGCCGCTACAAGGGCAGCCACACCGATCACCTTCATAACCGTCGGGCTGATAGACGTGATCTTTGTCACGACCCCCTGGATGGTAGCCTGGATCTTCGGCATGTTCTTTACCAGGTACTGTGCGAACTTCTGAATGTGCGGCAGTAGTGCTGCTCCTATCTTTGCTCCTGCAGCCATGAGTGACCTCTTCAGCTGGTCCAGAGTGTCCGTGAACTTCACAGACGCATCCACCGCATCGTCACTCATGACAAGTCCGAGGTCGTTTGCCTTCTTGCGCATCTTGTCAAGGCTTCCCGCCTCACTGTTGAGTAATGGCATGAGTTCCGTCCCTGCCTTACCGAAAAGCTGTGACGCGATCCTTGCCTTCTGGGTCTGGTTGTCCATGCCCTGCAGGGCCTTGATAGTATCCCACATCACGTCTTCCTGATTCCTCAGGGAACCGTCTGCGTTTGTGACGGATACACCAAGCTGCTGGAAGGCCGCAGAACTGGTCTTGGAACCAGTTGCCGCACCGCTCATCTGTTTGGTCAGTGTCTTCATTCCAGTCTGCATGGATTCTATCTTGCCGCCAGACTGCGACATGATAAATTCCATTTCCTGGAAGGACTTCCTCGACAATCCGACCTTCTGGGACATCTTGTCGATACGATCACCGGTAGATGCCGCTTTCATCGCCAGGGCACCCGCCGCCGCTGTAACTCCGCCAATGGCCGTGGTGACAGGCATGAACTTTGCACCCATGTCCTTTATCTTACCGCCGGCATTACTGATAGAGCCGCCGATATTTTTCAGCTGTGTACTGAGTGCGGTCAGTTTCGGATTGCCCAGGTTTTTCAATTCTTTCTCCAGTGCTTTTGTCTTGCTCTCTGTTTGGATGAGTTCACGTTCCAGGGCTTCAATTTCTTCCTCTGCGGCCCCTGACGCTCTCATCTGAGCAAGTGCTGACCGCAATTGGTCTGCTCTTTGCTTCGATTGCTCAATAGCCTGCTTTAAGGCTGACTGCTTCTGTGCCAAAAGTGTCACATTCGCAGGGTTAAACTTCAGCAGTCTATTAACGTCTTTTAATTTGGTTTGGGTGTTAGACAATTGGCCATCGACACCTTTTAAGGCTTCCGTCAATTGGGTAGCATTGCCACCTATCTCGATAGTAATACCTTTTATACGTGAGGCCATGTTCTCACCCCCTTAAAAATTCATGATACTGTTTCTTTGTTGCTTTCTTCGGGTATTCATACTCATCGTTACCACTTTCGATCAACATGCCCCAAACCATACCTATATTGAGAAGGTCGAGCTCCTCAAGGGATAGCCCCATCTGCTTGCATCGCAGTGCATACAGGGATACCGTCATTTCTCTGGTTGTGGGCTCTCCGGGTTTTTTTCTTCTGCCTCAGACACGGATGACAGTCCCCACAGTTCCATGATCTCATCAAGGCATCCGAGCAGGGAAAGCATCTCAAAGGTGTCAGCAAAATAGTTGAGGTTTGGATATTCTTCCAGAAAGGCTTTCTGTTCCTCTGTCTGTTTCGGACTCGGAGCGAGACCCTGGTAGATCATTGTGTAGGAAATACGCATAAGAAGCATGTAATCATCTGTGCTGAATCCTTCCAGGCCGCCCGTCATTGCCTCCTGCAGTGCGGTCAGGTCCTTCCAGAAGTCAGATCCCGGAAATAAAGTATTGTACTGAATGGGTGTGAAGGCCGAAGCTTTAAAATTAAAGCTCCGACCCTCTTCGATCTCTATCACTCTCTGCATCTCTCATCTCTCCACTGTTGTTTATTGACCGTTTGAACCGCTTGGTGCTGTTCCAGGAATTACAACCTGGTTAAACCATGCGTTATAAGTAGCTTCCTTCATGGTCGGTGTAAGGCCGCCTCTGACAACGTTGACCTCTGCGGTGCCGATCGTGACAGGAGTCGGGGAAGCTGTTACTGCCAGCTCTTCCTGATCAGGCTCTTTCATGTTTTCCTTGTTCTCCCCTGCCTGATTCGGGCGGGATGCAGTGCAGTTATAGAAGATCCAGCGGATGTTTTCATCATCGCCCTTGAACTCTCCCAGAAGAGCAAAAGGAACAGGATCCGCGTCAGCGTTCTCATACTGGATGCCTGTAGTGGTATCTGCCACTTCTCCGAGCACTGCGGCCTTGAAGCTGTCCGGGATCTGAACGAAGTTCAGTGTTCCGGAATAGCCATTATTAGAATTGAGCACCAGGTAATCAATACCGTCGGCCCTGATCTTTAGCTGGTCACCTTCAGCACCCATATCCATGGAAACGAGGCCCGGGATCGCTACGGGTGTCTCATAAGTCAGGACCCCGCCTGCGCCCTTGGTGGCCACTGCGTAATAGCAGTTTTTTACGTCATAATGATATTTATTAGCCATTTAGCTATACCTCCATAGTGTAAATGATTGCAAACAGATACATCTCCTGGATGTACTGCACTTCCCGATTCCATCGGATGTCATAGGCCTCCAGAACGCTCTGGACGTCTGTCTCGACCGTGGAAGTCTCCGCCTCGGAATAGATGCGGAGCGTCATGTCATAAAAGCTGATGTATCGTCTGCCGTCCGCCCAGATCACATGATCTTCTAGAAAGTACTCCACGAAAGGCGGGGCCAGTGTCTGCAATTTGTTTCTGTTTATGTGGTCGGGATGATCATGGTCAAAGACCACGCCCATCTCCGTGACCATGGTTTTGACTTGTTCTCTTGTCATTTCTCAATCTCCGCCTTTAAGTTCTTGATGAAGAGCTCTTCCGTCTCGTCATCCTGTGGGATGTGCGGGAATGCCCGTGCCGGATGTGGTCCCCTGTGGCCGTTCTGCAGAAGGTGGGTCAGGCGGTATTCGGGACTGTTGTAAACCGTCCTGTTGTACTGCATCGTATTGGCCTGGGCCCCTTTGCTCTTCCACGCTCTTTTATATGCCCCGGTCAGAACAGGTGCATTAGCCTTTGTCTTTCTCAGGGTCTCGTTTGTCGTGGTGTTTACGGCATTCTTCAGGGCCTCGCCCGTCACCTTTGCTACTTCCTGCAGAGTCAGCTTCATGGTGGCGGAAAATTTGTCAGCCGAGATAGTAACGTCTGCCATCACTCCGCCTCCCTGTAAGAGATCGGGACTGCTACCAGAGACAGAAGCCATGATGCCGGCATTGTGTCGTCCTTCAAATCTTTCTGGGCGACCTCGTACTGGTCATCACCGATGACGATGACGTCCCCACGGTCCACACTGGTGTCATAAGGAACCTTTACGGCCCTGGTAATTTCCGTCCCTGCCACGTAAGCATCCCAGTAGCGTCTCTCTCCTACCGTCTGCTCCTGGTAGTGGACGACGGGCTGTCTGATAGAAGTCAGTTTCCTGTCGACCACTTTCCAGATCGTCCCGTACCCGTCCTGGTATGTCTGGTGCTTAGATTTACGTTTCAGCATTAAGCATCGCCTCCACATAGGCCTCCACATCGCTTTCGATCTTGCAGGCCGTGATGTCCTCGGAGAAATCAGCGGCGAATGTCTCGACGTCTCCCGACTCACACCGCAGCACATAATCACAAAGCATCTGACCAAATCGTGTACCGGGCGAAAAGTCCGCTTCCGGGTTGCAGTATTTAGTAATAAATTCCATCCCGGAAGCGATCTCATTCTGCAGACGGCTGGCGGTCGACGTGTCAGGCGTGTGGGTTACATGGAGCCCATCAAGTACCATCTGATAAATCGTATCGCTTACCGCCATAGGTTACCTCCTGATTATTCGGATGCTTCTGTAGTTACTGTACCGATGACAGAAACAGGAAGTGTCGGTGCTGTTACGCCGCTGATGTTAAGAACTTCGAAGGAAGTGTTGTCTACCGGACGTCCGTTAGCATATACTCTTGTGGTGTAAACTCTGGCATCGTTCAGGAACTGAGCCTCATCGGAGAACTCAACGATTCCGGAAGTTCCGCCGTTGATGCCCATGAAGTAGTTCTTAGCGATTCCAACAACAGCAGTGCCCTCTGCGATCATTGCAGAGGGGACAACCTTTGTCGGGAATGTCAGGCTGATCAGGTCAATGATACCCGCAGGTGTCACGGCGTTCTGCCATGCTCTTACCTTGCTTACTGCATCCTTGGGGTTAACGACCAGGATAACCTCCTGAAGGTTTCTGTAGTCGCCGTTTCCGTCAACAGCGAGCTTCTTGATTACTGCAGCATAATCGTCGCCAAAGTTTGTGATGGCATTAGCTGTCTTTGCAGAATATCCGCTGGAGTAGCTGGAGAGATCCATGGTCATACCTGCAGGCTTGCCGTTGCCATTACCGGAAACGATGACAGACTCAAGACCGAAAGCGCCGGACTCAGCCAGGACCGCACGGATGTACTGGTCAACCCATACAGGGGCAAAGCTGAAGTTGAATCTCACGAAATCCTTCGGGATTGTGAAGTAAGCTGTGTACTTGTTTGTGGTCACATCGATGATGGCAATCTGACCTGCGATCTCCTGACTGATAGCAGCACCGATCGCTCCCCAGGAACCAAGCTTGCTGGCCATCTGGATACCGTTCATGACAAGCTTGGTCGCACCTGCGGCGTTTGTGATGTCGATGGCATCAAGCAGCGGGTGATCCTTCTTCATGTCCTCGATTACTCTGTCGATTACTGTAGGCGGAATAGCAGAACCGATATTGGTGATGGCCTGCTTTGTACCTGTCTTGACCGCACCGATAAACTTCTGGTACCAGCTGTTCTCCTCGGATGTGAGACGCCTTAAGCCTCTCTGCTCAAGAACTGCCATGTCAGCGCCGCCGTACTGCTCAAACTCTTTCTCGATCGCGCTGCAGATACCGTCCTGCATTGCCTGGAGTGCCTTGGCAGCTCCCTCAGCATCGCCCGCCTTGAGGGCTGCAGACATATCCTGCATAAACTTGTTGCTTTCCTGCTTGATTAAATCTTTATTAATCATTCTATTTACCTCCAATTTTGCTGAATGCTTCTGTCAGGGTATTTCTCATTTTTCTGCCCTGCAGGTTTGCCAGTGTGCTATTGATCTGCTTCTGGATGAACAGATGCTGTTTTAACTGTTTCACTTCATCGTCTTCCTCGTCCGGATCTTCTTCAGATTCTTCCTCTTCCGGATCCTCGTCAGACGGCTCTTCTTCTGTCTCTTCGGTCTCGTCCTGAGTCTCTTCAGGCTCTTCCTCTGTCTCTTCTGTCTCTTCTGTCGTCTCTTCCGGTTCCTCTTCGTCTTCCTGTTTTTCGCCGACGAAATCACAGAAACCTAAGTCAAAACAGGTTCTCGGGTCCAGCATGGTTTCCTTATCCATCATGGCAGCCAGTTCTTCCTCTGACAGGTTCTTGGCCCTGGACAGATACAGCTGCCTTGATGCAGCGGAAAGAACATCCAGCTGTTCAGCCACGTTTCTCAGTGCGTCAGCATTGCCCATTGCAATAGTCCACGGATTGTGGAGGAACATCGATGTTCCGAGTCCCATGTGGATCTCATCGCAGGCCATGACGATATTCATGGCAACTGAGTATGCCGTGCCATCGACGTAACCGATGATCCGACTGCCTGTCTTGGATTTCTGCCTCAGAAGATTGTAGATCGTCACGCCCTCACCAACTTCGCCGCCTGCCGAATTGACATGCAGCTCGATGGTGTCGCCGTCCGGGATCTCTTCCAATCGGTCACGGAAATACTTCGCAGACGTCTCTGACTCTTCGTAGTCCCATGTCTTCCAGTTGAAATCACCCTTCGCCCTCACATCATCATAGATGTAGAGCTTGTGTACATTCGCTTTCTTCTGGGCAAAACGATACTTTGTCTTAAGCATCTTCTTCATTGTTTCCTCCTTTCTCGGAAATTGATTTATCTTCATCGTCCTTAGACGAATCGGAATCTGTTACTGACAACTCCGCATAATTCAGAGTCACGTACCTCTTGCGGCTCTCCTCTGTGTTCAGGATCGGGTCGCCTGTCTTTCTCCTGATCTCGTCCATGGTCCATCCGGAGCCCAGCATCTTATCCGCTGCCACCGACAGCTCGGACACGGACAGGTGCATGATGGAAGATGTGTCTATCATCTGATAATTGCCCTCCAGGACCTCTTCCTTGTAGAGTTTCCTGTTGTTTTCTGTGGCGATCATCTTTGCAATCGGCTCGATGGCGAACGTGATCAGGTTCCTGGTCAGGGCCGTGACGTCTGCCACGTCACCCTTGAGCAGGGCGGACGGTATCTGCAGGGCGTTGGCCACCTTGGCATAGATCTGATCGGTAATGTCCGTGACGTCTTTGATCTCAGACGTGGACTTCTTATTGAACTCTCCGCCCTTAACCTCGTAGTCGAAGTTTTTAAAGAGCGGCAGTACCGCATTGGCGTTTTTGAAATACCCCGCGAACTGCTTATTGAGAAGGTCCGTATAGACATCATTAAAGGTCCTTGGGCTCCCGTCTTCCTTTGTGCCATAGCTGACCGTGGCCGCATTGGCGTCAATCTTTAAGACACCGCGCTCCCCGCCTGACTTGTTGAACTTATCGATGGCGGTCTGCAGCAGATCCTGATAACCCTGGGTAAGAGAGTTGAGCAGGCCAACGATGTTCTGGTTGGAAAGCCGGTAGTAAAGCACATCATCCATCCAGAAGTTCTTCTGGAAGGTATACAGTTCACCGCCCTCTGCAGTCACGGTCACATTTTCAAAGACCACCCTGTTAAAGGCTGACGTCTGCTTTTTGGTGAAGGAATCGGCGATGATGAAGTCGCCCTTCTTTCCCTGGATAACCAGACACTCATTCTTGTAGATCAGCGTCCAGATCAGCTTCTGCATGAACTGGTTACTGTTCATGTTGATGTTTGGTTCATAGTTCCATTTGTAATACTGGTCCTCCCTAACCTCTTTCCAGTTGCGGAAGGTCCGCACCTCACAAGCAGAGAGGGCATTTGCGATGATGTTGATGCCTGAGTGGAGGGCGAACTCATAGAAAGACAGCTCTCTCCACTTTCTCCCGTCGATGAAGCTGGTAATATCATCGTTTGTCACGGTGTAAGAGCCACCGCCTAGTAATTTCCCCTGGATGAAACTCCAGAAGTCGCCCCACAGGGACATGGTTATCACCTCACTTAAAAAATAGTTACATTCAGGTTGATGTCCGGAAGGTCGACAAGCTCCGGAAGGAACTCAAGACAGCACATCGCATGGACCCAGGCCATGAATCCGTCTGTCTTCCTCGTCTTTGGCTCGATCTTTCCGAAACTGGTGTTTCCTTTGCTGTCCAGAATCTTTTTGCTGTTGTTCGTGTACCAGCACATCATCCTGTCCCACCCTGTCACCGCATGCTGCAGGAAGGCACTGTTGATGATGGCGGCGTTCTTAGCTATATCTGAAGGCCTTACCAGATAGATCCTCTTGTTGTCCTTGTCAAAAGCATCAAAGCCCATCTTCTTGAAGGCCGTGTTTAGCCAGGTATACCGATAACCGTCTATCCCGATCATCACGATGTTGTACTTCTTTGCATACTCCGCAAACCAGGACACGGGGACGTCTGGAGGGATCTCCACGTCATCGATGATGGTCAGATAACCCTCCTCTATCCACTTACCCAGCGGTGCCCGTATGCTCTGCAGGTCCCTGGAAGCCTTGCATGCGAAAGAGTGATGGATACATACATACTTACCGTCTTTACGGAAAACCAGTGAGCATCCGCAGAAGTCGTTGGTCTTCGTGTAGTCGATGCCGCCGATGCATGCCATGCCTGTCTGTAATTCGAAGGCGGGCTCTGCCGTGCACGCCAGGATGTCATTCCACTCTGCCACGGCCATCTGCGGGTCTGAAATCGGATAGTTGCATCTCTTGGCCAGGAACTCGGGGAAGTATTCCGGAGTGGTCGGCATCTTTACGATCTCGTCCTTTATCTGCTGGCGGAGCGAAAAAAAAGACGGATCCGTCAGTGACGGGTTCGCCTTCACGATCTTATCTATATCTTTCCACTCGTCTTCCTCCTCGATCCGGAACCAGTTGATGAAGACGCGGTTCTCAGGATTGTACTCCCGGAGGATGACCTCATTCTGCTGTTTCTCTTCGTCCAGGACGCCCCCTCTGACGTGGCCATCGGTGGTGATGGTGATCTCCCTGGACCACTGCATCTTACCAAGACCCGAACGGAGTGTGTTCATGTTACGCGTGTCTACGTATTGATGTTTTTCATCATAGATCACACACCCCGTTCGCTTGGAGTCCTTGTTCTTTGTTGAGGTAGTGTTGAGCCTGAAAGTAGCGTTCATCTTTTTGCCCACCACCTTCTCTCCGTACGCCTTGAAATTTGCATTCAGGGCACGGGCAAGGAGTGGATCCACCGGCTCACGGATCAGGTCTCCCACATCCTTCACGGAAGTTGCAGCCTGATCTTCCCCGTTAGCGATGAGATCCACGTTGTAGCCCTTAACCCCGTGGTAAGGAGAGATGAAATATAGGGCCAGAAAGTCGATGAACCCATTCTTGCCTGCACCACGACCGATGATGTCACGAACCTCATGGAAGTAAATGTCATCATAAGGCATCCCCGGAACCCGTAAAAAGACCCCGGTGATGATAGCGAACTGGTATCTCTCCCAGGAAAGGAGCTGATACGGGAAATACTTTTGCAGGCTGAGGCCTTTTGCAATCCTGTCCGCATCAACATATACATCTTTGCGCTCCAGTACCGGGATGATGTTGTTGTCTATGGCAAGTTCCTGTTCCTTGCAGTGCTCGATGTGGTTGCCTTTGATCAGATAAATCCATTCGTCGATATTCGGCTCATAGATCGTCAATGGATATCCCTCCTTTTACGGCATTATCAGTGGATACGCCAAGATGCCGGAGGAGAGTCAGCATCTGCTTGTTTACTGTCGTGATCGATTTTACAGAAGGATTGTCTTTCTGCGTGAGATTTCCGGCAGCAGTACGATAGGCAAGCCGCAAACCGTTTTCTTTGATATCTTCCTGCAGCATTTCTTTCAGATCCCAGAGATGCATATAGTCATTGATCTGGTCAGTAAACAAATCGATGTCGGCACCCTTTGCTTTAAGCTGTTCCACCAGGGACTTTCTGACTCTCTTTCTGAGAGTTTCCCTTTTGATCTGTGCCAACTTATCACCTCCTAATTGTAAAATATTGGAACTTAATTACAAAAAACCCGCTAATCTAGTTCCCTCGCCGGTCCCGAAAAATTAAAAATTTTTTCATTTCTTTAACCGGGGGAGTCTACCATCGCTCAAGATTCTTGTAGCCTTTTCTTTTATCTTTATGTTTTTCCGGATGAACTTCTTCATGACATTCGGAACATAAACTTATCAGGTTATCATTTGTTAGTGCCAGCTCCGGATGATCCCTCAGATGCTTCAGGTGATGGACTGTGGTTGCCCGCTTATACTTCCCTTTCCGTCTGCAAAGCTGACAGGCACGATGGTCACGACGCAGGATCATCTCCCGCTTCCTTTTCCATCTGGTCGTGTGATAGAAAGCATTCCATCCACGATAGGATGTGGCTGCCATCTTCCTTACCCATTCACCTGTTGCTATCTGTTCCTGGTTCATCTCGTCCTCCCATAACAAAAGGACCCAGGTTCTCCCGAGTCCTTTTCACTCTATCAATATAGCATTTATTTTTTTCCCCGGTGTATCATCTTATATTTTCTTCAGGCCTTCCGCGATCTTAAAAACATATCTGGACTTCCATCTGCTGAAGGTTACTCTTGTCGCACCAGCATCAAGAGGATACGGCATTCCGTGCTGGATGTTGTTCCACACCGCAGTCTGATAAGGTTCCGGCATCAGAGACTTTTCTGTCTCGATCAGGTTGATGATGGCCAGGTCACGCTCCAGGTTGATCGCCTTCCTTGCCGTCGGGTCACTGACATCTGTACCCCTCGGCATCCCATCGCTCTGTCCTGATCCGGTGATGGCCGCCTCCGCCTCTTCCTTGATACGGTAATATCCCCGTATCGTCCAGAGAGTCCTGTGCCATTCATCCCGTGGTAGTATGTATTTATTATTCTTCTGTCTCTGATAGTCTCGCATTACGTCTCTTCCTCTTCATCCACTACAACATACCTGCATCTGTACCCGAGCCGCTTTGCTTTGGAGATAATCTCGTATACGGAATCTCTCTTGATGCCCCGCTTCTCTGCCATCTCCCTGGCTGACTCTGCGATGATCAGCGGCAGGTCGTAGTTTTTATCCAGATACATGTAAGTCTTCATGGCATCACCTTCAAATGTTTGTACAGGTCAGCGATACAGAAGCACTCCCGAATCATGCCACGTTTGCGGTCTTTGTACGGACGCTCGACAAGGATGACATGCGGATAGACCGCCTTGACTGTCACGATGTCGCCCGTCTCCATCCAGGCACAATGGTCAGTCTGCTTGATGCCCTGGATTACCTTCATGCGTGTCCCTGGTCTTGGAATCATGTCATCACCTCCGTATCGGTTCGGGTGAATAACACCAGGCTGCCACCGTGAAGTGTTTGATTCCTGGATAGTCCGTCAGTGTCCAGCCGTCGTCCGCATACTCTGCCAGCAATAAATGGTTGCCGTCTTCTTTGGTCTGGATCAGGCACTGGGAGTTAAGTCGTGGCTCTCCCGCCTCGATCGGGATCAGGGTCAGGTTGCTGTAGATGTAGTCCCTCTCACCGCCAGCCTGACAGAGGACAACCAGGAACATGCCGATGATGGAGCCGAGGATGAGAGACAAGGCTGCCGTGATTAGGATTGGGATCATGAGAAAACACCGTCCTTTCTCCATTCGTAATCCATAACTGCCTTGGTTGCCATGCAGATTACCTTCATGATCTTGTCAGCATCATGCTTCAGCTTTGCTCTGTCCCAGTTACGAGAATACATCTCCATGCTTCTTTGACCTTGTTCATAACAATGTTCCATGAAGTCCACACTGAGATAATCATCTTCGTCTGGGAACTCCCCGTAATCAAAAACCTGACATTCAAAATGGTCTTTCATGATGTCCACCACAGCATTCTCTGCGTCTTTGTTTCCATGCAGTTTCTTGACCATAACATCAATGAAACACAGCTTATCGTGATACATGAATTTTGGATTTATTCCCTCGGTGTATTCAGCAAAGCATCTCTGTACCTGTTCCTCGAGATTGTCAGGGATATTGTCCAAATCAATCTCAAGTCCTCTCGGTAATTTGATAATCATTCCTCTTCACCTTCTTCCTGATATGGTGATGGGAGTGGCATCCAAGCTATAACCTCTTTGATTGTGTAAAACGGTTTCCACGCATCAAAAGTCACCCACTGCTTTTTGTATGTGCCGTCTGCTTCTCTCATTTCGTCATACTTTGCA
>ODAI012129102.1_pt1 | contig 15844 bp, 13 predicted proteins | sample 1539321 | NCBI WGS metagenome assembly ODAI01 (sample SAMN02144231, study PRJEB22623) | gut metagenome | biome: sheep rumen | host: Ovis aries | place: New Zealand
CGACAATCTAAAAAATCGGGGCGGATTTTGTCCGTCGGCATTGAATTTCATGGGTACCGACAACTCGCGGTACAGATAAGATTGCAAAATCCTATATTCAGCCGCCCCATTTTTTTCGAATGGTCGGCTGAAATACACTGATATTGAATTTCATGGGTACAGTCAAAGACTACCTTACAGATGAATTGACCTCTTTTCTCAGTATCTCCGCCCCTCAAAAAAATCAGGGGCAGATGATACTCGCCGGCAGTGAAATTCATGGGTAGTCCCTCAGAAATCGGCACAGAAGAAATTGCTCTTTTGCCTAAATCATCTGTCCCTTCCCAAAAATGGGGGCAGATGATATCCGCCGGCATTGAATTTCATGGGTACCGACGGCTCGCGGTACAGATAAGATTGCCAAAATCCTATATTCAGCCGCCCCACTTTTTTCGAATGGTCGGCTGAATTCCACTGACATATCAGTCGTCCGCCTTTATAATGTAGCAGTCAACAATCTCGCCCACATACATCGTATGGAAATCCCGGTTAGCCATCGGATTCGTCCCCGGCACATCCTGCGGATACATTCTGTCCAGAATATCCTGCGGAATCCTGGAAAGATCCTGATCCTGCGCATAAAGAATCCTGCACTCAATAGTCAGCGGATACTGCTTCACGCCCGGAGTGCCGATCACTTCGGCCGGTTCAAGCTCAAGCCCTGCCTCGCTGACCTTATCAATATTAAATCCGGACTGGGATCCGCAGATGCGGTTGATCTTCGGATCCGCCTTGTCAAGCGGTACACTCACTGTAAACTCACCGGTCTTATCGAGCTGTCCCTTGGTGTATCTTCCCTGTCTTACATATACATGGAAGGTCGGCCTGCTCCACAGAGTACCGACATGACCCCAGCCGATGACCATGGAGTTGAACTTGTCGCCGTTAGTATTTAAAAGGATTCCCTTCGGCAGAGCCTTCGTTATCAGGTTGGCATAATCGGTCACATTCACTTTTTCTTTCATTAATTTAGTTCCTTTCTTTTTCTCAAACTTTCTATCAGGATCTCATTCTCCTCCCGAATCCTCACCGCCACCCGAAACCATCCCGGTCCCAACCCCGCATAGTTCGAGCAGTCCCGTATCGCAATCCCCCGGTCCATGAGAAACTGCCTCAAATTCAAATCCTCTGTGTAAAACAGAATATAATTCGCAGTGCCGCACACACACCTCATCCCGAGTTTCCGGAGTTCATTAAGCATCCACTCCCGCTCCTCTGTAATAAGCCGTCGGAGCTTCCGGGCATACCCATCATCACTAAGAGCGGCCACCCCCGCTGCCTGAGCCGGTGTGGAGACGGACCATGGCGGTCCCGCTTTCTTCATGCGGTCTATAAGGTTCTTGTCCGATGCGGCACACCACCCGAGCCGCAGTCCCGCCATTCCGTAAAACTTGGTAAATGCCCGAAGTACGCACAAACACGGATGCTTCGGGACAAATGCAAGCATGTCCCCGATTTCCTGACGCTCAGCAGTCCGGTCAGGGCATAAACCCGAATACCTCGAGACAAGATTAAGCATGCTCTGCTCATCCCCATTCTCAGTAAAATCCATGAAGCATTCATCCACCACAAGAAGGATGTTTTTTTCCCCGCATTGCCGGAGCAGATCGTGAAGAAACTCCGTTTTGAACATATATCCGGAGGGATTGTTGGGATTGCTGAAGATAATCAAATCCAGGTCCTCCGGAAGAGATGCCGGGAAATCTGTCAGCCTATCTTTCTCAGCGGCTTCCTCCATCCACCTCCACCGCAGCACCTCGCATCCGACCTCCGTCAACGCGCTCTCATATTCACAGAAATCCGGCGCGAACACGAGTGCTCTGCGCGGCCTCGCTGCATAAGCCAGCCGATAAATGATATCTGCCGCCCCGTTTCCGCAAAAAACAGATTCACTATTCAGCTTATATTTGTCGGCTATTGCATTCCTGAGTTTTCTGCACTCGGGATCCGGATATCGGTGCGCATAACCCAAAGACGAGACTACTGCATCTTTTACGGAGTCCGGGAGGCCGAGGGGGGAGACATTTGCCGAAAAATCCAGCACCTCTCCGCCGCAGTTCTCCTCGTATGCTGCCCAGTCGCCTCCGTGCGGAAATCTGTCAGCTTCATTTGTCATATATCATGACTCCCTGTAAATCTTGTAAAGCTTCAGCATCAGCGGCACATACGTCGCCAGAAATACCAGTCCGGCCACCGCAAACACCTTCCTTTTATGCCTCTTGCCCACACACATTCCCAGCATCACACCAAGTGAGATCAGGCAGAACTTCATCACCGCAAGGGTCTTCCAGTCACTCGTCTCCAAAAAGCGATTGGCCGCGTCAAACATTTTTCTCATATCGCACCTCCTGCCATCATATAGTTACTGTTTACAGGTATGCCGGGCAGTAAACTATGTTTCAGGCATACCCGTGAACTGTATCGTCACATATGCAGCCTGCACTTCAGCACCGCCGTCTGCTTCTCCGTCTCCGGCGTGACCTCGATCTCATCCCCGTAATATTTAACATCCTTGCAGAGCTTCGTGAACTCCGTGACCGGCCCGATCACATCGTAGCCGAACCCGTCCCCGCGATAATGCATCGGAATGACGACCCGCGCCCCGATCCTGTCCGCCATGGCCTTGGCCTGCGCCGCATCGATCGTATAATGGCCGCCAACCGGAATCAGCAGAACGTCAACGCCGGCGAGTTCTCTGTACTGATCATCTTTCAGCTCACATCCGATGTCGCCCATGTGAGCCAGCGACACTTCGCCGCGCAGGATCGTGATGTTGTTGCGCCCGCGCAGCAATCCCTTTTTATCATCGTGATAGCTTTTGATGGTCGTGATGGCAAATGGGCACTCCCCTCCCGGAACCACCTCTACCTGTTCTGCCGCATTGTGGTCTCCGTGCCCATGACTGCAGATCACTTTATTGGCGGTCACCTGAAGGTCTTTGCAGCCCGGTACCGAGCCGGGTTTATAGGGGTCAAAGACGACCCTGTAATTGTTCTCTTCCACTGCAAAGCACGAATGTGCGAGATACGTGATTTTCATGATTAACACCTCCTCATATAATATCAATCCTCTGTAACCCTAAAACAGCCTCATCACCTGCGTCGCCGCCAGCACGGACACAATCCTCACGCCCGCCAGAATCACCAGCGACACAGCACTCCCGAGCTGAAAGATATGGTTTGCCCTTGCAATATCCTTCGTCTCAATCTCTCTCGTATCGTCCCCGATCCATTCCTTATCATAGCGCTTTCCGAAATACCAGGTCGGCCCGAGCAGCCGCACCCCCAGCCCCCCGGCCATGACAGATTCCGTCTGGGCGGAGTTCGGACTCGGATGTTTGAGACGATCGCGCCTCCATATCCTGAAGGCATTCCCGGCAGCCTGTTTTCCCTCACATATCCGAACCGCCAGAATCAGAACCAGCGCGGCCAGCCGCGAAGGAAGGAAATTCGCCGCGTCGTCAAGCCGGGCCGCCGCGCGTCCGAAATTCACATACTTCCTGTTTTTATAGCCCACCATACTGTCCATCGTATTGATGGATTTATACGTGAGCGCAAGCGGGGCGCCGCCGATCATCATGTAAAACATCGGTGCAAATACCCCGTCCGAGAAATTCTCCGCCACCGTCTCGACCGCCGCCCGAATGATTCCGGCCTGGTCAAGGACCGTCGTATCGCGGCCGACGATGCGGCCGACGGCTTTGCGGGCGTCGTCCCAGATGGCATTTGCTTTCGCTTCATTTCTTCTGGCCGTACGCTTAGCATTTTTCTGCGCGTTCTTTTTCGCCCTCTTCCGGGCGCTCTTGCTGTCATAGCCCTTCGTATAATTCTTCGAGTTTGTGCTCCCGGTTTCCTCCGGCAAAGCAACGATCTCACCCGACTTTTTGATGGTCTCCGCGAGCGCCACCTCCCGCGCCACGTTTCGGCTCTCCTTCAGCATATCTTTCACGGCCAGGGCCTGGCTGCACCAGAACGTATTCAGGACAAATGCCGCCGCGGGATGTATCCTGTAACACCCGTACAGAATTCCCGCCGTCAGAAGAAACGTTCCCACAGGCAATAAGGCAGCGAGAAATCTCCCTGCCAGGCGCTCCCCCTTCGGGGTTTTCGGGAATACTGCCCGAAGAACATTTTCAAATGCGGTTATGCACTTGCCCATTATAACGACCGGATGTGGAATCCAAGCCGGATCTCCGATCAGGAGATCCAGGACAAATGCAAGACATATGCTCCCTACAAACTGCATTTACCAACCCCCCTTATTTGCTCCCACCTGACGTTCTCGACCGCTTTCACAGAGCCTATTCTCTTCACAATTCCGGTAGCATTATCTCGTTTCATTGTGTTCATGACCGCTGTCACAGAGCCCATTCTCTTCACCTGACATTCGCTCATAAGATTTCTGGCAGTTCTTCTTTACAACTTCTCTCTCCCCTTTAAAAACTGCGGACACCCGCAGACCACCCGAATCACCGTGTCCGCCCGATCCGCCAGCATACAGGCCAACCGTCCCGCCCTCTCGCGTCTCTCCCTCTCAGACGGATCAAGCGGAACAACGCCGCAGCCGATCTCATCGGCAATAACAATATCTTTCCTTGCGAGCCGGACGGCAAGCTCTTCAAGATTATCGGCCGCCAGCTCCTGAACATTCCGGATTGCCCGGTTCTCAAACTCCTCATCACTCAGGTTAAGGGCCGATTTGATATATTTTTTCTTGCCCGAGAACATCGGACCGGTGATGAATATCATCCTGTGATCCCTTCCAATATAATTTTTGTCATCCATCGGCGTACTGTTCAGCACATTTGGCACACCGCACACGACCTCGACCACACAATCCGCATGAGCCGCCAGCTCCTGCTCAATGCTCGACAGCCCCCGGAGATACCGCATGGTACTCTCGTCATAGGCTCTGCCGTCCGCAGTCAGGATTCCTGTCACACAGGTAAGACTCGCGGAGACATGAGCCAGCTCAAGAATCAGCTCTGCCAGATCGGCGGTGCCGGTTCCGTGGGAGCTGAAGGTTTCATTTGCCGCAAGATTCGGAAGATCCTCGAGAAGCACATGCTGTCCGGTGCATACAGGAAGACAGGAGCGGATATTCACGGGACATTCGATCGTCGTAAATCCCTTCCCCTCGCGCAGCTTTCTGTGCCGCATAATCCGCGCCTCCGCCTCAGACCCGAACGGTTCCATGGTCGCAAGGTATACGCGTCCGGTCTGAGAAACCGCCTCCGCATGCCCGTTCTTTCCTCCGGAAGACCCGCACAGCGCCTCCGCATGCCCGCTCTTTCCTCCGGAAGATCCGCACAGCGCCTCCGCATGCCCGCTCTTTTCTCCGGAAGATCCGCAAGCCAGTCTCAGCACCAGCTCCTCCGCATATTCGCTCTTTCCGCTGGCCGCCCCGCCGGTCACCAATACAAACATGCCGCCTCCACAAATCTCCTCGCCAGCGGGATCTCCCCGCCGAGCGAAATATGCGGGAATCCCGCGTACAGCCACTCCGTCACATGCGCGCACCTCCACGGCTGACCGCCGCGGGCCCGGACCGCCTCAAGGTCCGCCCCGTTGTCATCCGTATCCCAATGATGGAACTCGTGCGCGGGGATGACCTCTCCCTTCCGAAAAAGAAGCGAATCCTCCGCCGCCGCAAGTCTCAGATATCCGAAGCGGACAAGATGCCCGGTCGGGCTGCCGGTTCCGGCAAAGGCCCCCACCATCTCATACGCCTCCCCACTCTCATCTTTCAGATATTTTTGGAGATACAGGAAGCCGCCGCACTCCGCGATCATGGGCATTTTTTCTGCAAATGCGCGCCTGATCTCAAGAAGCATCTCCTCATTCCGGCTGAGTTCCTTTGCGTACAGCTCGGGATAGCCGCCCCCGAGATACAGGCCGGAAATATCCTTCGGGAGTCCTCGGTCGCGGATCGGGCTGAAGAAAACAAGCTCCGCACCCGCTGCCCGCAGCGCATCAAGGCTTTCCGTATAATAGAAACAGAAGGCTTCGTCGCGGGCGACGGCAATTCTCGGATGGGATTTAGAATATTGGATTCCTGAGATTTTCTTACATGTGGTATTTATCTGACCACCTTCATCATTTATCTTCTCAGAACTGCCGGTTTCTTCCCCGCCGAACAGCCCAAGCAGCTTCTCCACGTCCACCGTGCGTTCCATCCGGTCCGCGACAGCCTCAAATCGTCCCCTCAGATCCTCGATCTCCGACGCCGTGACCAGCCCGAGATGTCTTGACGGAATTTCCGCCTCCTCCATCGCCGGCAGATAACCGAGAACGGGAAGGCCCGTCTCCCTCTCGAGAATCGGAGCGAGGTGGGAATAAAGCGAAGGGCTGCACTCCGTAAGAAGCAGCCCGCAGATGTGGCTCGGTTTCCGGAAATTCATGAAACCCAGCACCTGCGCTGCAAGAGAGATGCTCTGGCCCCGTGACCGAAGCACCAGTATGACCGGCGTATCGGTGCGGTCGGCAATGTCCCAGGCACTGTTTTCCGTCGTGCCGCCGATTCCGTCGTAGAAGCCCATGGCACCTTCCGCGAGGGTGATATTTCCGCACGGAAAACTGCTTCCTCGCTTTTCCGCAAATAACGTATTTGCGGGAACTGCTCCTTCATCGGGCACATTTCCGCGCGGAAAACCTCCGCCGGCATTTTCCGCAAAAGCCGCATTTGTCTGAAACGCATGCTCCCCGGTCACATCTCCGCACAGCACATTCCTCACAGCCTCTTCACCCATGAGAAACAGGTCGGCATTTGCCCCCTCCACACCCAGCACCCGGCTGTGGAACATGGGATCGATGTAGTCCGGCCCGCACTTGACGCTGCGAACGCCAAAGCCGCGCCTTATGAGGAGCGCAAGAAGCCCGCACGTCACCACTGTCTTACCGCTCCCGCTGCTCATGGCGGAGATCATCAGTCTTTTCACCTGTCACCTCCGTCATCCGGTCCTGCCTTGCCGTCAGCACCCGTCTTCGCACAGTCACCTCCGTCACCAGGCTTTGCCAGGCCGTCGACATCACCTGCCTTGATCCTGTCGTCTTCATCAGACAGCCCCGGCTTCCCGATAAATCTCTCGATCACGGTCTGAAGCGTCTTCAGATTCACAGGCTTCGAAATGAACGCGTTCATGCCCGACCGGTACGCGTGCTGTACGTCGCTCTCGAACGCATCCGCCGTCATCGCGACGATCGGCACCCATGTCTTCATGCCGCCGGCACTGCGGATCTTCTCCGTAGCCTCGTATCCGCTCATTCCCGGCATATGAACATCCATCAGGATGAGGTCGTAATCTTCATCCCCGGCGTCTCTCATCAGCTCAACGGCCTTATCGCCGTTCTCGCACATGATCGTCTCATGGCCGAGATGCTTCAGCATCTTACCGGCAATCTCACGATTCATGCGGTTGTCCTCGACCAGCAGGATCCTGAACTTTTTCTTTGATATCGACTTGTATTCCGGTCTGTTGAAAATTCTGTAACGTGCATGCTCGAACGCATCAGCATTCAGTTCCTCCCGGATGTCGCTGTTCTGAAGCCTGAATTCCAGATGCACATTGATCTCCGTGCCCTTATTCTGCTCGCTGGAAACGGTGATGTTCCCGCCCATCGCATCCACGATTGCCTTGCAGATCGGCATGCCAAGTCCGCTGCCGACCACCTGACTGATCGCGGAACTCTCCTCCCGCTCGAAGGGCTCATAAATCTTCTTTATGAACTCCGGGCTCATGCCGATCCCGGTATCCCGTACACGAAGGAAAATGCCTGCATAGCCTTCCGGCGCTTCTGCATTTTCAATCCTCAGCTCGATTTTACCGCCGGGGTGGGTGTATTTGACCGAATTACTTACAATATTAATGATAACCTGCTTCATTTTAAGAGTATCGCAGAAAATGAGATCCTCGACATCATCGGCAATATACTGGACATATTCAATATTCCGTACTTTCATCTGCGAGCGGAAAATGTTCATCGCCTCATTGATCTCCTGCCGCAGAGAACATGGCTCTTCCTTCAGGATCATTCGTCCGCTCTCAATGCGGCTCAGGTCAAGGACATTATTGATGAGCTTGAGCAAATGTTCACCCGATGTCAGAATCTTATTCAAACTGTCCTCGACAGTCTCCACGTCATCGGGATGAAGCTTCGCCAGCTCTGCAAATCCCATAATGGCATTCATCGGCGTACGAATATCATGAGACATGTTGGAGAGGAACATGGTCTTGGCTTTTCCGGCGTTGCGGGCCTGCTCCAGCGCGCTCTCAAGGAGCTGCCTCTGGCGCATGGAGTTTTCCTGTTCTTCATGGACATCCGCAAATCCGACCAGCGCCTCCGTCGCTTCCCCCTCTTTCTTGTCGATTCGAACGACCATGCATCTGTAATACTTCGGTCCCTCACTTGTCAAAGCCCGAAACAGAAAGCTGTAATCCCTGCGGCTGACAAGATTTTTCCGTATCCCTTCCAGCAGAAGATTTTCCCTTACATTGTCCCGGTCAAAGCTGTGAACGCCATTTTCCAGAAAATACTTTATGGAGTCCTCGAAGCTTTCGCAGAAACCTTTCTCGAATCGTTTGCGGATACGGTCTGCGAGGCGGTAAATGTAATATTTGTCTTTCTGAACATCCACAAAATATACGGAAGAATACTCTGCCGAAAGACCTTCTATCATACTCATTCGGCGCTCATTCTCAGCCCGGGTCGCGACCTGATCCGTAATGTTTCTTATTACGCTCAGGCACATAATATGCCCTGTCGATTCATTCTTTGTGAGGATCATTTTCTGCCCAAGCCAGACCTCATTGCCGAACCGATCCCGCACCCTGTATTCTACCCAGGGTTCCCTGGTTCCGACCTCATAGCACCGGATAAGATAATCCTGAGACATAAGGACCCTTAAATCTTCCCGATTGTCGGAGATGATGCGATCAATCCACAGCTCCAGATACACATCAATATCGGCACCGGCCGGAACCGTCGGTACCGAATAAAAAACATCCGGCAGTTCAAATTCCGACTTTATAATTCTGTAATCCGTAACATCGAGCTCGGTGGTGGACACTGCGCCTTTCTTGAGAGCATCTTTCCGTGCGGCTGCCTCCTGACTTGAAGCGCCGCTGTCCGTTTCGAATGATTCCTTTTTAGAAGCGATGCCCATATCGCTGAGCAGGGCATCGTTTCTTACCCGGTTCATCTGCTCAATTGTATTGATCGTGACATCGCCCGGCATATAGCGTTCCATGTCGGTCATCACGCTGCTGAAGGGAATACAGATGAGAACGATTCCTGCGATACCCTTGCTGTCATCGAAGCGACGGACTTCTATCCTTCTCCATTCGCCCGAGACCAAAGGACATGCGATGACAAAGGAATTTCTTCCGTGAAGGGTGTTTCGGATGTTCTCGGTATCCATCTGCATCGCGAACCATTTCCGATGATCTTCCGCCACAGAATACTCACTGTAGTATTCTATAAATTTGTCAAATGAAACCGTCGGATCGATCGCCGCCTGCATCCAGGGGGTCTCTTCCTCATCGGACTTGTCGCTGTTCACCTGCATAAAAATTTGGTTTTCTAAAAGATCCACGAGATAGACTCGTTGATAATCGGACATAAAAGCGTCCAGGAGCTTTTTCTGAAATGAAGTATCCATTTTTCCTCCTGATTAATCCGGTAGCAACCAGTTTATCTCAGTGTGAGAAGACTCCCACTGAGATAAACACTCCGCAAGGATGCGCAGGGATTCGGTTTAGAAGATGTCAGCTAACGCTGACCCGAATCCCGCGCCAAGTCTCGCAAGCGAGACTTGAATTAAAAGCCGGAACGGATGATTTTTATGTTGCCAGAACGAAGATCGGGTTTCCCGCCTTCATCATATGTTTACCGCCAACTGATTCCGCCCGGCTCACAGCGACCTGTGTGATGTCCGGTTCAATGCCTTTTTGGGCAAATGCATCCATCCCCTCCTGTATCGTCTCCAGAAGGGTAGCGCTTATGCAAATGCGTGCCCTCTCATTTCTCTCCCACACCCTCTCAAGAATTTCTCCGAGACAGCCTCCGCTGCCTCCGACAAATACCACGTCCGGTGCAGGCAATTTGTCCATGTCTTCCGGGGCTTTTCCCTGCACGACGTGCAGGTTCCAACGCCCGAATTTTTTTCTGTTTTCCCGGATGAGCCGGACTGCCTCCTCTTTCCGTTCCAGTGCCCAGACCTGCCGTGCCCGCATGGCAAGCTCCACGCTTACGCTTCCGGTTCCCGCACCGATGTCCCAGACAATGTCGCTGTCCGATACGCCCATTTTTCCGAGAATGACGCAGCGGACTTCCATTTTCGTCATCGGGACTTTTCCCCGGATAAATTCGGAATCGGGGATGCCGAATGGGCGCGAGGGAAGGATCAGTGTCTCGCCGCCCGGAGTTTTCGTGTCGACCAGTATGACTGCCAGGTCGTCAAAGGGTTTGCCTGCGAGGTCACGGGCGGTGCCGGTGAGGAGGCGTTCGGTCCGAGAACCTACCCCATAAGAAAGGTTCTCCCCTACCGTCACCTTCAGGTCACCGAGTCCGGCTTCCTCCAGTTCTCTGCAAATGACCCCGGCCGTGTACCTTCCGCCCGTGAGGAAGAAGGTCTCCCGGCCTTTCATGACCTCATGCACGACATCGCAGTCGACGCCGTGGGCGGATACCAGATTCCAGTTCTGCCAGGGGACGCCGAGTTTTGCGGCAAATGCCTGCACGGAAGAGATCCCCGGCAGGATCTCGATCTCTATGTCATATCCGTCTTCTGCCGTGAATCGCTCCGAGATTCTCTTCTGAAGGATTCGGGCTCCGGAATAGAAACCGGTGTCGCCGCTGAGAGCGATGGCTGCATTTGAAATATTTCCTTCTTCAAGCAGCTTCGAGAGACAATCGCAGATCTGGTTCGGCTTGGCTTCCACGATCTGTTTGGGGAGATTCGTCAGGCCTTCCAGCACTCTCGCGGCGCCGAATATCACGTCGGCCTTCCTAAGCGCCGCTCTACCCTCTTCCGTTAAGGTGGCTGTCGTTCCGCAGCCGGTTCCGACCAGCGTTATCTTCATTTCCGGTTCCTCCTCCGGGGTCTGTCCCCCCATTTTCACTATCGAGGTCTGTCAATCTTTTCGCAAGCAGGGTCATCACCTCGCGCATCCCGATTCCGCTTTCCGCCGGCCGCCGTATGACGATCGTCCCGACGCCGCAGCTCTCCGCCGCGCGGATCTTCTCCTCAAACCCGCCGCTCTTTCCCGACTCTTTCGTCACGAGATATGAGATGTGATACTGCTCCAGCACCGCCTCGTTCATCTTGCGTGTGAACGGTCCGAACATCGCAATGATGTTGCGATGCGGGATGCCCGCTTTTTCACATGCCTCAATTGACGCCTGCACAGGCAGGGCCCTGACATAGAGCCGGTCCCTCGGGATTTCCGCAAATGCCTCCAGCTCCTTTGTCCCCGTCGCAAGCAGAACGTTCCCTTCGGTGTTCAGAAGCAGCCGACAGGCATCTTTAACGGTCGAAACGAGGGAGATTTTTTTCAAATGTCCGGCGGCTCCGGTAATTCCTGAGCCCGCCTTTTCTCCGCCGGGCTCTTCATCTGTTCCCGATTCGCAACTATCTCCGGAGTCCTCTCTCACCAGCCTCACATACCGGACCCCCGTCATCCCGCATGCCTTCTTTATATTCGCTGTCGCCTCTACAGCATACGGGTGGGTCGCATCCACACAGATGTCAAACCCGCACACCTCTCTCTGCATCTCCTCACAGTTCATCCGTCCGGTCAGTATGCGAATTTTCCGGTTCTCTCCCGGATTGTCTGAGCCGCCAACTTCAGAATTCATCCTGAAATCTCGAAGCAGCTCCTCCTCCCCGAGCTTCGTTGCAACGCTGACAGTGATGTCGTACCCGGCTTTTGAGAGATTTCGTGCCAGAATGCGGCCCTCCGTAGTCCCTCCAAATATGAACACCTTCATAGCATCACCCTTTCCACCCGTTCAGATACCAATCACCTCATAGCCGCGCCTTGTCACCATCCGCCCGTTCACATCAAGCGTATTCGAATTTCCCACGAACACCGTTGTGAACATGTCAACTTTCTCATCTCTGAGTTCGCCAAGCGAAAGTATCCTCTTTTCCATACCCTCTCGGCCGATGTTGCGCACCCATCCGCACACTGTGCTCGGAGACATCCGCTCAAGTAAAATATCACACGCCCACGCCAGATGCCCCGGCCGCTTCCGCGACATAGGATTGTATATACAGATTGCAAAATCCCCGGCCGCCGCGGCACGAAGGCGTTTTTCAATCACATTCCCCGGCGTCATGAGGTCGGACAGAGAGATCACACAGAAATCATTCATAAGGGGAGCCCCGAGGATCGCGGCTCCTGAAATCGCGGCAGTGAGTCCCGGGACCACTTCCGTATCCACCTCCGGAAATTCTTCCTGCATTTCAAGGATCGGCCCTGCCATGCCGTAGACGCCGGCGTCGCCGCTGCAGATCATCGCCACGATTCGCCCCTCATCGGCCTTTTCGAGAGCCATGCGGCAGCGCACGATTTCCTTCCGCATCGGGGTGGTGAAGAATTCCTTATCGGGGTAACGCTCCTTCACGAGATCTACGTAGACGGTGTAGCCGCAGATGACTTCCGCACGCTGAAGCGCCTGCTGCGCTTCGGGTGTTATCATATTTTCCGAACCGGGGCCGATGCCCACGATATACAGTTTTTTCATAGTATTCCTATTTTCTTTCTCAATTCGAAGTGAGCGGACTCATTTCTCCCTGCCTGTCTGTATCGCTTGCAAAGACACGTAATATATCAATCAAGAACGGCCCGGCGTTCTTGCCGCGCCGCGCATGGTGCGAAGCACCTTCCAATTGCGCGGCTGCGATCCGCCGGAGGCTTTAATCTCTGACGCGGGTTTGTATCCCATGTCAGAGAGAAGTTTCATTCTGCGCATTCATCATAGACTCACGTCACGAGAATGCTGCGTCAGAGATTAAATCCGTCGAAAAACCTATAACCGGAGAAGCCTTTCGAATACCGGGTGCATTCTATCCTTCCATCCATTGAAAATCCGGTCGGAACTCACGCACTGCCAGCGCCACCGTGACTCCCTCACACACGTATTTACGAAGGATAAGACTGCTGTATGGAGCAGCGCCGGCATCAGTCTGCTCGCTTGTCTTAGCCGACTGTTTTACTGAATCCGTCCTCGGTTGACCGGTCGTTTCTGTTGACAATCGGCCGGACGAATCCGCCGCCGTCCCAAGCACCGCGCTCCGTTCGCACACATTATCGACGCCCGCAACCTCCCGGACAAATGCCGAAGAAGTGAAGTCTCCCGGCACCGCAGCGAGCTGCTCAGCCGAAAAGGTCACAAACGGAACCTTTCTTCTCCGGCAGAACTCCCGCAGGCCGTCTTCTTCCTTTTTGATATCGATGCTGAAAATGCCGCAAAGCGCAAGCTCCGACATACCGGCTTGTTCAAATGCGGCTCGGATCGCATTTTCCACATTCTGCGCGGGGATCCCTTTTCTGCAGCCCACGCCGGCGCAGACGATACGGGGAATGATGCGAAGAGGGATCTCGTGAGTTCCCTCTTTATGCGTGCAAGAGTTGGTTTCATAACCGTCCCCTTTATGCGTGCAAGAGTTGGTTTCATAACCGTTTTCTTTATATCTGCGACGGATGGTGAGAACCACATCCGGCGGCTGATTCATCAAAGCAAACGATCCGATCTCCCTGTCCGCGCACTCTCCGTTTTCCGAAGGCGTGCAGGCCTGCACCTCATCCCCATTCAAATACCTCAAAATCACGTGTTCCGGTACCGCACCCTCAATCGGATAATCACTCTCCATCACGATATCCCGCCCATCCAGGAGCTTCATGGAGACATCCTTGATTTTTCCGGGATTTTCCACCGCACACCCCTGAATCCGGGCCCACGCGTCCACAGAAAACACATTGTTCCGGTCGGTTGCCGTCGTGATGACGGCTTCTCCGCCGGTGATGGCGGCGACTTTTCGGGCGAGGTCATTTGCTCCTCCGAGGTGACCGCTGAGAATGGGGATGGCGTATTTGCCCGTCTCGTCGACAACGACCACTGCGGGATCCGTCGTTTTGCTCCGGATGTGCGGGGCGATCGAGCGCACGCAGATGCCGGCGGCGCCGACGTAGATGAGGGCATCGGCACAGGCAAATGCCTCCTCCGCCCATTCCCGAAGCGTCACCCCATCTCCGCACCGGGCGGAAGTTCCCTCCAGTTTCCCGGCGAGGAGTTCGGCAAGCCGCTGCCCACGGTCCGTGAAAGAGATTATTTCAATTTTCATTTGTACAAACCTCCGGCAAGGATTTCGGCTCTCATTTCTCACTTGTGACTCAAACTCCCTGCTTCAGTACAAGAGCAGGTCTGTATGATGAGACTATCTGCGTATTATATTCGGAAAATAGTATCAGTTAAAGATTTCGTGATGTACCACCGTGCTCGACCGGTCAAGCGGCTTGAACACGTATCCGCGCGCCTGATACTCCTCGATGATGGCAGGTAAAGCCTCCACCGTAGTCTCCTTCGCTTCCCCGTCATGGCAGAGAAGAACGACGGTCTGAGATTCGGTGGCGAGGGCATTTGCGACAGATTCCTCCGCCGTGACCGAGCTTCCGTCCCCGGTCGCTGCGTTCCAGTCCCAGTACTGATAGCCGCGCGCCTGAACCTCCCCGGACAGGGCAGACATAATACCTTCACAATAGTGGCTGGACACCTGGTTGGAGGCGCCTCCCGGGAAGCGGATGAAGCAGGGAACGTAGCCGATCTGTTCCTGTACAAGCGCCGCGATCTGATCCAGATCCGCGAAATAGGCGTCCACTGAGGTATATATCGTCTCGTAATCGTGGCAGGCTGTGTGAAGACCGATCGTGTTTCCGCGGTCATAAGCCTCCTTGATCAGGTAGAAATAGTCCGGATTCTGTGATGTCACGAAAAATGTCGCATTGATTCCATATGCATCAAGAATATCGAGAACCTGGGGCGTCAGGTAAGACGGACCATCGTCAAATGTCAGGTAGATCGTCTTCTCCGCCGTCTGATCGTAGTTCCAGTTCTGGTTGTTCGGATCGACCGCAAAATCCGAGCGGTCGGGCGTTGCCGCCGGAGCCGGGGTATCAATCGGAACAATTGCTTCCTTCGGTACGGGGGTGACATTTTGCTTGGCGGATGCGGCATTTGCAGTGGATGTATCTGCTGCGGCGGATGCGCCGGCGGTGCCGGATGCGGAATCTGCTGCACTGGATCCGTCGGTACCTGCTGCAGGATCACCCGCGGCGGATGCGTCGGCGGTGCCGGATGCGGAATCTGCCGTAACTGACGAGCCGGCTGTAGCGGCATCGGAGGCGGTGGTTGCATTTGCAATATCATCACCTGCAACCGTCGCCTCATCTGTGCCTTCAGGGGAATACACAATGCCTGTTTCTGCCCCTGCGCTTTCACCTTCGGCGGCTTCTATGCTTGCGCCGTTCGTTGTGCTCGACTGGCCGGATGTAATAGTCACGATTCCGGTCACGAGGACGGCAATGACGACTCCGCCTCCGAGGATGAGTCTTCGCCTCAGCTGTCTTTCTCGCGCTTTTTTCTTTTCAAGCGCCCTCTTTTGCCACTTATCCATAATCACTACCTCAATTAGTTACATAACCTTCCCGGAAGTTTAGGTCAGTTACTTTTCCGGTATTCCGTCCCAAATGGCGGATCATATAGTTTACTCTTCTCGTCCCTGTCTCCGAGGAAACCCCCCACGA
>ODAI011174831.1_pt1 | contig 15838 bp, 10 predicted proteins | sample 1539321 | NCBI WGS metagenome assembly ODAI01 (sample SAMN02144231, study PRJEB22623) | gut metagenome | biome: sheep rumen | host: Ovis aries | place: New Zealand
AAAATCCACGTGAAAAGAACCGTCCAAATCACGTGACACCGCCCGGGTGTTGAGGCAGGCAGTCGCGAAGAGTGAAATCAACACAAATCAACTGAAAGCAAGAAAGTAGGCATTCAGTCATCTTGGCTCGAAATGGAGGATGATGACTGCCCGGATGTTTTTGAGGGCAGTAGATTACAGCAAAATCACCTTATGTCTACTGCCAGTCAAAATCTCATATAAGAATGTCTTACCATCACCTATTATCAAAATCAATAAAGGTGACTGCTTTTAAGCCGTTTCTGTAAACTTTCAGCGGATTTATTTAAAGACGAGCTGGCATGACTGCCTATAGCATATGATTTTATCTTCATATGGCACTGCACATGCGTCTTATTTAGCAAGATCGACTGCCTGATTACTAGCGGGCAGCAGATTTAGCTAAAAAGGTACTGGCATGACTGCCATCAAAATAGTAAGCATCAGAAACCTGCTTCGAAGAACATATATATGTTCTTTATCATGTTGATTTGATTGGATTCGTCCCATGCAAAAAGCTGTCCTTCAGCCGCAATCTTGCGGTGGGGACAGCTTTTTTACAGATTATAATCTCGAGAAAAAATCTTCTAAATGTCATCTGTAATTAAAATACATTTATATTAGTAGAAAGTTGTCGGAAATTATGTGATAATCATACTATAAATGTCAGTTAAGAATGAAATAATCAAGGCAGCGCATGACAATCAAAAACCGGACGAGTCTCAGTTATTTTCGGGATAAAGCACTTTGATTTCTTGAGTCATAAACCTGACGGAAACCTCATCAATTAACGAAGAACAGCTCTCTCGTTTTCTTAAGGAGCAGCACGACCAGAATGGAAACGTAGGCAACCGCTTTAAGGAGCGGGAACGCGCTGATCTTGCCCTTCAGCTTGGCCGCCACGGAGCCGATGGAGAATAAAGTGAAGCCGAGCGCGATCCTGTAGTGAAGGCGCTTTTTGGCTTGGATGATTGCAAATGAAGTAATCCCCTGGACGATACCGACGACCACGGTGACAAACCCCATGAACACAGTAAATTTCTTCAATTTTTTCGGGTCAGAAAGACGTTCCATGAACTTGTCGGACAGCTCCAGCGGATTGAGCTTTCTTCTGCCGCTCATGTAAATAAAACCGGTGACGATGCTGAAGACACACAGGACGGCATAGAAGATGCCGCAAAGAAGGAGTGGGATGTTGTGATGTTTGAGATGGAATGATTTCAAGTTGTTTCTCCTTTCTAAATAAATGATATATACTGATGTGAAACGATGCATGAAGTGGTGCACTTAACTAGTTTATCTCAGCCAGAGTCGATCCGAATCCAGCACCCAGTCCCGTGAGCGAGACTTGATTGTCCTTTTTTTAGACGAGGACCATCAATCTATTATTATACTATAATACACTAAAATATCGTGTCAAATGTCCAGAAATGAAGAATTTGCCAGATATAATTGCCGGAAGTGGTCCAACTGAAGGAGGTCTCTTATGAAACGTTATAAGAAATGGATGGCAGCATTATTGACCGGAATCCTCGTGGTGACGGGAACCATGTCCCCTGCATTGGCGGCGGAGCTTCCGACCGAGGCAGAAGAACTCGTTTCCGCAGCAGAGCTTTCTGATGAGTTAGTAACTAATGCGGCTGCAATTCCCGATGTGTCTGAAATCGAAGAGGACGAAGTGGCAGCAGACATACCTGAAGATGACGCCGCCATCCCCACCGCCCCCGACCTCACCGCGGAGCAGCCGGATGAAGCGGACACCGTCTCCGCCACCCCCGCATTCCCGGTCAAGAGCATGACTTTGTCCAATGATACATTTTTGTACTTTGTCAGCGATGACCCCAGCTTCCGTCGCAGCTACTGGGATGAGAATGATGATTACCTAAACGATTCGGTGCAGTTGATCCTTCGAACAACGCTTGCAGCGAAGGAGTTTGACGATGTCTGGATTACCTACACCGAGACCAATCCGACGGGTGATTATGCGCACACGATCAATTTTGTCCTGGATGAGCAGCAGAAAGACCAGAATGGTCTGTGGACCCTGACCCTCCGCCTGTTTGATTATGATGACGAGATAAAGAACTGGGGAAATTATCGTCTCACAAGCGTGTTAGTGGAATATGACGGAAAAGAGTATGAATATAAGACAAATAGTGAGCTTACTCCTTTCCGTAATTGCCTGGACACATTCTACGTTAAAACGCTGCAGGAATTTCTGGATGTTCTCCCGGCGGGCACTGTAGCCAGTTTTTCCTATCTGAAGAACTATGACGGCGGTAGCATTTCGATTCCCGAAGGAATCACTGTCGGAGCGGGTACTATCTCAAAGTGCGCAACGCCGATCTATGTCAACGGCACGATTTACGGCAGCTTCGGTACGGATGGGCTGATGCAGCTTGTTTTCGGGTCAGGCGGAAAGGTGCTCCTCTATGATGACCTCATTCAGGAGCTTCCTGAAAGTACGGATGTATCTGTTTTCCTGAGACGCCTGGAACCGCATGACAAGAGTGAAAAGATACGGTTCTATCCGTTCGGATCAGCAAATGCATGTTATATATGGAACGGCACCGGCTGGCAGAGTGAGGGCGGTATTCCTGCGGGAGAAGAGATCACGCCGATCACGACAAAGATCTCGATCCCGAAGGACAGCAAGGAACACTGGTATTCATATAAAGCGACAAAGACTGGGGACTTTGCCTTCCGCCTGAGCTTCACATCCTATGTATATGAGACGTTCCTGCTGGAATCCTATCTGATGGACAACTACGGAAATATGACGAAGCTGTCTTCCCTCTATGAAGACGAGTACGGTGACTATTTCATTGACAGCGTTCATCTGGCCAAGGGGACTACGATATACATAAAGGCAAAGAATTCGGGCTGCACCGGGGCTTCGCTCAAAATAGAGTCCTATCAGGCTGAGAATGACTGGATTTCGACAGTGCTCGATTTTAATAATGCAAATGTCAGCGTCACTTATAGCAAGGATCACGCCTTCGTGACTGCTGAGATTCCGATTCTCAGTATGGACAAGTGGAATACAATTGATTCCTTCGATCTGAATTATACAGAGGAAGATTTTTCGGTGATCAGTTTTGACAAGCAGGAAGTAAGAGACGGAAAGCTGATTTTGTCGCAAAAAGAGGGGAAGATCGTGTCAGCCCTGATCCCGGAGACCAAAAAGTATGACAAAGGCCGCATTGATTACTGGTTTGAAGGACCGACAATTGATGATGAGGGCGAGCACCATGAGGTGAAATTTGAGGTCCCCGGAACGAATTATGTCATACCGGGGAAAGGACAGGTCAGAATTACAGATGCATTCACGGTCAATTTGACGACCCGCAAGTATGTAGCGGGCACGCTGACTGCCGACAAAGATAAGACACAGCCGGCACAGACCTCCTATTTCTATAAGGTTGTCATATCTCCCATCTATGAAGTAGGGGACGGTTGGCAGATTGAGCAGCCTAAGGACTATTGTTTCTACACTTCGGAAGATCGTGCCTACCTCCGCCTTTATACGGATACGAACAGAGAGGTAAGCGGTTCGGACGGATGCTTTGAACTCAGAGGAGGCACGTACTACCTGCAGGTGGCTAACAACAGTGAACAGCAGACTTCTGTCGGCTATCTGCTAAACGATTCCGTACCGACGGTGAGTGAGGTTAAGCTGGGGCTGACGACATTTGCATCCCAGCAGGCAGTTCCGCTCACAGTCAATTACACCAATGAGTTCAAGCTTGCCGAAGTCGTGATTGATCTTGAAAATGCAAATGGCGACGAGCTCGAGCTCGAACAATACAAGGTGACATCGGATAACGGCAAGACATTCAAATCCATTGTCTATCTTGACAGAGACGAGGATGTGACCGGTAAGAATTTCAAAATCATCAGAGTGGGTCTCAGGGATATCTATGGGAAGACGACCTGGATTTCCGCGGAAAATGTGTCGGCAACCTGGACGACGCGGAACCATCAGCTGGTGACAAGGGCTAACCGATTTAAGAATTCAGCGACAACCGAGCAGGCGGTAAACTTTATTGAGCTTGAGGGAGATATCAACATACCGCTCTTTGCCGTGGTCAACGTGTACGATGGCGTTAGCGTGGGTGACCCGGACACTTTGAAGGTATACGGAACGCTGAATACTCCGGTCCTGTCAGTCCTGGGATGGAACGACCCGGTCCAGTTGACCGTGGACGGGACAATTTATGCCGGAGGTGTCGACATTCAGAGATTTGTCCTTAAAGGGGAGAACAAAGGGCACATAGTCATAACCGGCGACATTAATACGGACCTCTTTGAAAATATTCTCAGCGCGAGAGATAATCCAACTGATGAGGAGGTCGACTCCTACATCAAGATGCTGAGGCAGGTGTTGACCGCCAGAAATGAGGGTGAAGGACTTCTCGTCGCTGTTGTCTGGAGCTACTACAAGTGGACGAACGGAGCATGGGTCTATGACTTTGCGGCATTTGAAGGTCTCAAAACAAGCTGCGGCATGCAGTTCGAGGATCAGACATTTGTATATGATGGCAAGTATCACAGCCTTGAGGTAAAGAACAAGTCGGACGCAGTCCGGGTCACATATGACAATAATAATCATAAGGAACCCGGCACCTATGTCGTGACTGCCCACTTCCGGGCTCCGAAGGGATACGATCAGGAGAGTTTCTATGATCTAACTGCTACCATGACAATTGTGAAGCCTGAGAAGTTCACTCTGAGCGAGACTGATGGGGTAAATATACCTACGCTCGACACTCTGCAGCTGGAGGCAAGGACGACGACGGGTGGAGAGCTTACCGCGTCAAGTCTTGTATGGAGCAGCTCGAACAAGGCTGTTGCGACTGTGAGCAGCACCGGCCTGGTTACAGGCAAGACCTACGGCACAGCGACGATCACGGCAAAGACATCGGACGGAACAATCAGCGCGTCGAGGAAGGTGAAGGTCGTATTCAATGACGTGACCCGGGCCAATTCTACTGCGACTGAGTTCACCGCAGTCTGCTGGCTCGCTGACCGCAAGATCAGTCTCGGGTATAACGGTGTGACTTACGGCCCGAAGAAGAATTGCACGCGCCGGGACTTCACGATATTCATGTACCGTGCAGCGGGAGCTCCGACTGTCACGAACGCAATGCTAACGGCGGTGAAATTCCCTGACACGCAGAGCTGCAGCGCGACAGCGAAGAAGGCTATCGCCTGGGCTGTGAATGCGGGCATCATAAAGGGTTATTCGGACGGTACGTTCAGGCCTGATGACAACATTACACGTGATTCCATGGCGATCATGTTCTATCGCGCGGCAGGCTCGCCGACAGTTACGCAGGCCCAGCTGAATGCGGTGACTTTTAAGGATATTTCAGGCTGTACCGCGAATGTCAAGAAGGCAATCGCCTGGGCAGTGAGTGCCGGTATCGTGAAGGGCTTTACGAAAGAGAGGTATGGCCCGCTGGAGAACAGTACGAGGCTGCAGGTGGCCATAATGTTGTACAGGTTCTATAAGTGATGATCCACAAAGGAGTTTATGATGGCACGAATAGATGAACTCAACTTTATCGAAATCGACGGCGTCACCTGCTGCAGGGGACACGCTTTCCCCTTCGGAGCCACGCTGTCGGGCAACGGAGGCATCAACTTCTCGATCAACTCTGTGGACGCTGAGGGCTGTGAGCTCGTCCTGTACCACCAGGGGGCGGAAGAGGCATTTGCCCACATCCCCGTGCCCGATGCATTCCGGACAGGCAGCAACTACTCGATCATGGTGTTCGGACAGAACCCGGAGGAGCTAGAGTACACCTGGAGATTCTTCGGCCAATACGCCCCGGAAAAAGGTCTGCGTTTCGACCCAAATGCTTCGCTGCTGGATCCGTACGCTAAACTGATCAGCGGTCACGAATTCTGGGGGCAGAAGAAGTCCGAGCGCAGGCAAATGCGCTGCAAGATCATTCTGGATGACTATGACTGGGAGGATGACACCCAGCTGGAGATCCCGATGGAGGATCTGGTTATCTATGAGCTCCACGTCCGCGGATACACGAAAGATCCCTCAAGCCCGTCCAGATATAAGGGTACGTACGCCGCTATTGTCGACATGATTCCCTATTTCAAGGAGCTTGGCATCAACTGTGTGGAACTCCTGCCTGTATTCGAATTCGATGAGATGGAGGAGACCCTCTATCTCGACGGGGACAAGCGGCTCAATTACTGGGGCTATTCCACGATCTCGTTCTTTGCGCCGAAATCGTCCTATGCCTATTCGGGAGCACACGGGATGGCAGCGGACGAGATGAAGAACATGATCAAGAAGCTGCACAAGAACGGAATCGAGGTGATCCTTGACGTCGTCTTCAACCACACGGCGGAGATGGGGGATGACGGTCCGGTCCTCAGCTATAAAGGCATCGACAACCGCACCTATTATCATTTGAACGAAAAGGGCGGCTACATGAATTACTCCGGCTGCGGCAACGCCGTGAACTGCAACAACGTCGTTGTTCGCCAGCATATCCTGGACTGCCTTCGCTACTGGGTGGTCGACTATCATGTGGATGGTTTCCGATTCGATGAAGCTCCGATTCTCTCGCGCGATAAAGACGGAAAGCCGATGCAGAGTCCGCCTCTCCTTGAAGCACTTGCCCACGACCCGGTCCTTTCCAAGACGAAGCTGATCGCGGAAGCGTGGGATGCCGCCGGGCTATATCAGGTCGGCTCCTTCCCGGCTCCGGATAAGTGGGCTGAGTGGAACGGGCATTTTCGGGACTGCGTCAGAAACTTTATCAGGAGTGACGCCTCGGCAGGGCCGGAGCTCATTAACCGCATTCAGGGCTCGCCCGATATGTATAAGAACAGAAAGGAGCCCTCGACAATCAATTTCGTGACCTGCCACGACGGCTTCACGCTTAACGATCTGGTGTCCTACAATGAGAAGCATAATGATGCCAATGGTGAGGCAGGCCGCGACGGCAACAGCCACAACAGCAGCTGGAACAGCGGAGTGGAAGGTGCTACAAATGACCCGGTCATCGAAGCTCTGCGAAACAGGCGGATCAAGAACGCGCTGGCGCTGCTTCTTCTGAGCCGTGGGACACCTATGCTGCTTGCCGGCGACGAGTTCAGGAATACGCAGCACGGCAATAACAACGCTTACTGTCAGGATAATCCGCTGTCCTGGATCAACTGGGAAAACAGGGAGCAATTTTCTGACGTTTATGAGTTCTGCAAACTTCTGATTGTTCTTCGCCGCGATCATCCTGTACTTCGCCGAAGAGAGTACTTCACAGACAGGAACAGCAGCGGCTATCCGGAACTGTCTTTCCACGGGGAGAAACCATGGTCGCTTGACATGTGGAATCCTTTCCTTGTATTTGGCTTTATGTACGCGGAGCCGAAAAAGGATTTCGGGACAGAAAGGGACTGCTTTATTTACTGCGGCGTTAACTCTCACTGGGAGGAGCATACGATGGAGCTTCCGATTCTGCCTGTCGATATGAAGTGGCATAAGATCGCATATACGGGGGACAATAAATATGAAATGCAGGCCCTGCAGGGCAGGCAGATCAGACTCATGTCCCGGAGCCTTATGGTATTAATAGGAATGTAAAACAAAAGGAGATTTACAAATGAAAAAATTTGCCGGGCAATGATAATCGCCGAGGCGGCGTACGCATTCTATCTGGTGACGAGGTCTAAAGTAAATACTAACTGAGCGAGACGGTCCTTCTTACAAGAGCATTCGAGAAAGAAGGACCGTACATATTTTGTGAAAAATAGCCAACTACAAAGTTCACAGTCGATGAATAGTGTGGTATTATATACAATATGATAAACAATTCAAGTTTTTCAAATGGCATCCGGGAGCCGCAGGCAGTCCGGATGCATTGACCCCAAAAGTTGGACCATACGGTTGGCAGGCGGTGGTCATTTTTTGATTGAGGAGAGAGGTTTAACATGAGTTCAATAGAGATTCAGAAGATAAGCATCGTTGATTTGGACACGGACGTGATCGTCAATGCGGCCAACTCGGGTCTTCTGGCAGGAGGCGGTGTCTGTGCGGCTATTTTTGAGGCAGCGGGATATGACAAGCTGACTAAAGCCTGCAACAAAATCGGCCACTGTAAGATCGGTTCCGCAGTCATTACCCCGGGCTTTGATCTGAAAGCCAAATATATCATTCACGCTGTCGGCCCGATATATTCGGACGGAAGACACGGTGAAGCTGAGGTGCTGTACAACGCCTATAAGAAATCGCTCGAGCTGGCTGTGATCAACGGCTGCAAGAGTATAGGTTTTCCGTTAATATCCGCGGGCATTTTCGGCTACCCGTTGGACGAGGCCTGGGAACTTGCCGTGCAGGCATGTCGTAATTTCATTAAGGCCAACCCTGATGTAGAGATTGATATAATATTTGCAGTGCTTAGTGACAGAATATATAAGATAGGCGAGTGGTATCTGAACAGGCCGGACGACTGATACGGAGGTGGATTTGAAAAGAATACTGAGAATTCTTCTGCCGGCCCTGCTGTTTGTCCTCGTCCTGCTCAGTTTCTTCAAAGTGAGAGGAGTGCTGCTCAGCCACGTTTTCGCGCCTGACGATCATACGGGTTATGCAAATGCGACCATCTCTCCTTCAGCTCCGCAAGGTTCCGGCGGAGACACGGCAGATTCCGCAAGTTCAGCCATCCCTCCGGCTGAATCCTCCGATTCGGTATTTCATCTGGAAGCTTCCGACAACGGCGCAATCGGAGGCGGCCAGACCGAAGATGGATTTGCTATTCCCGTATATAACGGGGACGAGTTTGTTCCAATCAACAATAACGTTCCGGATTTCACCGAGGAGGAGATCGGCACAGAAGAGTTTTACGAGTTCAGCGAACTGGATCAGCTCGGACGCGCGGGGTGTGCGTGGGGCTGCATCGGTCCTTCGATGCTGGCCACCGAGGAGCGCGGGTCAATCGGTATGATCAGACCCTCCGGGTGGCACACAGTGAAATATGATTTTGTTGACGGTCTGTATCTCTACAACCGGTGTCATCTGATTGCATTCTCTCTCTGCGGTGTCAATGCTGACGAGCGAAATCTGATTACCGGAACACGATATCTCAATATTGAGGGAATGCTGGGCATCGAGAACCGTGTGTACTGGTACGTGAAAGACACCGGGAATCATGTTTTATACAGAGTCACACCCAGATATATCGGCGACGATCTTCTTGCGGTCGGAGTGCAGATGGAGGCATACTCTGTTGAGGACCGGGGGGAGAGGCTGAGCCTCAACATGTTCTGCTTTAATGTTCAGCCGGGCGTTTTGATTGATTATAAGACAGGCGATAATCGGCTGGATCCGAATTATGAGACTTCAAGGAGCATATCGGCTGAGTCGGATCCCGAGATAAGTGTCAATGAAGTTGGGCAGTTCGCCAACGATGCCGGGCAGTGCGCCGACGATGCTGAGCAGGAAGTCGATGACGCTGGGCTGGGCGCCACTGAATCGGGTATACAGTCCGGAGAAAAAGACATTAATTCAAAAGAAAATGAACCCTATGTTCCGGACGAGAAGGTAACTTACATAATAAACACGAACAGCGGGCGGTTCCACCTTCCGGAGTGCCAGAGCGTGCAGGATATGAAGGAAAAGAACCGAAAAGAGTTTTTCGGCACGCGGGAAGAACTTGTGGATGCGGGGTATAAGCCCTGCGGGAGGTGCAATCCCTGACCCCCCTGAGTTCAAACATGTACATTCAGCTGCCGGTCATCAAGGCAGATTTTTGAAAGGAGATCAAAATGAGAGTAGACGCAATTAAGCACGACATCACAAAGCTTGAGAACTGCGTGGCCGTTGTCAATAGCACTAATTATTTCCTGTCGGACGGTGCGCCAAAGAGCGTTAATCATGCCATCCACGTGGCTGCCGGCCCGAGGCTTCACGAGGTCTGCAAGCGACTTGGAACCTGCAACACGGGTCAGGCAATCACCACGGATGCATTTGATATGAAGGCGGATTATATTATCCACACGGTCACACCGTCCTGGAGAGCCGATAAGTCTGAGAAGGCAAATGTCCTCCTCACCAAATGCTACACAAACTGCCTGAAAGCAGCTCTCGATAAGGGAGCACGCTCAATCGCTTTCCCGTCCCTCGGAACAGGTCACTGCCACTTCCCGCCGGAAATGGCTGCGGAGACTGCCGTAACAGCGGTGAAGGAGTTCCTTGATGAGAATCCGGGTTCATTTGATGCTATCACATGGAGTCTGTCTAGCCAGGAGATGGCGGATATATACAGAGCGGTGATCGCTCGAAAGCTCCCGGGCGCGTTCGTCGTTGACAAACCCGAGCAGGAAGCAGCTCCGGAGGATGTATCAATCGAGAAGCCGGAGCTTTCGGCTGATGATAAGATCGTGAAGTTCTGCCTCAAGTATTATCTTGTTCTGAAGCTTGTCGACAAGGATCAGATCCTGAAAGACTGGTGCCGCGATTACAACGCACAAGCAATTTCCGAGAGCCATTCAGCCCTCAAGGATATACTTCAGTTCCGCATGACCTCCGATGCTTACCGCGCAGGTATTATGACCGGAAAAGCACAGGAGATACTCGAAGATGAAGGGGTCGTGTATGAGAATCTTAAAACTCTGAACAACGATGATATGAGCAAATTAAATCCGGCTGTACTCAAGGCTGCGCTTGAGATCCAGTTCAAGGCTGATGAGGTCAATGAAGGCGTCCTGATCCGGGAGGGCGTTGCGAGCGGATTTGTTGTAAAACTTGTAAGAGCACTGTATAACATGCTCAGATAAATATGATTTGAAAGAGTGAAAGGGTTGTCGCATTAATGCGACAGCCCTTTTTTGCGTGGGGTTCATATAAGCATATTCAGCATTGCTCCCACCGGCAGAAGATAACCGATGAGCCTGAGACCCGGATACAGCATGGCCGGATCCCAGATGATGGGACAAAGGACAAGGTTCAATCCCAAAATGGTCATCATCCAGGAATGATAGGTCAGCCTGCTTCGGAAGAAAAGGGTGAATAAGGCTGCCCAGAGGGCGGCATATAATAGAAAGCCAAGCCAGATCAGTATCTGCATCGGAACGGCGATTCCGCGGAGGGGCTCCAAAATTCCGGAAAGTACAATGAAAATGATCCCCGGAATATTTATCTCCGCAAGATTGCTGATCAGTGAAAACGCAAATCGTTCAGACCGGCGCAGCCCTCGCATGATTCCGGTAATTCCCGCTCCGCTGCTTGGTGAATTTCCAAGCAGAAGAAGCATAAAAAGGATCAGTGCGCATATTCCGTGAATCGGATAAAGTTTTTGCGGATTCTGTCCGTCCTTATCCGATACTGTTTTTTCGCCTGTCTGGTAAGTCTCGAAAACTATTTTGAACAGTTCGCTCGTGCGATAATTTTCGTACAGCTCTGACATGTGAGAAAATGCTGAATCAGAGTCAGCAGGAAAGTGCTTTTCTGATTCTTTTTGGAGGAGTACCCTACTTGAAGATTGGTAATATGCGGCAAATATAGTCTCCCTTGCAACGGCCGCCTTCGAAGAATATGCGGATGTGACCACTGAGATGAGGGAGTTATTATCACCTCGTGCAAATTTCCGGTCAAAATCCTCTGAGAACAAAAATCCGGTGTCGGCTCTGCCGTCCTGCACATCTTGAATCAGAGCATCGGAAGAGGATACACGTATGAATCTCATGACGGAATCCATTTCATTCAGACTTTCGAGGATTTCATTTGCATAAACAGAGTCTTCGGGAATATAAAGCTCTATATCTTTATTTTCTTTGATCGCAGTGACGGTGGAGGCCAGTATAAAAGGTATGATGGAAGCAAGGAGAAAGATTCCCCACAAGGCCGGTCTCCTGAGCGATGCTTTCAGGGACAGATAGTACCAGATGAAAAGTCTTGTCATGATTTACTCCCTCCCCATCCGATGAAAAATATGAGCGCGCACACGCCGAGAGCAGTGCGCAGGCCGTGTCCCGTTGCAAGGCTGACAACGGAGCGCGTCCACCAGGTGAGCGGCAGGAAGCCCGAGATTTTCTGCAGGATCTCCGGAAGACAGGAGACAGGCAGGAATGCGCCGGAAAGGAGCACCATGGCAATAGAGAGTATGAGCCAGATCCCGCCGCCTGAGCGGTCACCTCTGCTGTAAGAGTAGAGCAAATGAAAGAATGCCGCCACGGACAGCATCACCGGAAGCAACCCAAGAAAGAACATTCCGGAGGGGGCGTACACAGGTATCGACATAGGTAACATGCTTACAACATGGATGCCTGCAAATAATAATACCGACGCAAGGATCCATACAACACTGCCCATGACAAATATTTTCGTGAGCGCAATCATCTTAGGTCGCATGCCATAAAGACGCAGTTTCTGTTCGACAATAAAATCCTGGGAAGTGTAGAAAAATCCAAAGTTCAGACAGAAAAGGAGGGGAAAGACAGCCAGCAGTCCGAGCTCGATCAAAATAGGAAAAGAAATCATAGATGTACTGTGAGGTTTAAAAAGACGATCTCTCAGCAGTACTGAATTTATAAAGTCCATAGTAACGGACTGATTCATTTCATTAAAACTTTCCCCTGTGTCCCGGTCAGCCCAGGTATCGTTAACCGCGTATATGGCCGCTTCACCCGTGTCGATCAGAATCACACCATCGCGCAATATTTCTTTGAACAAATCTGATTCGAGAAGTGAATGTTCAGATGAAATGACCCGTGCGGGAGTATTTGTACCGTACACGAGATCTGAGTAAAAATGAGGCGGCAGAACGACGATGGACTCTAATTCGCGGTTCTCCAACATTTGCACGGCAGTATCCTCATCGGGAACAGTGATAATTTCGCATACCGATGTGAAGCTTTCCATAGATTCCAGCATATTGATCGCGATGTTCAGGGATTTGCTCTCGTCAGAGACGACGACTCCGACTTTTACAGGTTCGAGCAGCCCGGAATGATAAAGCAGGAGCCCAGCTCCTGCAATACCACCCAGAATAAGCCCGATGCTGCACGTAATGCTGAAGAGCATGTGGCCGATGCATCTGAAAGCCTTCTTGTATTCGATTATAAGGAAAGCAAAATATCGGGATATCATGCCGGGTTCACCTTATGTGATTAAAACATGTATTTGTAGACAATTTCCATGGTAAGCTTCTCAATGTCTTCTTCGGTAGCTGTATTGAGAAGCAGCTCTGTGCCGACTGCCGCATCCCTGTTAATGGCGGGCGATGTGGTGATGCTGTACTCAAAATTGCAATCAATAGTTTCGCCTGAAATTGCTAAAGAGTCGATCGTAAATGTAATATCATCACCGCTTGTATCAAGGCGGCCGGTTATAGCAGATCCTTCCGATCCTCTTACAGAATAATCACCGCTCCTCGAATCATATGAATATGAGCCGAGTTTCATACCATCAGCTATCAGATCGACGGTTTCCTCGCTGCCGTTTGTCGTTCCTTCAAGTGAAACAGTTGCGTCCTGCGTAATAAAATCGACATTTTCAAACGGATAGTTTCCGCCCTTGACAACCATCTCGAAGGATGTTTCTCCATCTTCTGATATAACCAGATCAACAATGCGCTTGTTTGCTATGTAGACTTCGACATCGCAGGAGCCATCGAGTTCTTCGAGTGCCTCGGCTAAATCCTCGAAGGCATCCACCGGATTTGAGTCGGCCTGATCAAGAAGACTCATATATCCGCTTCCGAGAGTGTCCTCCATATAGTCCGTGTAAAGATTCGAATATGAGCGGATCCATTTTGCCAGTGTATCGCTCGTGACGGTAGTCTTGAAGCCTCCGGCATTGACGGTCTTGTTCTTGTATGTGCAGCTCTTTTTATCGGCTTTCTGCCATTCAAGTTCATTGATGTTTTTGCGTGTCTCGAGAAGGAGGCTGCCGAGGAATTCTGCTGAGTTGTTGCTCTGCTCCCACGAATCCGACAGTACGTCGTTTATTTCTGCAAACGTAATCCCATCCATACTATCCTCAAGCGATTTTAAATAACCGGTAGGAATCTGCGTATAGTCATAAACAAGTTTGGAAGATAAGACCGAAGGCATAAATAAATTGATTCTTGAATCATCCATGTAGAGACCAAAATCAAATGAATATTCACCGAAGGTCACGCTGCCCTTGCCGGATATCTGCTTAGCGTCGAGGTCGGTACCGAACTCGCTGTTAATGTAAAACGTCTCACCGTCAGCCCGTAAGCTGCCATTTACATTTGCGCCGAATTTTTTTTCTTTGGCCAGCTTTGTTGCTTTACCGGCAGCAGTCGCGAACTGGTTCCCGGACAGAGTATTCGCTGCTGCCATAAGGATCCTGTCGCCCGGCTTGCTGAAATAATTGAGAAAGACGTAGATTCCGATACCGAGCAGGAGACCGACCGTGATGACCCCAATCAGTATTTTTGGCAGAGGATTGGATTTTTTCTTCTTCGGCTCCATACCTGCATAAGGACTGTTTGGTCCATAGAACATGTCGTCGTTTGGTACATTGTACTGGTTTTCCATTTTTCTTACCCCCATAATGTTTGAATCGGCACAATTGCCATAAAGCTACGATATGATTCCATTTTCAATCTTGAGAATACGGCTGCTGTCGCTCATTTCGGCATCGTCGTGCGTCGCTGCGATCAGAATGCCTCCCGCTTCCCGGTATTCCTTCATCCAACGCCGTATTTCTTTTCTGAAGTAGTAATCCAGGGCTGATGTAGGTTCATCCATGACAACGATCGGAGGCCATTTGACAAGACAGCATGCAATGCTGACTCTCCGCTTCATACCGCCGGAGAGACGATTGACAGGAGTCTTTAAGATATCCTCAAGGTCGAACATACTGATGAGTTTTTCGTCAGGCCGCCCCAGCCTGCCGCTCCATAGACTGATGTTATCCTGAACAGAGAGTTCCCCTAACAGCGGGTTTTCCTGGGGCAGATAACCGCAATACCTGGAAAAAGCTGCCCGATTTCCCAGAACACTTGTCTTAAAGTAAGTGACTTTTCCGTCGTCAGGCCTCAGCAGGCCTGTCAGGATCTGAAGAAGTGTACTTTTGCCGGATCCGTTCCTTCCGATGATGGCGATTTGTTCCCCTTTCTCAGCATCAAAAGAAATATCCCGCAGGACATCTTTTCGACCAAACCTTTTTTTGATTCCCCGAATTTCAACAGCTGCCATAGAAACCTCTTGTCCAAATGATACAAAAAAATCCTCATTTCTATGTTAATAATTATTCAATTTTCTGTCAATATGAGCGAGGAATATTGATTTACAGTTTTGTGTTTTGTGTGCGGGAAATTAGTTTGAACTATGTCAGAGAAAATGCTATGCTTAACATGACTTTTGTTATCCTGTGGAGGAACAACATGAGATTGTTTATTGCGATACAGTTTTCAGATGATATAAAGAAGGGCTTGATTTCCGTTATGCATGATCTTAAAAAGAAGAATGTGGGCGGCAGCTACAGCCCGGCTGACAACCTGCACCTGACTCTTGCTTTCATCGGCGAGACCCAGAATGTTGAGGGGGTGAAGAGGGCGATGGAGGCGACGACATTTTCACCTTTCATGCTGTCCCTCACGGATCTTGGGAACTTCGGTGATATTCTGTGGGTCGGTGCCAAGGGTGGACAGAAGCTTAAGGCTTACGTGAAAGCCCTCGACGGACAGCTTGACGCTGCCGGCATAAAGTATGATAAAAAGAAGTTCGAGCCGCACATCACCCTCGTGAGGAGGGCATCGAACGCCAGACCGCAGGGAATCACGGTTCCGAAAAAGGATATGATGGTCAAGAAGATATCACT
>ODAI011785018.1_pt1 | contig 15838 bp, 16 predicted proteins | sample 1539321 | NCBI WGS metagenome assembly ODAI01 (sample SAMN02144231, study PRJEB22623) | gut metagenome | biome: sheep rumen | host: Ovis aries | place: New Zealand
CATCACCGTTCCAGAATTCTGTTTCTACAAGCGGACCATCAAACTCCTGGAAACCAAGAGAACAAAGCTTGTCTTTTACAGATTCAAGGAACTGAACGTATGGATTTGTACGGCCAGGAATAATACGTGCAGGTGGAATTGCAATGTTGTAACCACGGAAGGTTCCGTTTTTCCAGTCTCCGCTTGCAAGCATTTTTGGAGTGATTTCTCCAATTTCGTTACCGGTAACACCTGCACTCTTAAGAGCATCGCGAACAGCTTCAAAACCGCTCTGCAGCTTGTAGAATACAGTCTCGCGTTCAATCATCTTAAAAGGAGAATCTGCGGCACCGCGCTTTTTAGCAAGACATTCCATAGCAGAAGCTTCGGCAGCTGACAAATCATCTTTATTAAGAAGACCACCTTCAGCAGCAATAGCTTTTTTTACAAGCTCCATAGTTGCCTTAATGCGCTCTGGAAGAGCAGCACCGGTGTATTCAACCTTCTTTTCTGCATTCATTTTAAGAACGCCGTCTTTTACAAGAGGACCAAAGGCAGAACCAACATCCTTCTGCTCAAGACCAATTCCTGCTGCAATTTCCGGCATAGTGTGAGCACCCTTATCTTTAAGGAAGTTCACCATGCGTTCTTCTACAGTGCCAGTTTTTGCAAGGGCACGCCCCATGTCTGTAATCTCAAAAAATGTATGTGGAGTACGGCGAATTTCTTTTAAGAGAGATTTTCCAGAAAGCCAGGAAAAAGCCTGATTTGCATGACCTTCCTTGTATTCCAATTCCTTCTGAAGTTTTTCTGAAGTGAGTTCATCCTTGTCTGAATATTTTAATAAAACCTTAATTTCAAGTGGATGAAGATTTTTAATGATGTTTTTTACGTCCATTTTTGTTTTCCCTTATAGATTGTCGGATCAAGTCCGACAATGACACGGCTGTCATTCCGCTGACACAGCTGTCATTCCGCTGACACGTATGTCATTCCCGTGCTTGTCACGGGAATCTATCAAAAAAAATAACCGACAGATTAATGTCTGCCGGTTATTTTACAATATTTTACATAAAAATTGAATAGGTTTAGCGCTCTAATTTTATATAAGCTGACCACTGAGCCTTGCGCTGTCCGCGGTCATCTTTCCAATATTTCTGAGACTCAGGTTTAAGATAGCGGTAATTTCTATATTTCTTTTCTTTAAGAAAGTCCTGAACACAGGCAATTACAGTGTTCATAGCTTCACCGCGGTCATAAGCAACATAAAGAGTATCATAATAGATACGAATTTCATCATACATTGGCATGTATTCAATTTTTACAGATGCGTGTTTATCTGTACAATGCTGATCTTCTGGAATAATAACTTCCATAGAAACCTTTTCTTCTTCATAAGTCAGGTCGTCCTCTACTGGAGCGGCTGAAAGCATTGTGGCAAATACAAAAAAACATGAAAGAATTGTAAATATTTTTTTCATCTTCTAACTCCTATATTTATAGCAAATTACTGCTAGTAGATTTCATATTCTATTATTTTACCGCATTCTAGAAAAAAATCAAGATTAATAACATATCTTCCTGAATCTATTCCAATTTGAGGTAAATTTCGTATTAAAACCTTTCCTGTTATTGCCTTTGGTTTGTTTTTAATCAGATTTCGATAATAAGCACGGATTGCGTTTTTTAAGGCATCGTTGGCGGCTAGCTTTAAACCTTCAAAACCAAGAGTTACACTGCCATATCCCCTTCCCTGCACTATTGGATTTTGAATAGAGCTCCAGAGGTTATAGTTTTGAATTTGAGCTTCATTCCGGCGGTAGCTGCACCAGCAGTTCAGACGACCTTCGCTAATCCAAGGGGAAGAATATTCGATTCCTCTTTTTATGTATTCTGGGGAAACAATTTCCTTTACTTCTACAATTTCTTCTACATTTCTCTGTTTGTCTGAGGGAGTATAATAAAATTCCCATCCATAAACCATACCGCCAATTATATAAGGCGCAATTTCCTTTAAGCTTTTTACCGGATAATCAAACTGTTCAGATAAGCCGCCCTTTCTAGAAGAGTCTGTTTCCTGCTCTTCCGAACTTTCATCTGCCTCTGCCATAAGCATAGGATAAGCATCCAGCTCTGCCCACAATGGAATTCGAATATTCTGCACAACAGAAGGGCTTTGTGCATAAACAAGAGCTGCAAAAATCATTATAAAAAAGGATGATAAAAAAAGCTTTAGCGTTTGTAGGTGTTTTTCCATATTTTTAAAGGGTGAATTCCCATTCTGATTATAAAATACAGCCAGGCAGACAAAAAACCGAAAAGATGAGTAAGATGAGCTATGTTATCGGATGCAAAAAATTGGCTTCCTAATTCAATTAAGGCATAAATGGCCACCAGAATTGGAGCGGGAACCGGTATTAATCCCCAGATATAAATAATTGAACGGGGAAAGAAAACCGCATAGGCAAAAAGCACCGCGTAAACAGCTCCACTTGCCCCCAGTAAAAAGATTCTGTACTGACCTGTAAATTTATAAACCAGATAAGAAAAAAGTCCGTCTAAAACACCACAAATAATATAAAAAAGAAGAAACTCTTTAGAACCTATGGCTCTTTCCAGGGCAAGACCAAAAATCAGAAGTCCCAGCATATTAAAGAAAAGATGATTAAAATTGTGATGAACAAACATGTAAGTAAAAAACTGCCAGTAATAATGTCCCTGGTCCACCATTAAGACGTTTAAGGAAGCGTAATACTGAAGTCTGTAATAAAGCTCTGGCATAAGGAACTGCAGACAGAAAAAGGCTGCATTTATGAGGATTAAGAAAAGTGTGGTTCTTTTAAAACTGTAGTTAAAAGGACGGCGGAAAAAAAGTTTACTTTTTTGGTACAAAATAGGTCACCCTGTTGCGGCCATTACTTTTTGACATGTATAAGCCCTGATCAGCCTGATTAACAAGCTCACTTGGAGAATTTACAAGATTTGTAGCCGCATCGAATACGGAAACTCCCACCGAAATTGTAACATGCAGATGCTGATTATTAAAAACAAAGTCGTGTTCATCTATGGCGGCACGAATTCTTTCTGCCACCAGCATAGCCTCTTCCATTCCGGTATTTACCAGCATTACAGTAAACTCTTCTCCACCATAGCGGCTGGCTACATCTGATTCACGAAGACTCTTTTTTATAAGATCAGCTACCCCAATAAGAACAAAGTCTCCACATTCATGCCCGTATGTATCATTAAACTTTTTGAAAAAGTCTATGTCGAACATAAGGACTGCCAGCTTTTGTTCCTGCAAAAAGGCTGTATCTATTGCATCAGAAAGCAGATTAAAGAAATAGTATTTTAGCTTCAGCTTTGTCATCATATCTGTAGAAGAGGTTTCTACAAGAGCGGCATTATTAATTGCAACAGACGCAAGAGAAGCTATTGTCATCATCTGAGAGCGTTCATATTCGGTATAGGAAATATCATCTTCTATAGCAATTCTTTCCTGTAAAAGCAGAATACCGTTTAAGTGATTCTTTTGAATAAGAGGAACTATAAGGGTTGGATTATAATTATTAAGTATTGTAAATGATGGACTATGTGGAACTGCTTCTTTTAGCTCATCATAAGACATAGCAGAACGAAGCTCTAAAAGCTTATCTATTATTGGATCTGCAACCGGAAGGGCAATAATTTCGTTTGTACGACTGCGTTCTGTTTCAAGAATAAAACAATCATCTTTGATAAGGTTTCTTACAAAAATTTCGGCTCCAAGAACATGCATCTGAGCCATACAGATATAAACTATGGATTCAAGAAGGTTGTTAAAATCGAGATTCTGACAAAATGATTTAGCGATATCAAGCATCTGCTCTAAATCATAAATTTTTTTCTCGTATTCAAGAGTCTGAGCTAGCGTTTCTTGATTTTCGTGTTTATTTTTATTTTTCGAACCCTTCAGCCTACTCATGCTTTATATCACCATTAGTATTAATAATAACATAGTTTTTCATTATTTCAAAAAAAATATTCCAATTTTGATACTGAGCTTCCAAAATATTTGTCTGTTCCCTGTTTCTAGACGACATCATTAATACTTTTAAGTTAGAAATAAGCTCGCTTGAAGGTTTTTTAGCATCCTCTAAAAGCTCTCCAAGCTCGCGCCCCAGATTGTGAATTATAGTAACCTGACTTTGTAAAAGACTATGAGCCTCTTCATTTATAAGCTGAACACTTTGTTCAAGACGATTGTAAAAATCGCGGTCGCGACGACTGTCGTTTATATAGCCCTGAAGCACCGAGATACTGTTTTTTTGTCCGTTTGCAAAGCTTGCTTCAAAGGCCTGTACTTCATCTGAAGCATTAGAAATGGCAAAAACCATAGAAGAAAAGCTTGTTTTATATTCCGGATTATTAAAAAAGCCTTCGATAGAAATGTCATTTAAGAGGTTTTTCACTCCATCTGTTACATAAACTGCAAGGAAAGTTTTTAGCACTTGTAATGGAAGAATCCACTTAAAAGCCAAAGAAGTTTCTTTTTGCAAGGTAGAATTAAAGGTTTGATTATAAGGACCAACATCCTGGAGAGGAATATTAGGAAAGAGAAGATTTAACTCCTCTGTAATTGTTTCGTTTTGAATTTCTGTTTTTATGCGCTGTTCTTCTGCATCGTAGCGGGACTGGAACATATTTGCAAATTCCTGTCTTGGAGAACCGGAAGGCTTGGCAGTCTGTGGTTCATAAGCTAAATCTTCATGACAATATTTTAGAAGAGTCTTCAGTTTTTCTACAGTAAGAACATGATTAATTATGTAATTTATTTTTTTTATATTTCCCAGATATCCATTTCTTTCTTCATCAGAAAGCTCGTTTCCTTTTCTTAGCTGAGCAACAGCGAGAACTGCAGAAGCAAGTGCGGAATCGATTTTAAAAGAGCCCATTTGATAGCAAAGGTCTTCCAAGAGATTTGTGGTTTTACTTATTTGAACCTCGGCATAGCTTGGCCGATAGGCAAAATCTGCAGGAATAAAGGCTGAATCGAAAAGCTGCATAAAGGGCAGAAAATTGTAGTGACAGAATTCTACAAACTGACGCAAATTCAAGATATCTGCGTCCATCTTTCTAAAGGATTCAGAATTAAGCTCTTTAAGAACCTTTTCCAGCTGCGTTCTTTGACGAATAAAAATTCTGTCCTGATGCTGCATTTCTGCTTCAATTTCAGCTTTTCTATTTTCATAAGAAAGATTTTCTATAATATCCTGACTTTCTGGACTATAACCTGTAAGAATGAGCTGGGCTTCAAAGCGGTGCTGACGAGGGATGTCTGCGGTGCTTAAAGTATAAGCAAAAAGATTGTCTAAAGGACGGGCATTTTTATAAAGAGAAAAAATTGCTTCACCAAAATTTGGCAGCAGAATTCCATTTTTACAAATGGCAGGATTAAATTCTTTTATAACAGCATCTAACTTTCTTAGCTGCTGTTTTTTTTGCACTTCTGGAGAGGAACGTCTAAATATTGATTCAAAAATACTTGAAATGGTCTGAAAAAAGCTCATCTTTATTTTTAATGTCCACTATTATAGCAGATAATATGGAAATCTGCAAAAAAAATCAGATGGATTCTGCGTAGGTTACGCGCTTTTCAAATTTGAAGGCATCGAGAAATTTTTTTGCACGCTCAGTTTTTGGATTTGTAAAAAAGTCATCCGGATGGGCTTCTTCAACAATCACTCCTTCGTCTATAAAAACTATGCGGTCTGCAACGGCACGGGCGAATTCCAGCTGATGAGTGACAATCAGCATAGTTCGGCCTTCCTTTGCAAGAGCCATCATTACATCCAAAACCTCGCGTACCATTTCCGGGTCAAGAGCAGCTGTTACTTCATCAAACAAAAGAATTTCGGGATTCATGCAAAGAGCGCGGACAATGGCGACGCGCTGCTTTTGTCCACCAGAAAGCTGACGTGGATAGGCATCTTTTTTTTCGAGCAGACCGACACGAGCCAAAAGCTTTTCTGCCTGGGCAGTTACTTCTGCCTTATCTCTTTTTTGAGCTTTAAGCGGTCCCAGAAGGATATTTTTTAAGACAGTTAAATTTGGAAAAAGGTCATAGCTTTGGAATACCATACCAATTTTCTGTCTTATAAGATGCATATCGTTTTTTCGGTTGGAAATTACTTCGCCATCCAAAAGAATTTCGCCTCCCTGAATAGATTCCAGCCCGTTTATACAGCGAAGCAAAGTTGACTTTCCACAACCAGAAGGCCCAAGAATTACAACAACTTCGCCCTTTGTTACATTCAGCGAAACACCTTTTAAAATGCCGCCCGCTTCTTTATAAGACTTTACTAGATTCTTTATTTCCAAAAGTGCCATATCAGCTTCGCTCCCTTTTTTCAATTTTATCTGCCGCAAGCGAAAGCGGCCAGCACACTATAAAATACATAAAAAAGATTACCCCATACACTGCAATTGAAGCTGTAGGTATTGTAAGCCGGTTTGCTTCAATAATCTGCTGCCCAATTTTTACAACCTCTATTACGCCGACAAAAACAACAAGCGATGTGGTTTTAATCATTCTGGTAATAAGATTCATACTTAAGGGCACGAGGCGCTTAATTGTTTGTGGAATTATGATGTAGAAAAAAATTTGTTTTTCGGTCAAACCTAAGGCGCGGCCACTTTCGTACTGATGGCGGGGAATGGATTGTAAGGCTCCACGTACCAAATCACCCATTTCTGCTACCCCCCAAAGGGTAAAAACTATGATAGAGGCAGCTTCCCCGGAAATGGAAATGCCAAAAGCATGAGTTATGCCAAAATATGCCAGAAAAAGTAAAACCATTTGAGGCATAATCCTCATAAATTCAAGATAAATATTGCAAAGAATTTTTACTGCCTTATTTTTTACATTCATTAAAATGCCGAACAAAAATCCAATAAAAATAGAAAGGATTACAGAAACTGCCGCAATCCAGATTGTAACTCCAAGACCGCCTAAAAGCCTTACGAAGTTTTTTCCCTTAAAAAGTACACTAAAGGCGGTTGTAAAGGCACTAAGAATTTCCGAATTGTCCATAACGCAACCTCTTTTCTATAAAGTGAGCCGCAATTGAAATTGGCAGCAGGATTATAAAATAGGCAATTACCAGAAGCAAAAGAGATTCTTCTGTCTTGTAGTAAAGGCCAATCAAATCTTTTGCAACATACATTAAATCTGCAAGTGCAACGGCACTAAAAACCGAAGTTTCTTTTAAAAGGAAAATAATATTTGCAACAAGTCCCGGAACAGACACAGCAGCTGCCTGTGGAAGAACTACGTATCTTACCAGCTGAAGTCTGTTCAAACCAACACACATTCCACTTTCAAGCTGGGCACGACCTACAGTTTCCAAAGAGCTGCGGAAGGTTTCTGCCATATAAGAACCGCCCAAAAAGCTTAGGCCAATAATGCCACACTGCTCGCCCGAAAGCTTTACGCCCATTTTTGGAAGGGCAAAGTAAAGAAAGAAAAGCTGAATGAGAAGCGGAGTGTTGCGGGAAATTTCAGTATAAATACGAACTATAAAATTTATAAGAGGGATTTTCCAATACCTAACAATGGCACAGAAAATCCCTATAACAAAGGAAAGAATTATACCAATGAAGCCAATTCTTAAAGTAAGGATTGTTGCTTCAAGGTATAATGGAATGACTTCTTTTATAAAATTAATATCCATGTGTTTACAAGAGCTGGGACTTAAACCCAAATTGCCGTGTTCAAGCACGGAGCACGGCAATTACATTTTTTTACAGTTTTGTCTATTCTACAGTTTTCCGCCTTCTACAACAAGACTGTCTGCATCAGAATCTGCACCGTAAACACTGCGCAAGGTTGCTTCGTAATCAGCATGGAAGAAGTTTTCCTTACCAAGCTCCACAATTTCTTTATTCAGCCAGTCTAGCAGGCTTTTGTTACCCTTCTGAACTGCGCCGGCAATGGAATCGAGGCTTCCAATTGAATCTGCACCAGCACCTACTGCAAAGCTAGGATTTTCAATAGCCCAGGCAAGAACTTCTGTATTATCTGTAGAAAGGCCATCTCCACGACCATCCAAAAGTGCATTGTAGGCTTCAGAATACTGGTCAAACTTCAAAAGCTTAATTTCAGGATAGTTCTTAGAAAAATAGCTTTCTGCAGTTGTTCCCTTTGCAATAATTAAGGTTTTACCATTAAGCTGAGCAGGATCTGTTATAAGAGCTGCTTTTGGAGAAACAATACCAAGGGCAACCTTCATGTATGGAAGGGCAAAATCTACCTTTTCTGCACGTTCAGGAGTAACTGTAAAGTTTGCAAGTACAAGGTCAACCTTACCAGTCGTCAAAACTTCAACACGAGATGCAGCCTCAACAGGAACATATTTTACTTTTACTCCCAAATCTTTTGCGATACGGTTTCCAAAGTAAACATCATAACCCTGATAGATTCCGTTTTCATCTACATAACCAAATGGCTTTTTATCACTAAAAACAGCAATCTTAATTGTCTTGCTCTTTTTAATTTCTTCTACGGTTCTACCATTTTTACCTTTTGCAGAAAGTGGTGCCAGAGCAGTCAAAAATAAAGCACCAGCCAAAATTGTTTTAATTGTTTTGTTCATATAATACCTCTAAAATTTTAAATTATGATGGGAAAAAACTTTCCCAAAGGAGCTGACTAGTTATATGTGGTGGTTTCGACAAGCTCAACCACCGCATTATTTATACGGCTGCAAATCCATTTTCCAAATCTGCAATAATATCGTCAATATGTTCTGTACCAATTGAAAGACGAATTGTATTCTGGCCGATTCCCTGGTCAGCAAGCTCTTCATCATTAAGCTGGCTGTGAGTTGTTGAAGCCGGATGAATTACAAGAGACTTTACATCTGCAACGTTTGCAAGCAGACTGAAAATCTTAAGATTATCTATAAACTTCCATGCTTCTTCGCGTCCACCTTTGATATTAAAGGTAAAAATTGAAGCTCCGCCATTTGGAAAATATTTCTGATACAGCTTATGATCCGGGTGATCGGCCAAAGAAGGATGATTTACCTTTTCTACCTTTGGATGCTTACTCAGGAATTCTACCACCTTTTTTGTATTTTCTGCATGACGGTCAAGGCGCAGGCTCAAGGTTTCAACCCCCTGAAGCAAGAGGAAGGCGTTGAAAGGACTGATTGTTGCACCAGTGTCGCGCAAAAGAATTGCACGGATATATGTTACAAAGGCAGCAGGTCCTACAGCATCTGCAAAGCTTACGCCATGATAGCTTGGGTTAGGGGCTGCAATCTGAGGATAATTACCGCTCTTCTTCCAGTCAAACTTTCCGCTTTCTACAATAATACCGCCAAGAGTTGTTCCATGGCCACCAAGGAACTTTGTAGCTGAATGAACAACGATATCTGCTCCGTGCTCAAATGGACGGATAAGATATGGTGTACCAAAGGTGTTATCTACGACTACAGGAAGTCCGTGCTTGTGGGCAATTTCTGCAATGGCATCGAGGTCTGGAATGTCGCTGTTTGGGTTTCCCAAAGTTTCCAGGTAAATTGCGCGTGTATTTTCTTTAATTGCGCCCTCAAGCTCTTTTAAGTTATGAGCATCTACGAAGCTTGTGCTAATTCCATACTGTGGAAGTGTGTGGGCAAGAAGATTGTAGCTTCCGCCGTAAATTGTCTTCTGAGCAACAATGTGGCCGCCGTTTGCAGCAAGGGCTTCGATTGTGTATGTAATTGCGGCAGCACCGGAAGCAAGTGCAAGTGCTGCAGAACCACCTTCAAGAGCTGCAACACGCTTTTCAAGAACATCCTGGGTAGAGTTTGTAAGACGGCCGTAAATGTTTCCGGCATCGGCCAAACCAAAGCGGTCTGCGGCATGCTTTGAATTGTGGAAGACATAAGAGGTTGTCTGATAGATTGGTACTGCACGTGCATCTGTTGCTGGATCTGCATTTTCCTGTCCAACGTGTAACTGTAATGTTTCGAATTTATAATTTGCCATAATAATACTCCTTATTTTAGTGCTGCTTATTTTTGCAGCGTATTTTTTCTTTACCGTGCCCCGCACGTCTTAAAATTGATATTTGGTTTACTTACAGATAGAACAACAGGAAGACATGACTCCGTTTCTAAAGTTTTCGCGAACAATTTTTTCAAAATAAAATTTCATTTTATACCTCCTGTTTTTATTTAGCTTTTCTCTTCTTTTTATATGTACCTACTAACTTACTAGGTATTTATGTTATATATCTATTTTCCTACTATGTCAATAGGTATTTAATTTTTTCTAACAATTATAGGAAAAATTTATAGAAAAAGTGAATTCAATATTAGCCGGATAAAAATTGGAAAAAGGACTTTTTAAGTCTGGGGATAATCAGAGGGGAAGTCTAAAAAGTATATGTAAGGGGATGTCCAATAAGATCTGGAACTGCGGTCATTTCGACAAGCTCAACCACCGCATTATTTACTTATTGGACATCCCCCTGTTGCATTACAAGTAAATTACAAGATTCTCCTTCTACTGGACAAGTGATTGGCAAAGCTTCTACGCCAAGCTCTTTAGCGATTGCTTCTGCCAGCTTCTTTGTATTACCGGTTTTTGTATAAAATCTTACTGCGTAAGTCATAATTTTCCTCCATCACAATTTTACTGAAATAAACTAGAGAAGAGCCTTAATGCATTCTTCAACCTTTTTCATATCAGCAGTTGGTTCGAATCTTGCAACAACATTTCCTTCGCGGTCAACAAGGAATTTAGTAAAATTCCACTTAATGTCTGGCTTTTTTGCCCAATCAGGATCTGCCGCATTGAACATATTTTCAAGAACAGCCTTTAATTCATGATTATCAAAGCCTTCAAAGCCCTTTTGCGACTTCAAATATGTGTAAAGTGGAAGCTCGTTTGCACCATTTACATCAGATTTTTTCATCTGAGGGAAGGTTGTGTTAAAGTGCATAGTGCAGAACTCGTGAATTTCTTCATCACTTCCTGGAGCCTGACCACCAAACTGATTGCAAGGAATGTCCAGAATTTCCAATCCTTTTTCGTGATAATCCTTGTAAAGCTGTTCAATTGGAGCATACTGTGGTGTAAAGCCACAACCAGTAGCAGTGTTTACAATAAGAATTACCTTTCCCTTGAACTCAGAAAGACTAAGCTTTTCACCCTTTCCTGTAGTTACTTCATAATCATAAATCATATAAAAACTCCTTATATTAGCTTTGTTTTGTACTTTTTTGTTTAGTTCAATTATATTTTACACAATTTAGTATGACATAATAGCTTTTTCCCGTCAAGTGTTTTTTACAAATTTTTATTTCTCACTATATTAAAAAGCGTATTTAATTGCGGAGGCTTGAATGGAAGAGTTTTTTAAGGACATTGGTAATATTAATCTGCTTACACAGGAAGAAGAAATTGCTTTGGCAAAGCGGATTAAAAAAGGAGGGGCTGACGGTAAAGCCGCTTTAGATAAAATGGTAGTTTCCAATTTAAGACTAGTTATCTCTATTGCCAATGATTACGCAAAAAACGGAGAAAAATATTGCATTTCCCTTTCGGATTTAATTCAGGAAGGAAGTATTGGCTTAATGCACGCGGCAGAAAAATTTGAATGGAATAAGGGTTTTAAATTTTCAACCTACGCTTCCTGGTGGATTCGGCAGTCTATTACCCGCTTTCTGGAGGATAAGGGCAATGTAATTCGACTTCCTGTTCACAGACAGCAGCAAATAAACAATTACAAGCAGGTTCATGCTCTTCTGGAACAAAAGCTGGGACGAATTCCAAGTGACAGCGAAATGTCTGCTTCCATGGGGATCTCGGAGGAACAGGTTAAAAAAATAAGAAATGCAGGCTTGAAGATGCTTTATCTTGAGGATTCGGCTGGAAGCAGTGATATGGAAAATACTGTTGGTGATTTTGTCAGCGAGACAAAATATGAAAATGCAGAAAACCTTACCTGCAACAAGCTTATTAATCGTCAGCTCCAGGAGGATATGAATAACTTCCTTACAAAAAAGGAGCAGCAGGTTATTCGGCTGCGCTTTGGTTTTGAGGACGGTTCTATGCAAACGCTGGAAGAGGTAGGTCACCTGTTTGGAGTGACCCGCGAACGGGTAAGGCAGATTGAAAGCAAGGCTATCTTAAAATTGAGGGCGGTGTATAAAAAGAGGGGGATTGAGTTCGCGGACTGCATTGCGGAAGGAGCCTAAAGGGAGCGCAAAATGGAGGGGCGCGGGGTATGCGAGTGAATAGGTTTATGATAAAATAAAAGCATCTATCTTATCATCTAACTTTATAAGGATGTTTTTATGAACAAGCCTATTTTTAAACACAACCTTTATAACACAATATTTTGTGCTCTCATTTTTATTTGGCTTTGTGCGGTACATATTCAGGCCTTAAAAGTAGATGGCTATCAGATTCATTTTGATAAAGCAAAATATACTGTATGTAACGAAGGCTGGTATGATGATGATGGTAATGAAATTGATATAAGCAAAATAAAATTTAGTCGTGAAGACTTGGGAAAACAGCATAACTATCATTTTTATATTTCTGAGCTTTTTGATATTGGTGAAGATGATTCTTTATGTTTTTTTAGCCGTGGCTTGGATTTAAGGGCTTATGTAACAATTCCTGGTGGTCGCCGTAAAGTTTATGATTATTATCAAAATGGTGCTGGACTTGCTGGAAAAGACATTGGACTTGAAATGCAAACTGTGCCAATTAATAAAAATGATAAGAAGCATGAAGTTACCTTTATAATTACTCCTACAGAAACTACCGCCTTTATTATGGATATGAAGCTTGGGAATACTTCAAGCTTTATTCGGGAAACAATTCATTCCAGATTGGGAATGCTTATAAAGAGTCTTTTTATTTTCTTCTATGGATTTGTTGTAATCATCTATACAATGTTTGCTGTTCGTAGAAAACGTGAAGAAAAATCTATGCTTTATGCCTGGGGTTCCTTTTCTATTTGTATTGGAATCCTAACCGGAATTCAGAGTCAGGTTTTTCAATTCCTTACGGGAAAGCCGGAATTTTTTAATGCTGTAAAATACATTCTTTCTGTTATTATGGTTTTCCCTCAGGCTGTTCAGGTTGATTCTTCTTCTAAACACCCTCATAAGCATTTTTCATTCATTATTGGAATAATTGTTGTAGTTATTTTGATTGTTGAAACTCTTTCTGTAATTATTTTTGGCTATTCAATGTACAGACTGTTTCTACTTACTGCCCTTCCTCTTTTAGTATTTAATTTTGTAATGGCTATTATTTATTTTATAAAGGATTTGAAATACAGCAAAGTTAATAGTGAAGCAATTTATTCTGTTTATGCCTTGGCGTCACTAGCAATTCTTTGTGCATGTACATCTATTGATCTTGTGCATTATGTTCTTGCAGACAGGCGTATGCTTGCCTGGGGCAATCTTATGAGAGATTCTTATATCTTCTTTGTTTTTGTCATGCTGATTCTACTTCTTAGACTTTCTATCAACCGAAATAAACAATTGAGAATGACCGAAATTTATAAGATTCAGGCTAGAACTGATGCCTTAACCGGACTTTTAAATAAAGGTGCCTTTATTACAAGAGAAGCTGAACTGGCTTTAAAACTGCATAATACAAAAGAAGAAGGTAAAGAAGATTATTCTTTTGCAATCATGTCTTTGGATCTTAATAATCTAAAAAAAGTGAATGACAATCTGGGACATGAAGCTGGTGATAAATATATTAAAACTGCAAGTTCGGTTTTAAAAGAAGCTGTTGGCTCTTTTGGTGAAATATATCGTGTTGGTGGGGATGAATTTTTAATTCTGATTTTTGGTGATAATCCTGAAGAAAGTTATCTGAATATTACAGATTCGCTTGAAAGAAAAATTCTTGATTTTAATGCGACAGAAAAGAGAGAAATTCCTTTGAGTATGGCATACGGACACGCCATTTGCAGTTCCAGTCAGGAAGGCAGCATTCATGATTCAGAAAGGCTTGCCGACCAGGAAATGTACAACTGCAAAAAGAGGATGAAAGTAACTCGTGAATAGGCAATTTGCAACTAAAGAGCCTGCAGAGCCCTGCCTGGAAGTCCAAATAAGGGAAGCTTTTACTCAAAATCATCTTAGAATACACAGATAAGTGGGTCAAAAAGTCTCAAATTATAGAGTAAAAACATCGGTGATGGATAAAAACTATTTTTTTTATTAGGAAAATTGTTTGTAAGGCTCTTTTTTTCTTCATCATATAAAAAAATATATAAAATTTTTCGGTTTTAGAGGGCATAAAGCTAGTTGGCACGAAACTTGCTATATATTAAGTGTAACAGGAACTAGTCTGGCTCCCAGTTACAAGGAAACCGTAAAGCTTCCGACATATTCCAATTACAATTCTAAGGAGGTTCGTTATGAACGAATTAGCACTTTTTAATGATTTATTTGATGGATTTGGAGATGACGGATTCTTAATGCCATCTTTCAATTACAAGAAAGCTTTTGTATCACCAAGGGTTGATATAAAAGAGGAAAAAGATGCCTATTGTATGGACATGGATCTTCCTGGAAAAACTGAAAAAGATATCAATATTGAGTTCAACAACAATGTTTTGACAATTTCTTCTGAAAACAAATCTGAAAAAGAGGAGAAAAAGGAAGAAAAGGCTGAAGCAAAAGAAGCTCCAAAATATCTGATTAAGGAACGCAGCTATTCTAAGTTCTCTAGAAGCTTCACCCTTCCAGATGATGTAGTAGCTGATAACATCACCGCAAAAGTTGAAAACGGTGTATTGCATATCAACCTGCCACGAAAGGCAATTGCAGCTCCTCGTAAGATTGCAATTACTGCGGCATAAACGGTGCTGAATAATTCTGAAGGAAGCCGGTTTCTGAAAATCGATTTTGATTTGCAGAAACCGGCTTTTTTTATCCATTAATTTCTTTTATGTATAAATGGACATTTACCAGGCTTTTATTTTAGAATTGTCAGCATCTCATAGCAAGGAGATGGTAAAAATGACAATTAAAAAAACAAATGAACAAGACATTGAGGCATTGATGCAAATCCGTCTGGAGATGCTGCGGATTGTAAACGGCATGGATGGAGTTGCCTGCTTTGATAAAAAGCTAATTGAATGTAGCCGCGAATATTTTTTGAAGGGTAATCAGACGACGGTTTTTGCAATGGATGGAGACAAAATTGCTGGCTGTGCAAGCTTAAGCTATATTACTGTCATGCCGACCTTTGACCATCCTACAGGCCTGCGGGGTCATCTTATGAATGTGTATACTCGGGCAGAATTTCGCCGCCAGGGAGTTGGAAAAATGATGGTAGACTTTTTGATAAATGAAGCTCGAGAACGCGGCGTAACAGAAATCAGCCTTGATGCAACTGAAATGGGAAAAGCTCTTTATAAAAGTCTTGGCTTTAATGAAAATGCGGAAGGTATGAATCTTTTATTGAAGTAAGGATGCTGCCACAATCAAAGGCTGACATACATATAAAAAGACGAAGTTACCGCGAACACAGCAAACGTTTATAATTGCTTGCACAAATATAGGAAGCGGCCACGCAGGGCAACAACAGTCCTGTGGACTGTTGTTAGCGAGACTCCGGGCTGCTATGCTGCGAAGTGGTGTGTCGGACTAATCCGCAGTTTCGAAAGACGTTTTTGTGACTGGAAGCCATTTTTTATAAAGGTAAAATAAAAATGCGGAAGCTCTATTTTGCCACAGGGCTTCCGCATTAAAATAATAGTTTTTCTAAAAAATGGCGCGAAGGAACAAAACATCATTCGAAAAGGCTCTGATTGTGCTGCCGCAAAAGCGGCAAACGTATATAATTA